>Ga0307512_10000881_pt1 | contig 44241 bp, 53 predicted proteins | sample 14_EM_MG_FD_200267 | JGI IMG/M metagenome (GOLD analysis project Ga0307512, IMG submission 200267) | Populus trichocarpa ectomycorrhiza microbial communities from riparian zone in the Pacific Northwest, United States - 14_EM | ecosystem: Host-associated > Plants > Roots > Unclassified | place... | reverse complement strand
GCGTTGACAGCTTGTGGCGCATAGTGACGCCTACATCATGCCTAACAAATATTTATTGTCCTTACTTTGACTACTACTAAACTACTCCGGCGCTATGTCTCGCTAGCGTGGGGGTGGTTTCCTGATGACTACTGAGTGCTCAGCCCTCTTGGTGCCTGACTTCTAGGTCATCTACGGCTGCTGGCCGCCGTATTGGGGGTTCTATTTGAATGGGGGAGTATTTCACCAGTGAGGCGGGTCCCAGTGTGGCATTGTGCCACCAACATGTAGATTTGGGTGTGTACATGCCATGCATACGCCATCTCAGGTCACTCAAATGCTCGGAACACATCTCATGTTTCTCCTTGCTGTGTAGAATCAACGATTGCCGAGATGACCTCGCATCAAACCCTTTTGCGTCACAAGGCTATTGCCTAAAATTCAAAGATCTTACCGCAGACAAGCGGAGAGATTCCTGCCACGGAGCCTCTGAGAGAGTTGCCTCGTGCGTCTACAGTGTGAGAAGAGACTGCTGTGGTGCTGTGGTGGTTGCAAGCTCGCAGGAGACGGGGATTCCCTGATCTCCACGGTCCTCATCGCCACTTGTATTCGCAAGGTTTGAGTGTTCCCGTGCTTTACGACTGGTCTCTTCGAATTCAAGGAGAGTAAAACTAGGTGTTGCATTGATCCTGCACGAAGCCTTCAGATTAATCTGAAAAGAGGTGCAAAAGGCACATACAGTGGATCTGAACCTGAAGGATTCCACGAACTACTGGAAGTGTTGAACGTTGAACGTTGAGCATTGACAATCTTCAATTCACCACTGGTCCGGACAGGTAAGAAACGAAACATTCTGGCACTCCGGAATAAGACTCGACACGTAGTACTTTGAACGCAGGATTCTCCATGATTCACGGATGCAGTTCGGCCAGTTCGTACGCATGAGACTCAGGGCACAAACCGGGTGAGTACAGGCAGGAAGAGGTGTTGAGAACGAACGTCGTCGAATACTGCGGGATCCTCGCGCTTCATGGCATGTGCATTAATATTGGCGCTGTCTGACTTCAGTGACATCCTATTGCGCGCACTTGTTAGGGCCCCACACCCTATTAGTAACAATTTTGGTCACACAATCATGTGAGGTATAACACTTTGTTGGACATGCAAACTGTCCATGAATTCAATGTCCCACTCCAGATTGATTTCCCCAGGCTAGGTAGCTCAGTTGGAAGAGCACCTGGTATATATTCAGCAAGCCTGGGATCAATCCCCAGTCTGGCCATAATTCTTTAGGCTGCAAAACTTGTTAGTTGATATTTGTGGATATTTGTGAAGTTCTGTTGACCACCATTGCCCCACAGTTCTCCCCCGGTCTATGGCAAGTTAGGTCGATGGGACGAGAAAGCACCACACAACTGCATCACCCTTTCAACGACACTCCCACAACCAGCCCACTGGCCCAATCAAATGGATGAACTCAAACTATGGTGCAATGTCAAAGGCAATCACAGTTTATTTCATAGGTTTTGATTTATGCCCTGAAGGAGAATTCTATGACATGCAAAGGTATCAAAGTACTGTCAGAGTCCAGGATCTCATCCTCCACAAAGTATGCTATATCATCATGTCTATGAACATAATCAATGGCCTCTGATGGCCTATTACCCTCCTAGGTTGATGTGGACTTTGGTGGCATAGAGAATGATATATATGATGGCAACTATCGGTTCCCCACCAAAGACCACCAACCATTACGGAAAGTAAAAAAAAACCCAATGTGTGGCCTTGGCTGCCTTCCGACAACCAACTCCACATTTACATCAGTCTACCTGCTATCATGGGCAGCACAACTCTCATTCACATGACTGGTGAGTACTTCATGTGTCTCTTTGTGCCAGCTCAGAATATTTGATGAACACGCTGCCTGAAGGTGAACAGATTGGTCCTATCGACTGCTTACAAGATTACAATAATATTTTTGTCAAAGTGAATAAGTGGGGAGCGTTCAAACTATCCGATATCAACAGGAATGATACAGGATGAGCAATATATGATGACCATCCTAGACTTCGTCACAACCTTTGAGCAGAAGTTGGTTAGAAAGCTACGTCTACACCCTGATGTGCTCTGTTTCCTCGATTTGTCCGTCTGCGGTTCGATTTTGACGGGCCAGTGTAGATGCATACTGCATTGCAGATGTTCGGCATTCCTGGATCATATTTTGAGCTTCCCGAGGACTCGATCGCCGATGAATCTCTCGAGGAACCGCGCTATGCCGAGCGATTGGAGGTGTTTCATACCGCATTCCACGTGTCGCCTTACGATTAGAAAAGAGCTTGGCAACCGGAGGGGGCTAATAAATATACCTTAAAGAGACTCGATCTTTTTTGACCCGCTCGTCTATACTCCAGAGAACAGAACGGCCAACGCCCTGCGGTGAGTGCTCGCTTGCTTGCCCCTTTGGTTGCGATTTAGCATGGTCTCTACAGAGACGAAAGTTGGCCCATCGCCGTTGTCGTGAAATGTGAAGGTGAAGGTGTTAAACCAGATGAAGAACCCCGCAAGTACAACCCTCGCAGCGCTTTCTCATCACACACTCCTCGCTTCCTCGACTGCTTGTGGAGGTTAATTCCACTTCGGGGAATCCATGGCCTATGAACCTCATCCGGATGCTTACGACGGGAGCCTTCATCGTTCGTTTCGCGAACCGCTTCTTGAGCGCGTTCTGCCAGGAGAAGAATTTCGCCCTTTGCGCTTTCTTTATCTGGGACAATGGTACCGCGACTCGCTATGCTCTATTTCAGCAGCAGATCCAAAACGATGGAGTGGTATGTTGTGCTTTGTGTTGCAAACAGTTCGCGGGCTCAGCGGTCGTAGGTTTATTACAACGAAAGCGCACTTTCGTTGAATGACCTGGTTGGTCGCATCGACTTCGTACGCCATTTGTACAACCTCCTTTGTGTATAATTAGACCAAGGACAAGAACAAGACACGCAGTCCGCAATTCTCGAGCTTAATCGTAGGATCGAGAACCACCCGATGAAGTCGATGTAGACCAAGGACAGTAACCGCGCAGGCGAAAGAAGGGGCGGAGATGACTGCGCACAGCTCATAGCACATGGCTATGAGGTAGAACCCGAAGTCGTTGTGGATGCTTCCGGTGGCAAATGGGGACCACTTTTCAAGGTCCCAGCAACCTTTTTCTGCTTATTCGACATGCTGACGCTCGATCCCAGAGGCCGGACCATATTCTCGCAGCGTATCGACCCATGGACTCGAACAAGAAATTCATCGCGAAGAAAGTCCGGGAGGGCTCGAACGAGCTCCAGATGTTCAGACTTCTTTATACCCTTCCACTGAAGTCTGATCATGTTATCTCGTTGATTGATTCGTTCCACGAGTGGGCCATTCTACCCAAAATGGCCACCGTCAAGGGTTACGTTGAGTTCGCTCCTGACGTATTTGAAAGCAAGGTTTCCCAAGTCTGCTTGGGCCTCATCAGGGGCCCCGCGTATCTTCACGAGCACCTTATCGCCCACGGGGATATTAAGCCGGACAACCTTCCTGTGGACGAAAACTTCTGCTTGAAGATCATCGACTTCGACATCGCAATGCGAGGAGGATGAGGATGAGGAGGTCGATGACCAGTGCGAGACGAAGAATTGGATGGCACCCGAAGTCGAGAAGAAGTTGAGGCACAGTCCGATCAAGGCAGACAGATGGGCCTGTGGGCGGGTTCTTCTGTTCCTTCTTGACGAGTTGAGCAAAGAAGACAAATCCCTGAAAGCATTTGCGAGGAACCTTGTGGCGCATAATCCGAAGCAGCGGCCATCGTTGCTTGAATGGTGTAGTTATTTGGCTCCACCGTTCTCGGACGAAAACCTACGGAATTTCGATGTAGGAACGACCTCGCGGCCTCGACGGGACCCGGTGGAAGTCGACGGAGAAATCACCAAGCCCTCGAATGTGAAGAAACAGAGACTTGATGAATCAGATCGGACAAGTACGGTATGCGTCGGTTCCGAGAATGTTATGACCTACGACGTACTGTGATGCGTTGATGTTTCTCAGTAATTGTGACGATAGAGGTAAGGTATATGTACATGTAATGTCGATAACCTAGACAAATGGGGTTTTTTTTTCTTTTTCGACTTGGCTCTTGTGAAAGAATACGAAGAGATTCTTATCAATTTTAGATACCCCTACGGCTACCTACACAACGACTACTGAGTGTTGAACCCTCTTGGAGCCTAGCTTCCAGGCTGACCGCCGCATCGGTGGGTCTCTTTGGATGGGGGAGTATTTCCCTGGTGAGGCGGTCCCAATGTCGCGTTGTGCCACCAACATTTGTACACGCCATACATACGCCATCTCAGTGTCACTCAAAATGCTCGGAACACATCCCATGTTTCTCGTTGCTGTCTACCATCATCGATTGACCTTGCATCAAAAACCCTTGCATCACAAAAAATTTTAAACTGGAAAACGTCCTGCCACGGAGCGTCTGAGAGAGTTGCCTCGTGCGTCTACAGTGTTAGAAGTGACTGCTGTGGTGGATGCAAGCACGCAAAAGACGGGAATTCTCTGATCCCCACGGTCGTCACCGCCTCTTGTATTCGCAAGGTTTGAGTATGTCACTCTTTGTCAACAGTTTGTTCCATTCTTTCTCGCCCCGTGCTTTACGACTGGTCTTCTCGAATTCAAAGAGGGTAAAATGGGTGTTGCTTTGATCCTGCATTCCAAGCCTTAACATTGATCTGACAAGAGGTGCAAAAGGCACATACCGTGGATTTGTGCTTAAACCCGAAAGATTCTACGAATGACTGGAAGTATTGAACGTTCGTGAAACGACTTGTCACCTCGGCAATCTTCAATTCACCGCTGGTCCGGAGGGGTCAGTAAAGAGGCATTCTGGCACTCCGGAACAAGGCTCGACACGTACTTTGGACGCAGGATTCTCCAGGATTCACGGATGCAGTTCGGCCAATTCGTACCCATGAGACCCAGGGCACAAACTACGACGTTGACTATCTGTGCATGTCCCTGGCTAGATTCCCCACCCCCATCGCTATCAACTTCGGATCCGGGCAAGGGTAGGCGGTCGAAGATATCCGCTTCAATGACAAAGGCATGATCCGCTGCAAGGTCGAACGACATCACAGTATGGCCCTTTGGGATTAGAGCACGGGCCAGCGCAGCATCACCGCAGCCAAGGTCTGCAATGACGGTGCGCGGAGGATAGGAGGACAATGTCGAAATGTAATGGGAAACAGGATTGGAAGGCCAAGACTCAACTTGCCGCCGGAACCCCTTGTGATACTGTGGATTCGCGTGAGCGAGTACAGGTAGGAAGAGGTGTGGAGAACGGACGTCATCGAATACTGCCGGATCCTCGCGCATCATGGCATGTGCATGGGCACTGTCTGACTTGTAGAGCTTCTCGTTGATCCACCTGCGAAGTTTCAGAGTGCATGGATAGGAGTCAGCTGCGTAGAAGTTGGAGTGGGTCACACACCTGAACCGCGCGCCGTCCAAGCTCTGCTTCATGTCATGTTGTAGACTTGTCAGTGTGCTGCGGGATTCCGTAGGGAGTTGAGAGGCAGTGGACCGCGACCCTGGGACCTTATCTCCTGCTGGTGGGCCTTTCTTTGGCCTTTCTTTCTTTCTCTTCTTAGATGTTTTGTGCGGTTCGGCCTGTTGGACCGCAGGGATCGGAGATTGTTGGGATCTGCCCTGGGCACGCCTTCGCTTTGTCCGAGGGGGTCGATCGTCCTCCGTCGACAGTCCCCCGTTTTTGCCTTCCGTCAGGTCGCCGCGCGGGTTTTCCGCAGCAGGTCCAAGGCGTGCACTGAGCTGTCCCATCACCTTCTCCACGTTCACCGTCGCCGATTGGATTCTTTTATTCGAGTCGTGCTTGGCTGTCCGTTTACGTTTTCGGGGTGTGACTGCCACGGGATCATCTGGAACGGTCCACCCTGGGACGTCGAAGAGCGCCATGGGTTCAGAGTAGTTGTGGTGGTTGTGGCACTACAGTAGGACGATAAAGAGAAGACCCGTTCCCGGTTTGAGTTCTGTCACTTGCCACTGCGGAATGCGGAGCGGGATCTATCTCACAAGTCATCGCGGCGACTTGTATTCACCTCCCGCCTCATGGTAATCTGTGCTGCGCACAATACGTACAATCTCAATCTGATCACTGCACGCAGTCCTCGACCGCAGCTCGCTCACACAACGTTCCTCATCACCTACTTTGACGCCCGCATGAGAGTTAACTAGAGGAATCTACGTAACGCCGCGTGCGTCGCGCCTGGGCGCGATTCTCACAAGTCTCGCCACATTTTCCATAAGAAGGGTTGGTCTCCTTGTTGATCTATCCTATCCCAGCCTATATTCTACATGCCTGTGAATTTCTCGTTCTTTCCGTCTTCCTCATTCTGTTGTCTGATGTGTTTGCAAGATCCTTTCTAACACTCCTAGCACAAACGGGGAAACTTCCCAAGGACCCCAACCCCCGGGCCAACCATTACGTGGATCTATAACAGTGAGCAATATTTCTAACTAGCTATGTCTGTGGGCCTTGACACGATCCGAAAATTTAGCTCGAAAGTCAGCTCATAAGCCTGGTTGGCGATATCGCAGGTCTTGACGTCCAAAATGTCCATGAGCAAAAAAATGCGCCTTTATTGACGCGTGGCGCATATCGCATCGGGAAAATACGACAAGCTGTAAGCCAGTACGGCGTGTTTGGCACCATCGTGGAGTCACGGTGCGAAAATAGCTATCATATTGAGTACTTCCTGTCTCTAACACAGTAGATGTCTCGTCAAGGCAACCACTGGAACAGTCACCCTTGACTACGTCCAACAATGATTCTACGCGACTGTATCTCAACACGGTGAGTGTTTATTTCGCATAGCGTGGTCTCCCTGTCCAATCCTGGTAGAATGCACCTTTTTCAGCTCTCGTATGCGGGGTGCAAGGATCGGGCAAGTCGCACACAGTCTCGGTCATTCTCGAAAATATGTTCGTTACTGGCTGCAAGGCACTCGGGCAACTCGTAAAGCCGCTATCTGGTCTAGTTCTCCATGTTGGTGAGACTGGGGCTTGTGCCACTCCCTGCGAAGCAGCATATGTTTCGTTGTCTATGATCGACAACGCCCAACCTCCACCAGTATGCGTATATGTGGCACCTTCATCACTTAATCGCATGAAGAAGGTGTACGGTCACTTCGGCAGTAATCTCGAGGTTAAACCACTCTATTTTTCGGAGTCTGAGCTGGATGCAGCAGCGTTCTTGTCCTTGATGGCTGTTAATTCATCAGGAAACGCGCCACTATACATGCATACAGTCCTCGTAAGGGTTTTTTCTCGTACCCTATTGATTAATCAAATATTTGGACTACAGAGCGTTTTGCGAGAGCTGGGTGATAACTATACTTATCCCGCTTTTATGACGAAGCTGGACGAATGCAGGGAAATTATGAACCCAGCCCAAAAGGCAGGTCTAAAGCAACGACTAGAACTCCTCCAAACCTTTACACGGCCAACCGGCAAGCCCTCAAAGTCTCGCAATATCATGTCCGTGAAGGATGAAGAACGCTTTGCTGCTGGCATGCTTACCATCATCGACCTCTCGGATCCATTCGTTGACCCTGCATTGGCGGGTGCAATTTTTGAAATTTGCATTCGCCTATTTCAAAGAGCGAGCGTGGATACAGGGAAAGTCCTCGTCGTCGACGAAGCACATAAGGTTCTTTTACCTTGCTACAGTATCCTCGTACTTGCCGGCTGACAGACCACCTAGTACCTCTCGGAAAGCAACACATCTAATGTCCTTACGCAAGCGCTGTTATCACTAGTTCGCCAGCAACGGCACATGTCAATGCGCGTGATAGTGAGCACGCAAGGTTCGTACTCAACTTCGATTCGGCACTTTCGTAATTTCGAAGCCATCTCCTAGAGCCCACAGTTTTACCATCTGCATTCCTGGCACTATGTAGTATCATGATATTACATCGCTTCGCCTCCCCTGCATGGTGGGAGCACCTAAAGAATCATATCTCTGCAAAGATGTCAAGTGAGGACACATTCGATCGCGTTGTGACGCTCAAGGTGAGGGATAAATGATCATGGCTCGTTTCAAACAGCTGAACTACTGGTTTATTAGACGGGAGAAGCACTTGTATCTTGCCCGACTGGCCTATACGTTAGCAGTGCTCAAAGTGATGCATCATCTGCATCGGGTAGCTCAAAACCAACGATCATGCAGTTCAGTCGCAACTTCATCGTAGTCCGGACTCGGAAGCGAGTTACAGCCGACGGCGGAGTATCTCTTATGGCTGTCTAGTATCCCCGATCTTAAACTTAAACTACGGTTCTGTGATAGCGGAGGACATTGGTATATACTGTACACTTACTACGATATACCGCCAATAATTTACCCCTTGCATCATGTGACTTGATTCCCACGTGCCAACGCGTTCCTCGCCTCGCGACTTGACTCCAGTCTACACCATAGCTGCACCCTGACTTTCATCTGTCGCAACCATGAGCGCACTCGCTGACGAATTGATGGCCGACCTAGACGGTCTCTCGGATACGGGCGATGACTACAACGAGGAGTTGGAGGAACCCGGATCCTCAAGTGACCTCAAACGGAAAGCTACGGCCGACCCTGACGATGTCATGTCTGAGGACGGCGAAGGAGGGGCCGATGGAGAAACAGAAGAGGCAACTGGGTTGGTTCTGGAAGGTGGTGTCAAGCCTGCAGAGGAACTTGATGCAGAGGAGGTACAGAGAATGGAGCTCGGTACTGTGGACGACGTGCGAAAGGTTGCGCGGCTTGAGGGGAGCAGACGAATGACGGAGATTTTGAGCGTATGTTTTCCTCCCTTTTCATTCTACTTTACCCTTGACCCCTCTGCCTCAGGAAATTGAAAAATACCAGGCCAATCCATCGTCCAGCGAGGCAATGTCCATGCCCGTACACTCCAACCCTGAGTACAACGTTATCGTCCAGGCGAACAACCTTTCCGTCGACGTTGACAATGAGATTCTTGTCGTTCACAAGGCATATATATATTTCTCTGTTAAACTTTCTTGCAAGTATTGACTTGGTCTCGTTGCCTACTGCAGTTCATTAGAGATCACTACGCCCCAAAGTTTCCTGAGCTCGAACGGCTCATCACTGACCCGAACATGTATATCAAAGCAGTTCGAAAACTAGCCAATGATGAGGTGCGTGGTTAGGCCATCATCACAAAAGTGGATCGATTTGTATTTACTGGCTGCTTCAATACAAGGATCCCACCAGAGCCGATCTCAAGGAAATCCCTCCAGCAGTCGTCATGAGTGTCCTGATGGCCGCGACGACAACAACAGGACAAAAACTATCTGATTCGGAATGGCAGTCTGTGGAACGTGCTTGTGATCTTGCTGACCGTCTGGAGAGGGTTCGATCAAAGGTGGGTAACCACGGCCGATTCACTGCTCATTTGATTTTCTCACCTATTTTCGATTCAGATCTTCATGTACGTCAGTTCGAGAATGAATGTTCTTGCACCAAATCTGTCAGCTATTGTCGGTACAACCACAGCGGCCAAACTACTCGGTGTGGCAGGCGGCCTGAACGGACTCGCTAAGATGCCTTCTTGTAATGTTCATGTGAGTTCTGGACCCCGTTCTCCGCTACGACCAGTATTCCAATTCCTGTTGTCGTAGCTTCTTGGCACGCAGAGGAAAATTGCCGCTGGATTCTCCAGCGCGACTCAACGACGGCATACTGGTTTCGTCTACCAGTCCGAACTCATTCAGAGCACGCCCCCGGAACATCAACTCAAACTGCAGCGAACTGTGGCCGCCAAATGCGTGTTGGCCGCTCGAATGGACCTGGAACGGAATAAAAGAGACGGTATGTCCATCAGCTGGCGACCGTGTGCCGGTTGACGTGACGTTTTCCCTCGTTTAGGCAGTTATGGAGACGAGCTCAGAGAAAAGATCGAGAAGAATCTTGATCGGTTGACTGCACCCCCACCGTCGAAGGTGATCAAGGCGCTGGCCATACCAAACGACGGCCCCAAAAAGCGCCGCGGTGGCAGACGGTACGCGCCATTTCTTTTGATCCCTCCCAGTTATCTGACGCACCTGTTCTAGTGCCCGTAAAGCCAAGGAAGCATACGCGCAGACAGAGCTCCGGAAACTGACGAACCGTATGGCGTTTGGCGAGGCGGAAGAGGAAGTCGGTGCATTTGACGAGACGAAGGGTCTCGGCATGATCGGCGTGAGTACAGGGAAAGTCCGTGCTAACTTGGGCGAGGCCAAATCACGGGGTGAGTAAAACACGTTCATTCTTTCGTGCTGAGCCGAGTTGACGCGATATGCAGCCAAATTGTCGAAATCAAATCGGCTGCGTACGGCGTCACTCGCAAGGGTCGCAAATTCGGCACAAACATCTGGCACGGCGTCATCTCTCGTTGTTACGCCGGTGCAAGGGTTCGAACTGACAAACCGTGCCGCCGCCCAGCGTGTCAAGGAAGCGAACGATCGCTGGTTCGCGAATGGAACATTCTCGTTCGTCGGGCAGAAGGGCTCAACAACGCAGTCATGATAGGCGAGGGAATCGGTCAGCCACTGCATCATTCTGTATTGTATTTCTGTCGTCTGCTTCGACAATATGTTATGTGAGATGTGAGAATGGATTCGCATAATAGGAATGATCAGGAAGCGATGGAGGCGACACTAATAAACTGAATAATTGTACACTATGCATAAGGGAAGGAGGAATGTATCCGAAATGGCACTACGACTGGCTTGGAGGTGAGGATGTTGCCACGTCGGAATGGGAGTTGCTTTGCGCAACATCGATAAAACTCTTCTGCTTAGTTTCCGCGAGCTTAGATCGCTTTGATCGGTAGTCTTTGATAGCAGAGCGAATGGCGTCCTCAGCCAGCACTGGGACGGACAATGTCAGCAAAAAGTGGAGACGGGAGGGTATATACGCACTTGAGCAGTGGAGTTTGACGGGTGGAAGCGCGAGCTCCTTTGCAATCTCCGTGTTTTTTATTTTGCCGGCGTCGTCCAGCGAAAGACCTTTTACGCGCTCGGTCATATACGAGCTGGAGGCGATGGCACTTCCACAGCCGAACGTTTTGAACTTGACGTCTGAGATAATTCCGTTGTCGTCGACACGTATCTGCAGCTTCATCACGTCACCGCAGCTGTTCCCACGAGAAGAGGTAACAACGGTTTAGTCAGAACCGCGGTCCCACAGGATGAATACGAGGGGAATGCATCACATACGCAGGTGCACCTACGAGCCCTGTTCCGACGTCAATGTCGGTTTTGGGGAGCGAGCCCACCTGCGAGATGGTTATCAGATAAACGGGGAAACTCAAAAACGGACTAGAGGGGTCTAGGCTGGGGGCCACTACGCACATTCCTGGGCTGCTCATAATGAGAGATAACTTTTTCATGATATGCCCTGGCGACCACCGGGCGGGCAGTAAGACGAGAGGCACGGGGAATATTTGCGAGAGTTGAGCGAACGGAGAACATGATGGGCGTTGGTGTGTGAGAGTTGGGAGTGGATCAGCCAATGAATGGCGCTTGATCCTGCCGGATTAATAAGTCCTTCCAATTGCACCATCCGCTTATGTAAACGCTCCCATCTTTTTCCAGGAGTACGGCGCGCCGTCCACAGAGTGCTTGTTGTCATGTCTCGCACCTCGACAGAGTCTCTCCCGCCCGCTGCCCGAGCCATCGCATTGCTATTGGCTTCGACGCCCACAGTCCAAGATGCGCAGCCAGGAGTCTTGCACCAGCTGCTCGAATTCTCGCACCGGTACACCGCGCAGGTCCTCTCCGACTCGCTCGTGTACGCAGAGCACGCCGGACGGCCGAACAAGGTGGAGATGGACGACGTGACGCTCGCCGTGCAAGCACGCGTAGGCTGGGAGTTTGGTGGGCGCGTCCCAAAAGAGGTGCGTCCACCTCGTTCGGGGCTCTATGAACTTATCATACGAACGTCCGCCCTAACGTCGGCATCTACGATCGTCCCGTAGTACATCCTATCCTTAGCCTCGCAGACCAACGCCCAGCCACTCCCACCCGTGCCAGAAGTATTCGGCCTCCGCCTCCCGCCCCCGAACGAGTGCCTGACCGCCATCGACTTTGACCTGGTACCGAACAGACCACCGCCAGAGGAGAAACAGTTCGATGAAGAGGTCGAAGAGATCGTCGAGTCGGCGTCAGAAGACGAGGACGAGGACATGGAACCCGCTACTATCCCCCCTGCCAACACCGCCTCACAGTCCCAGGCTGCTACGACAGCTACCGCCCCTCACCCTACCGTTGCGAACCCCGTCAATGCGGTGCGCACACCCTCTGAGGATGTGGAAATGGCGGACATATCTGCTGCCGTTCCGAACGAGGTGGAAGAAGGTAGCGACGAGGACGACGGGCTTTTCGCTGGTGGAGAGGAGAGCGGTGCAGATGAGCCTATGGAGGAGGTTACCACCGCGGCCGAAGAGCAGGCGGACGGATTAAAGCGAAAACTCGTCGAGGAGGACGACTACGACTGATGCGCGGCACTATCTACGTGGTCAGCGAGAATGGGGGGTTGGCTTTTGGGACCGGAAGTTGGTCCCATGTACGACTGAAGTCGACCCATGGCTCATCATGACTGACAGTCATGTGGCTCCATGTTCCAACTCAGGCTTGCTATATGCAGCTGTACATTGTGATGAACATTCATTTATACTTCCACCATAGCTGAGCATACACCCGTTATGAGATGCAAAAATCTCTGCATTGCATACGATTGCTATGGGTAGCCTACTGGTGAGATTTGTGACCTAGGTAGTGATGCCATACAATCAAATAAAGGACCGATGAGAAACGAAGAGGGAGGGGGTTATCGATATGGCTGTAATCATGTGAGGAATTCTGGTTGAACTGATTGTTCTAGTCTATACCACCGGAGTAGAAGCGGAAAAGAGAAAGAAAATTAAATGGCGCCACGCATGAAGAGTTGAACTGTAAGGGCGAATAGTACGACAAATAGGGCAAGGACTATCATAAGAGTGTAGCTCCACGACGCTGATAACGAAAGAGGGCCAACCGTCAGCTCGAACCAGTAAATGATAAGGTGGGAATAATACGCACAGCTGTCGCCGAGACCTTCAGGTATCGCGATAAGCCGCACTGTATTGTCGGCACTTCCGGAGATGAGCAATCTTGATGTGGGATTAAATTTTAACACCGTCGGCGGAAACTCGTGTGATTTGAGAATTTTCAAAAGTGGCTGGGGGATACTGTGAGCCAAACAAACGGGAAAAGCGACTGGCGACATCCTTACCGCAAGCGTGAATGCATCTAACAACCCAACCGAGCAGTCCGATGAGCCATAAGCGATCCATTTTCCATTGTCGCTACGTAGCTCATCAAACACCGCCAAAGCAAAGTCAGAGGAAAAATTCTTACCTGAGGTCGAAGGTGGTTAATCCTTTTACACCCACTTTTCTTATTCGCTCTACTTTCCATTCATCAGCATTCCAGCGTACGAGATACGCCGTTCTCTGTGACGACTTGGCACCACGAGCGGGTGTCGTGTTGAGGACGGTGTAAAAGATATGTGAATTACGTGGGTGGTATCTGCCTTCTAATGAGATGAATGCAACGGCAGAAGAACATAAACCTTACTTGGCCACACGGAAAGTCGCTGTCTCACCCCCAGGCAACTTGGGCCGTTCAATGATAGAGGGATTTTCCAGTTTTAGCACCGAGCTTTCCTTCTCTTTACCCTTCTTACTACCGGAGAGGTTATAGACGAGAAGGTTGACGGTTGTCGCAACAACCAACTACTTTAATCAGCGTTGCTATGGCACAAAGTACACAGATCTAGCGCATACCGTAGTTCCCGAGAACGCTGCGTCATATATTTCACCTTCGTCAACCTGTATTCTCGCGGATACAAGCTCGGGGACCGTCAAGAGGGACAGCTAAAGCATGCTCATTTGAGGTAAGTCAGAGCACCTTATCGGAAAACGAACCTCCTTGTCACCGGCAACGGCCAGATGCGCCCCATCAGGAGAGAATACAGTGACTTTCTGTGTGCCAGTCAAGATGATGATGTGCAGAAAGACAGACGGGCTCACCTGATAGTCCTCTAGGTCCTTACCCAGCGTTCCAACAGACGACACGAACTCTATCCTACATAAGTCAGGTCATGGTTCTAAAACGGCAAGATATGTAGCACGGCGAAGCAGACCCACTTGTCGTCGTCACTGACAGAGTACACGCGACAGTTCAAGTTCTCGCCTTTCTCGATCTTTTCTACAGCACTGTTTATTCCGCATACAAACGAAGATCCCTGAACGAAATGAGCATATTCCTATGTCAGATGTACCATGAAACGGAGGGTCGTACAGTGGGGTGAGCGGCCATGCTCATTGGTGCATCTTCACCTATCTCAAGCTGCAGCTCATCGGCGAGCTTCAGAGTGAAATATTCGTCGACATGATAAAGTCGCTGCAGAATAAGACAGGCGTCAGGGACAGTGACGTGTTCTAACGTGTGATGACGCACCAGCTTGTTTTGGATCCCAGTCTTGGAAGCACCACCTCCGCCGCCAAGGATAAGCTCCCCTGGTGAGAGAAATGCAGCAGAGTAGACGGGGAAATTTGGAGTTGAATGTGCGGTATGACGAGCACGCATTCTAGTTGACCGAATGCCGTTTGGCTTTTGCTGTGGTTTGGTCTGCGGATTCCAGAACGTTTGTCCTGCAACGCACGTGGTGCAATTGACCCGGCGGTGTGGAGTCGGCCGGCCCGAACTTCATGGTTCATGTTATCACGCGTGCTCCGCCACCTATTTCTGCTCCCCGTGGGCCCTCGACCTCGACCGTGTTAATCTGTCACCCACCGCCCACCGCATGTCTTGCCACACGTTGTGATTCCTCGTCTCTGGACAAATCAACTGGCCTCAACACACACATACACACGCTCGTTTTCCCGCACGAACACTCCTCCCCCAATGCCGCTCGCCCGCCTCCCTTCGACGATGCGTACTATACCAGGTATTGAGGATATCGGGTTCCCTTCCGTGTCCAGTGTGACGGCCATTGGGATTACCTTTGCCATCGCGGGGAACGTTCTCATCAGTTTTGCCCTCAACCTCCAGAAGCTGGCTCACGCACGGCTCGAGGCGGCGCGTGCTGAGCGCCGCCATGGCCAGGAAGACATGGGGTCTGAGGGCGACACGAGCACAGGTGATGAGGCGGTAGGAAGCGAAGTGCAGCCCGAGCTAAGCCTCCCACCAGAAGTGGAGAGGGAGGCGCGCGTGTGGCACGGAAATTCGTCCGAGGCCAATCTACTGCTGGGTCCACGTTTGGAGACGGATCCTCTCATGGCACTCCCTCCGACAGCGAGCATGGATATCCCGCCCATAGCTCCGACTTATGGTGCTCTGTTCCCTAGCACCTACGAAGGCCATATTCGCGGGGTCTCACCGCTTCGGCGACATCCGAAGACAGCGAAGCAGCCGCGTGAAGCGGATGCTGGTGAATCCCTGAATGGACAGACCTACCATGGACCAAATAATGAGACCGAATACCTCAAATCAAAATTATGGTATGCTCTCCCCGCCTTCAACCGAACTGCCAGGATCTGAGGCATAGACTTGGCCCAGGTGGCTCGGATTCTTGTTGATGAATGTAGGCGAGACAGGGAATTTCATTTCCTACGCCTTCGCCCCCGCGTCAGTTGTCGCACCTCTGGGCACGGTAATAGATTTTCGTCCCCGTTACCAACGCGATCTCACACCTCTCTAGTTTGCTCTGGTGGCTAATTGCCTTTTCGCCCCTTTGCTCCTCCACGAGCGGCTCCGCAAGGTGAGACACCCGTCTTCTTTTCCGACATCGACCTGACAGCACCCTTATACTAGCATGATCTCTTTGGAATTGCGCTTGCCATGATAGGCGCTGTCACTGTTGTTCTATCCTCTAACACGTCCGATACACCGCTATCACCGGAAAAACTACTCAAAGCCGTTTCTCAGAATGCCTTCCTCATTTTCTCCACCATCTATACCATCAGTGCGGTGATCCTAATGGGGTTTTCCGAAGGGAGTGTTGGTCGTAGATGGGTATTAGTTGACGTTGGGCTTTGTGCATTGTTTGGTACGTGGGACCACTTCTTGTGGTAGTGCTGAGATTGATGTCTGTTACCCAGGTGGATTCACCGTACTCTCAACGAAAGCCGTATCGACGCTTCTCACGACCAGCGGTTTTAATATGTTTCAACAATGGGTGACTTACCCTGTACTGGCGGTGAGTACCTACGGTCGTGATTGTGCTGGTAGGTATTTAGCCGATCTCCACCTAGGTTTTGATCGGCACTGGCGTTGGCCAAATAAGATATCTTAATCGTGCGCTAATGCGATTTGACAGTAAGGTAAGCAGGTATTGAGTCTACCTAAGTATCCAACATGACGCATCGCAGGTTGTTATCCCGACGCAATTTGTCCTTTTTAATTTGTCCGCAATACTCGGATCGGCCATACTATATGGAGATTTCAGAACAGCCAAGTTCCATCAATTTGTAACTTTCATGTATGGTTGTGCAGCAACCTTTGCTGGTGTGTGGATCATCGCCTGGGTGCCAACTCCGAACGGACCTTCCACGGGCCCCAATGGAGCAAGCAACGATACGGAGACTGATGGCTACGGATTGTTTGTTCCCGATTGTACACATCCCGGCGGAGGTGTGAGCCGAAAACCAGGCAATGTACCCGTTTTGAAGTCAAGGCGAAGCACTGTGAGTTTGGTGGGAATATCTCCCGCTCAGGTGCGACCCAGCCCACTTTTTCCCCCAAAGAACCAATACATTGACTCGTTTCACAGCGCCTCATATTGGTTCACACGCCACCGCGACCTGAGATTCAGCTCGGACAAGAACTTGGGGTTTCTTGGGATGCGGAACAAGCGTCTGGTGGACGGAGCCGAGAACGCCTCGATGGAAGTATTGGACGGCGGCGTGCGATCACCTGGCTTGCCGATGGCAGTCCAACTCCACGTTTCGGAAATCGGATAAGAGAACGAGGGAGTGTGGAACGCCGATGGATGACCGATGAATCGCACAATGGTCAACTAGAAAGTAGATTGGATTGAACAAGCCATGACACCCCCTTTTTTTTATTAATTGTACTAGATAATACTCAGTATTTACGTCGTGGCACTGTAGCGACGATAAATGCAACGAGACCCACTGATCACCACCAACACGCCAAGCCAGGTGATTCGAGGTGGAGCAATAGGAATTGTGACGTGATTGGCAAAATGACGTCAGGGAGTTTAGAGGATCACCAGTATAGATATTCGATCGCCTCACAAATCTCGGTTCCTTGTTTCCTTCCTTTCCCCCTCCCGCCATTCCCTCTCATATAACTTCCCCATACGCTTTACCTTCGCCATGCCTCCAGGCGTTGCCGTCGTGGATGCTTTTAAAAGTTTGCTTTTTTTTTGTTTTTTGGGACATCCCTTTATACCTCTCGCATCTTATTGTCCCTTATTCCAGACCTCATTAGACACGGCAAGAACCACCTCCATGTCCGTCAGGACGAGTTTCCCTCCTCGCAGGCGCCTCCGGCTCCTATAGTGGATGCACGCTCACAGCCAGAGCGCCGTCAGCAACATGATGTCCAAGCCCAGTCCCAGCCGAAACAACAGCAAGCTACGAAGGCGCAGCCCGCGACTGCTAACCAATCGCAGCAGCTCACACGCGAAGTTGAAAAGATTGTCCGGGAGGAGCGCGAGGCGATGGGACAATTGCCTACTTACAAAGGTCTGGAACGCTTCAAACTCGTTGAAAAGAAGGGAGAGTGCGTCGATCTTAACCCAGTCCCTCCTAATCGGCTGGCTGACCGTTTTTGTCCGCAGCGGGGCATTCTCCAACGTGTACAAAGCTTTCGACCTTACATCTGGGACGAGTGTTGCTGGCATGCGTTCTTTCTCTACTTGCCACATTCATGAGTCCTGACATAGTCAACCCCTTTTGTAGTCAAAGCGGTTCGTAAATTCGAACTTACCTCATCACAGGTTAGCTTTTTTTCCCTTAGCTCCAACCTTACATTCTCTCTGCTCTGCAAGCTGATCTAAACCTCACGCGCGGCTTCGTCTTCGACTTGCCACCTAGGTGGGAGAGAGGCACCTAAGTGCCCGTTTCAAAAAAAAGCCGCGCGTAACAGAGGTATCATTCCTTGCCTTTCCTTTTTCTCCCCCGCATCTCGTACCAATGACTGACAAATGACCCTATAGCGCGCGAATATTTTGAAAGGCGAGTAGATCTCAGCGAAGCAGTTCGTCTGGGTTGGATGGGTTAACAAATGTCTTAACCGGTAGAGGTGCAAATTATGCGCGGAATAAGTCACCCCAGCGTCGTGAAGCTTCACTCCTTCATTGAATCATCGGATCACTACTTCTTGGTTCTTGAGCGTCAGTGCGATTTCGCTGACAGTTACTTCATTGACTACATCTAATTGACCAGTTATGGAGGGGGGAGAATTATTCCATCAGATCGTCAAGCTCACCTATTTCAGCGAGAATCTTTCCCGTCATGTAATCCTCCAAGTTGCTCATGCTATTCGTTATCTCCACGAGGAGAGAGGGGTTGTACACCGGTAATTTTGTCGTCTCGCATAATAATTGTGTTTATGACGTCGACCACAGTGATATCAAGCCAGAGAACCTGTTGTTCGAACGGATACCCATCGTTCCATCCAAGAACCCAGTTACACGACAGTATGACGAAGAGAAAGAGGACGAAGGAGAGTTCATTCCAGGTGTAGGCGGTGGCGGCATTGGCCGTGTCAAGATTGGGGACTTCGGCCTTTCCAAGGTTATCTGGAATGAAGAGACGATGACACCATGTGGTACTGTAGGCTACACTGCCCCAGAGATCGTCAAGGACGAGCGATATTCCAAGAGCGTCGACATGTGGGCCCTTGGATGCGTCCTCTACACTCTACTATGCGGCTTTCCTCCATTTTATGATGAGAGTATCAACGTGCTAACGGAGAAGGTGGCGCGCGGCTATTACACCTTCCTCAGTCCATGGTGGGACGACATCAGCGCTTCAGGTTGGTACAGCGGGTCAACTTACCAATACAAACATTGATGTTAATACCATTACCCTAGCAAAGGACCTCATCACGCACCTTCTATGCGTCGATCCGGCACAACGTTACACTATCGACGAGTTTTTAACACATCCATGGTGTAGCGCGGCACCTGCCCCTCTGCCTCCACCGACCCCGCGTGCCGATATTCACCCACTGGATTCTCCTCTTCTACACTCCGTCCGCGGAGGACGCGATGGCCGTTCACCGGGACTTGCCTCGCTTAAAGAAGCATTCGACGTTTCTTACGCCGTGCATCGGATGGAGGAAGAAGGAGCGCGCCGGAGGGCGTATAAGGGCCGCGGAGGCGCAGGCCCAGCAGGTTTCTTGGCGAACCTGAACGAGGACGATGAAGAAGACATGTTGAATGAGAACGTCGTCGTTCCTTCCCAATATCAGAGCCAACAGAAACAACCACCCTCTCGGGAATTGTACGATGGCCGTGCGGGGCAGCGCGATATACCAAGGCGTCATGGCAAAGCTTTCGAGCTCAGCATCGACGGAGCAACGCTGCTTGGTCGAAGACAGGTGCGCGATGCACAAGGCCGGATACCAATCGATATTAGTCCGCTGACGAAGAACGCAATCAATGCGGACGCCATCGACGCACCACAAAGCCCTATGCACTATTGAGTTGCTCAACTTCTGCTATCGTGCGCCATCGAGGTTCACTTGTGCACCTGTAATCATTGGGCGTCGCCAAAGCTTTTTTCGCCCATAACCCAGCTCCACCTTTAATTATTATACTATACACTCGATTGCAACCACAAACATTCCTGGTCTGTTGTAACATAAATTTTGCTAGCCTTTGCCTTCGCATTGTATTGTTTCATGTTGAATTTCCCCTCATCTCACATTGGACAACCCTGCTATACTGCAGCGCTCGTGACTCTAGCGGACAATGAGCTATTTATACACGCAGTTGTTCTTTGGAGATCGGGCGTGAATTTTGGATGGAATCAACGCATTTTCTTCGCGGTTTAGATAGGCTATATGGGTTGCCGGAATGCAACCAAGCGAAGGGATGCGTATCGCCAATATGTTACTTCGCACTCGCCCGAGTCCTGCCTGCAGAAATGCGGCATTTCCGCATCGCCGCCGGAGAAATGACGACTGGGTCGACCGCCAACGTAGTAACCCACTCTTAAATCATGACAGCACTGCTACTTCAAGGACAGCGTCCTTGATGTCGACCCTCACAGCTAGTTAGCTGACTTTGGCATGTGGACATGAATCCCCATATACTTGCAACCAGTCTAAGCGGCAGGACGCTGCATGGTTGTGGCAACCTGGTACCCAACAAGCGACCAACCCATGCATAAAGGAACCTGATTAATACTATTGTGTGATATCAGTGCCATCTCATTCAGACGAACAGCGTCTCGCATTCAGTTAACCACGGTGGACTGCATTTAGCACGCTTTATGACTTTATCTATTTGTGCTCCGTGTCATAAACACAAGGGAAAATACATCACAAGCGACACAACGCAAAATTGGTGTTACCCCCAAGCATTTTCAGTCTTATTTCAGATCCACGGTCCGCAATATACCATTTCGAGTAACTACATAGGGTTAGGGTTAGAACCGCTTTGCGACAAAAAATAGGGCCCACCCAGCCCGAGGGCCGGAGTGGGACAGGAAAATATTTAGACGGTGCATGAGCCAAAGCCCATACAAACCAAGAGTTCCCCCTGAGGACAGGGTCGCCGTGCAATGGGAGGCCCTCCTAGCCCATAAACCCAGGTAGGTGAAGGGGCCTATGCCATCAAGGTAAGTATGAGGAATCCTTGTGCCTACCAGCTGCCTTTTAAATTACCAACAGTGGCGCACGGACCATGCTATTTAGGGCCGGAGCTTTGCTTTTTTCATGAAAGCCCATTGCGGTCTAATTACTGTTTCAACTGAAGGGGCAACACAGAACACATGATAATGAAAAGCCCATGATGGCATCGATTGGCACAATAGTCGATGAACCCTAATGTTATCGTAAAAAGCTTGGGTCCATATCCACACCTGCTATGTTTGACGCTCGGTATAACCCCCGAGATGGCCAAGCGACCCTTCAGACTGGACTCAATGGAGTACAGCGAGTCCACATTCCCACCTAAAACAACAACAAATCGCAGCAGATACCCCCACTTCTCTCAGAGTCAACTACCTCCGTCGGACCGACAAAGACGACAGAGGATTACTCGAACCGAATGTTCTACATCGCCGCTTTCATGAGGATATGAAAGGTTCACAATAAACTCGGACACCTGTTCAGATTCTGCTGCAGACCCCTGGTCCAGATCCACTCACAGTCCCACAACCAGGCACCATCGAGCCTGGTGGGATTCGCTGTGAACAACGTCACGAGCGCACACCGAGCGCACTTGGTGCGCTTTGAGCCCTTGCGGGTCCGCTGTCTCCAACTCAGTGGCGACCCATGATGATCGCCCCCAACTCCAAGCCAAATCCGTCTCGCGCCACCACTACACGTCCTTCCTACACGACACCTTGCTGAAGCCCTCCTACGTCTGCGCCACCATAGCCCTTGCGCAGTGTCAACGCATCACTGCACCCTCTTGGTGGCCCTCAAATTGAAGACAGCTATAAATATGGCAGCTGTTCGGGACGGTGGATGCTTTGCAAAGGGTGCGTGTGTGTTATTATCGCTAGTGGGGCCAGACTGACTCAGTTCCCGTGTGGAAGGATTAGGAAGACAACCATGCGATGCCTGGAAGGCGTCGTGCCTTTGGAAGTACACACCAACGTCTGACCAACCAACCTAAATGGTACGCGTGAGCAAAGAGACGCTTTGAGCGACGTCAACTTACCATTGTTACCAGGAACGTCTAGAATTCTGTGGACAGACAGGCAAATATCATCAAATATTCACCTGTCAATGGCTGTCACTGTACTGTACTGCTGTGCGGACCTGAATTCCGTGCCTGTGTTGTGTTATATGACTGCCTCATCCAGGAATCTCATTCCCAACACTCATGCCCCCCATTGCCACCCATTTCGATTTTCATACTTTGCGTTCGGTCATCGAACATGTTTTCATGCCCCCGATACTTCCCCAAGCGCACCCAGGGAACCGGGGAGAGCGGAAAACAAACGAAGCGCTTTGCATCAACCTCATAAATGCTGCCCGAGACTTCGGAGGAACCCTCGCCCCTTCAGAAAGTCCTTTATGGAGGAAAATGATAAAGATGATGGAATTGGCTCTTCGCGCTGTAAGGGCCCCGTTTGAGAGGGTTGACCTGCAGCGTGTGTTATCGGATATGGCCATTGGAGGTACGTACAAACGGATCGCATTTTTTCCTAACCTGATTTGACCATTCTCCGTCAGACGTATTTTGCATGCATATCCGTGCGCAAAATGCTGCTCTCGTTGTGCGCAGGCTTGCCACCACCGACTTCGTTCAATTCGAGGTTTTCGAAGTCGCGCCACGTATCACCGCCGTGATGACAGCCGAGGGAAAGCTCCTTTGCACTTATCCAGGACCAGCAATCCAGGTGCCCCTGGATACTTTGAGAGACGAATGCTTTCTCCGGGAGCTTACCTCTTTTCTTGTCCAAATGGATGTTGATCGCTTGGATTCTACTCCGACCACTTCCTCGGCAGAATCCGTTCATCCCAGGTACATATCGGAGTTATTGATGGGAATTCTCAGGGGATGCGGTCAGCCGGCGGTTGTAGATCGCATAACCAAACGAATAGGAGACGAAGTTTTGAGGGACGGTGCGGCGCGCCAGCCGTGGAGAAGGTCCTCACTATGGCTTATCCTCAGAGTCACCCTTCAGTCCTCCCTCTGTGCCAGCAATCTTTACAAACCCTTCGTCCTCTTCTTTCATGCCCACCTTTTAAGTATCTGCGTCCACCGAAATTTCGCAAGTGAGTTGCTCTACGCGATGAGGGTTAAAATTGCCCGGCGTCTTTCAAAGATAGGGACTGCTGTGTCACATCACATCTGTCAAGTTGTTTACAATACCGCAAAAGAAACCGAGGCACTTCTTTCAAAGAGATGGACCGAATTCCAGGCTATTGGGTCGACCAGTCCTACATCTCAACTCGAGGGACTTGATTTTGTTGCAGATACACACATCACCCTCGACAAGTCGTTCCAGGATCTTACGAATATTCTCCACCCTCCCCCGAGCCGCTTGTCACAAACGTCGTTCATTCGCCTCGATGGTTTCCGCCTCTATGAAGTACATGACTTCACTCAATATATGGATGGCCGACTCGCGAAAGCTATTTCCGAAGTCCAGCACATCGCCATTGCGGATTTCGAGGTATCTGTAGAGAGAAATTTGGAATCTTGGGTCACTGCATCCAAACCCAATGACTATCCTTCAGATGTCATTGCTTCGTGTATTCAGCAGTATTATGCTGGTGCGAAAGGTCTTTATGCAGCCAACCCCGAAGCTAGTTCCATGATGATTCTGACCATCATGGATCTTTGGGTTGTTCTGGATAGACTCGCAATCCAGAGGTGTCCCTTACTAAGGGAGCATTCTCCCGAAATCCCTTCCAACTTCCTCCATCCTTTACTCCTTCAACGGTCGTCCGGCTTGAAACGTGCCTCGCATATCGAAGAGTACCTACGTCGACGACACCAAGCAGCTCTCGTGGTCCCATCCGTTTTCTCCAACAGCGTTATTGATTCTTCTTTCGCTGTGAAGTACTTTTGTTCTTCAGAGAGGTTGCAACATCTCTATGATCAGATAACCTCCCACGCCCACCAAGAGCGGGAAAAGAGACGGGCAGAACTGGCTTCTCTGAATCGTGAATCGTATTCACGGTCGATGCGGGCTTCTAAGCTGGAACACGAGCAATCGTACGCTTTGGGAACTGCATTGCACAGCACGAATTGCGACAAATGCCAACTGGAACATCTAGCGAGAAATGAGACCATCAAAGTTCATGAATGGCCACTACCCCACTCGGCCCAGCACGCACAGCTCGTGGTGTTTGAAGTGTCTCCACCCCGCGCATTTTCTGCATGGCGTGGAATAACTTACATGATTCTGCGCGACATCGGCATGCCTTCAGTCCCCGATCTAGAAGATCGGCCTAAATTTTTTTTGGATTCTCATCCTGGCCTCAAGCAGTGGGTACAGCACCAGCGAGACCACCGAGTGACTATTGGTTCCACTACGGATCCCAACAAAGCAGTATGGATCCCTGCGATGGAATCGTCTGTCTTCGTCGATAATGGTTTATCGTTCGGGCTATGCGACCGCAAACGTCCATCCTGGGTAGTAGGGTCGTTCTCCGAGACCAGTGTCTCAATGCTGTGTATACCTCCCATCCCCAAGTCAAGCCCATACAGCAGCCTCCATTTTGCTGTATGCGGAGTTCAGCACCCGTCAAATGGAATCATCGCCTCTCAGGCCGATTGTCCTGAAGACATCAACTTACATGAATTCATAGCATTTTCCGGCTTACGCAGCGGCCCCCGTCTGCAATGGTTAAACATCGCAAGGGAATTGGCGTCGTCTTCCCTCTCATTTAGTCGCGAGGAAGTTCATACTTTAATCACCCAAACAGCCTGGCAACTTGGGCCCTTGTCAAATGGCACCCGCGAATGGCACCTTGATCTCAGTATTTCTAGCTTCGGAGAGGTCCTCCTACGCGAGCTGAATTGCCTTCTTGAAAAGATAAGGGCCAATTGGCTAGAGGAGGTCACAGTACGAACTATTGGTGCGTCGGGTTCCTCTGACTCGGACACCACCCCGTCTCATTCGTCCCAAGCTCTTATCTGCTGCCGTCTTTTGGCCTCGGCAGTAGATCCGGAGGTTTGTAGACGGACGTGTGCGCTTTTGCGGGAGGCTCGAAACGTAACATATCGATGGATAGGTGACGTGGCTGTGAAGTTAGACTCTACCCAAGACGAATCATCCCGCGCAGGGCTGAGATACCGACTATGTATGCTCGCCGCGACTTGCTTTTCGACTTTCGATGTATCCTTGGAACACGTCCCCGCTATCCTCGCTGGCGAGGAAGACTTTTCTGTCGCTATACAATGCGCGGTCATTGTCCATGATAATACACCGACGTCCCTCTTAGATGATAACTCACTTTATCTTACTCGGATGCTCAGTCGCCATCGCCGGCTACTACATAACCTGGAGCCTATTTTTAGCCAATCGTTGCGGCGTTTTGATGGGAAAGCCCTGTTGCTGCATTCAAATGCCTATGATCAAGCCCTTGCGCGCTTGTGGCTAGGCTATCATCGGGGGAACTTATCGAGTTGGCATGCGCTTCCCAGACCGAATTCTCGGTGGATATCCTGTGTAACAGAGAGGGGCAAGGAAGTACACTACGACCTCCTAACAGGCGAACTACTCATATGTGGAAAACGATTGGGAAGGCTTCCGCAAAAGATAGTGGAGCACCCCATTTACGCGAGCATTTTCGGCACGGTGAGTCACCGATGCTTTTTTTCTTGTCCTTTCGAACATTTCTTGAGGTGTGCTTTTAGAGGACTTTCGACGTGGCGCCCGCTGACATCCCCGGAACTGATTATATGACACGATCCACTGTGTCTGAATATCAGGTGAAGACCATTGTCTAACATACTTTAATTAATTAATTCTGGGCCCAGTTACTATTTTCGTGGAACAATGGGGATTTGATCTTGCAAGCACGGAAGCCAGGACATTCGCAAATTTTACAGCTCATACCGCGGTCCATGCTTTTGGGAGATTTTTCTAGATGCCTTCTCGACGAATACACCCACTGGCTCAACCTAACCACTGGGGAGTTGGAATTCCGTCCAGCTGGATCCCCATGGACCCCTAGTCCATCTAACTGGCGGCTCTACATTCAAAAACCTGGTATTCACCCTCGTGCTATGTTCCTGGAGCGTTCTCAAGATAATTCCCTGATACGAGCCATCGACATTCATTCGAATACCTTTGGTGTGGTGTCCGGCTTATTGTCCCCACTAGAATCCTCGGCACATATTATTGCGGTGCATGCCGCGCAGACCTTGGAAATTTCCCTCCCTCGGTTGCGTCTATCCTTCTTTGTCAACACGAATTTAGAGCTCGAATGTCGGAGCATGCCTGGTTATGTTGTTGATAACACTCAGTCGTGTGGCACGATGTTTGGCCTCAAAAACAAACTTGTCTTATGTCCCAGTCCTGCCAGCTCCGAAGGGCCTCTATTGTCACGACGTGTCATAATTCCACAAGGGGATATTTCCTTTACGAAAAATGGGCACTTCACTAGCGTTTCAATAAATACCGACGCTGGGCAGCATATTCGTTGGCATGAATACACGATCGACGCAGATCTCGGACACCTCACAAGCAATACAAGTTTGGGCAGCAAGCTGTATCAATGTTATTTGCATGCGCTCACGAGTCACTGTCTTCCCGATCCGTTGCTTGGTCACACGGGAACAGAAGAGGCTCTGTGCATATTGCGAAGCGCTGCTTGTAGGTCTTTTCAAAGACTTCATGTCCAAGAAGGAAAAGTACTGGAATTGATTAGCAAGTTGTCACCAATCAGAGTTTACTATTCACGGCACCTGCAGTCCATGGCCACTGTTAACTGGAACGACCTCCCAGCGCTGTCCCAACACCATGACTTCTTCCCCTCTGTATGCTCCCTTCTTGACCATGCTCGTGCGTTGGAAACCCTCTATGATCCACCCACTGCTTTTAATACCTCCAATCGCAATCAAACACTGTTGAACCGGGCGGCTTGCAGAAATAAGGTATACTATCCATCGGATATACACACCCCAGAGCAATTATTGTCCCGGTCCCCAGATGACGTCGAGTACTTGTCAAGGGGTGTCTCCGACCAGGGAACTGCTGAACATGTGGCCTTCCGAACTTCATGGTCGTTATGGAATGTTCAGCCTTCTCTTGACCACACGACACTCAAACTCTGGGATCTCATGAAACCATGGGATTCACTTGGTCCTGCTCGTACCGAGATCTCATTGCATTACAGTCCATATTGGCTCGAATTTGATGCGGCACGAGACTGGCTCATGATCTGTGACCTCATCCGCAAATCCGCGAAGCAGAACTTTCGAAACTTGAGGATTGGACTGTCTTTCTCCCTTTCAGCCGCAGCCTACAGCATGTCCAAATATTCGAACCTCGTCCCATTCATAATTATTTTTGCTCTGGACGAACGTTGTCGTAACCTCAGTCCCCTACCGGACCACTTTTATACACCGTCAGACGGAGTAGCCCCAGAACTCACTCGTGTCAAAGACTTGGTGTCCCAATCTGCCCCATCCATATCCCCAACCCTTCGTCATTTTGCAACGAACAGAAGACAACCCCAAACAGCATCGTTGCTCGAGGCGGAGGACGGTGCCTTCATCAGGAGAGAAGCATCACTACTCGCTGAATCGATATTACATCATTGGCCAAACTTTCAATCCGTGGATTTCCCGAAGCGGTGCTTCAACAAATCGGATTGCTGTCAACGCCTCAAGGAATACACCCAGTCCATTTCCCGAAATATGCGACTTAGAGAACACGTCCTACAATTCCAAGACATCTTGCAACATTATGGGAAAGGCTCGATACCCGCCGCCATGCCACATGTAATTTCACCCCAATTCGTCATCAACCATCCAAAATCACCTTCGTACCTGCTTCGAGATATATTCATGTCTCGCACTAACATCCCAACGGCACCTGCAGATGGAGAGCCATTTCAAGGTTGCGCCATGCCAGTGCTTCCCACTGTAGGGCCCATCGCAAAAGAAAGCGCCTTCCCACTGGCTAGTTTTGCCAGTCTTGAGACCATTATCGAAGAACTTAGGCAATCCCGACAGGCCTTGCTACAGTTGTACGGAAATGAGTTGAACAAGAGTCATCGCGAACAATTAGGACAGAACGACTCCCAATTTGTGGGAGGTGCCACCCCTTCGCACGAGTTCCTCCTTATCTATCACCATGAGTGTTCCCACAGGAAAACAAGGCTTTTTTTAGAAATTTCTGCAGCACTTTCACCTACTCAAAATATAGAGGAAGTCAGCCGAATTGCGGGTTTCTGGCCCCGGATTACACCTCGATCCATCCTTCGTCAGTTGGCCCAGGATCGTATCAACACACTTCCTAATCAGTGGAAATTAGTGATTATGCGCTTCGCAGTCTCATTTCTCAAATATCAGCAGTCTCTTCGTCTTTTGAGGCTTTCCTCGGGACAAAGGCACGAAGAACTTCTTTGGGAAATCGAGGCAATCCGCCACGACGTATTAGCAGAATCGACTCCCGACTGGCTGTTAATCCAGGTCCGTTTGTTGCTTTGCTGTAAAAGCAGCTATACTGAGATGATTTCGTGAGTAGATTGAAGCAAATCTCGTGACTCGTCCATTTCAGGTGGCCATCACTCGCGAAATGATCTCCCCAACCTCTAAACGCAATAGAACGCTTCAACTCAACATGGGTGAGGGAAAATCTTCTGTTATAGTGCCTCTTGTTGCCTCGACCCTCGCCAACGGCTCCGATCTTGTGAGAGTCGTGACTCTCAAGCCTCTCACAAACCAGACGTTCGAACTACTCGTTAGCCGGCTCTCTGGCCTGGCTAATCGACACATTTTCTATGTTCCGATCTATCGCGGTCTTCGCATGAATGCCTCGCTGATTCAAACAATCAAGGGTATCTTTGAAAGATGCGTCTCAGAGGGTGGAGTTTTGGTTGTCCAGCCCGAACATATGCTTTCTCTAAAACTTATGCACATCGACGCTCTCCTCGGGCCACACGACAATAATGAAGCACATGTGACAGCTGATGGACTGGGAGTGTTGCATGACTGGCTTACCAACGTATCACGCGACGTGCTTGACGAGAGCGACGAGATTCTCCATGTGCGATATCAAGTTATCTACACTGCTGGAAAACAAATGCCCGTCAACGACCACCCTAATCGATGGATTACAATACAACAGGTATTCAGCCTGTTGCAAACACATGCTGTGGAATTACGTACCAGTTACCCCAATATGTTGGACATCGACACAACGCTGAAAGGATTTCACGTACTCGATTCTGCCCAGTTTCGGCGGATATCTTCGCGCATCATCGATGATGCCCTCGAAGGGCGACTGTCTAACCTTCCAGTCGGTATTCTCCCATCACAAATTCACGCAGCTGCGCGCCGCTTCATGACTCAGACAGAGGTTTCGGATGTGGATCACGTTTTGATTCATTCCTACTGCGCAGGAACAACATTGTTTAATGGGATACTCCTACTCCGTGGACTCTTGATGAACGACGGAGGAATTCTTGGTTACGTGCTCAAAGAGCGGCGATGGAGAGTGGACTATGGTCTTGACCCTAGCAGGACCTTGTTAGCTGTCCCGTATCGTGCTAAGGTCTGCTATATTAACCTAACAAAGGAGGTTCACTAACTATGAAAGCAGGATGTTCCAAGCCCGAGAGCCGAGTTTGCTCATCCAGATGTTGCGATCGCGTTAACTTGTCTCAGCTATTACTATGGGGGCCTAACAAAGGACCAAGTCCTTTCATGCTTTGATTTGCTGACCAAGCTCGATAATCCGGAGATGGAATACGATCACTGGGTCGAGTTGGGACAAGACCTCCCGGTGGAACTGCGCCAGCTTAATGGTGTGAACATGGAAGACGAAACGCAAATGGATGAGTTCCTTGTGCCGTTGTTTTCGAAGAATAAAGGAGTTGTGGACTTTTACCTATCACAAGTCGTCTTCCCTCGTGCTGCACGAGAATTTCAATCAAAACTTCCAACGTCCGCATGGGATCTGGTGGAACACAAGACGAACATTACGACAGGTTTTAGCGGCACAAATGACAACCGCTACCTCTTACCTACATCGATCACACAGGAAGATCCTGATTTTGTTCTCGGCACAAATGCACTCGTCTTAAGGCGTCTCCTTCAGCCTGAGAATGACCACTACGAGTGTGTAGCAAGAGACAATGGCGGCCGGGCGCCTGCGACCATTTTCTTGAAGCGTCTGGTCAAGCAAGACCCCGAAATTCGGGTGCTATTGGACGTAGGAGCTCAGATGCTGGAACTTCAAAACAGAGAACTTGCATTACACTGGCTCTCACTTCGCCCGGATGTCTCCGCAGCCATCTTCTTCAACGATTCGGATCATCTCACGGTGATCACCCCTGATGGAGCAACGGAGCCATTCATGTCGTCCCCTTTCAATAGGCAACTCGATAAATGCGTTGTATACCTAGACGATGCTCATACTCGAGGAACGGATCTCAAGCTTCCCCAAGGAATGCGCGCAGCAGTTACGCTTGGCCCAAAGGTCACTAAAGATCGACTGGTACAAGGTAAGTTCTTGGACAACCGAAATCGGAATACCTGACTGACTAGGGCACAGGTTGTATGCGAATGCGTCAGCTGGGGAAAGGCCATTCTGTGATGTTCTTTGCACCGAGAGAGGTAGACCACTGTATTCGGGGGCTTTTCCCGAGTGGTATGGCTTCTGGTGGTCGCATTGGGGTGCTGGACGTTGTACGCTGGGCCATTCATGGAACTTGTGAAGACATCTGTCACCACCTCACGTACTGGGCTCAACAGGGACTCGACCACCACAAGCGTCTCGCGGCATACAAAGAATATAAATCAAGTCGGGATTTGGCAGTTCTTCGAAATGCCTGGCTTCAATCCGAGTCGCAGACGTTGGAAGAAATGTACTGGATCGCACCAGGCACCAAATTGTGTCATGAGATAAACAGTATTCCATCACTCAGTGAACGGATAGAACAACTTGGCGTTACGAAACTGGTTGATGCCAGGATGGCCGAAGAGCAAGAACGCGAAGTGAACCACGAGGTCGAGCAAGAGGTTCTCACTCGCACATGGCGCCCCCCAAGGGATGAACCAGCACAACACGTGACCCACCCCGACATTCTCGAGTTCGCTCAGACAGGGAAAGTTCCCGAGCCCTCGATGCACATATCCCCACTCTTAGCCCCTCTCAACATGGTCAAGGCCTTAGACTCGACAGCCGAATGGTCCCCTTCTCCACTTGCCACAATAGATTTCATGACGACTATCCTCCATTCCGACAGCATGGGACTGACAGGATATCTCCGCCCTGTTAATTGGATCCTTTCTAGTGGGTCGGGGAAAAAAAGCGTTGTCATCGTGATCAGTCCGCATGAGGCAAATACGCTGCTTCCTATCATCCGCGAGAGCAACACAGTCAGGCTACATATATATGCAACGCGGGTGACATACTCTATGCGGTCCTTCTCCGATCTCACGTTCTACTCTGTTCCGGACTCACAGACAGAACTGTGGTCAGCACCTGCACACGTCAGAACGGAACTGAATCTATTTTCAGGACAGCTCTACTTCGACAGTAGAGAAGAATACGAGATGGTATGTGGGCTACTCGCACTATCAATAGCACATCCAGGTGCAAAATACAGCGAGGTAGATGGATTTGTGCCGCCCATGTACCGCACGGGGAGGAGCTCTCCGTTTACAAGGAGCAGGATATCTATATTAAAGACACTGGTTGGGTTGCGACGGAAAGGCAAGGGTTACCATTTGACGCATTTGGGGCAAGTATTGAACGGTAAACCGTTGAGTGAGGAGATTTTATTGGGCTTACTGGGTTGATTGCACGTAGCACCAAGGACTCGGATACAGATACAGGTACTAGTATAGGTTGTCACCGTGAATACTATAGCATGTAAAGCCCTGGCTCGGAGTTCGGGGCACGCCGCGCGCGTACTAGACAACCTCAGGACTTGTGCAAGGTAAACACGGGAATTATGGCATATTATGTTGTATGTGGCCACTCATCTCGACCCATGGGATAGGTTTATCATCGGCGTTGGTCTTCTCACGCACAGCCGTGCGACGACAGCATGTTGAACGGAGTAAATCAATTACTTACTAGTACCCAGACCCAACATGATGCAGGACTTATAAAAGTTGGTCCAGGGGACGTTACTGATTCGTCGGACATGAACCGACTCGGAGTAAAAGGAAAGCTGAGTCGGATTTGTGCGTGCTACGTATTCGTAGGAGGGTGTTACTCGCAAACCCAATGAAACAAAATCATCTGGGACATCAAGTGAAGTGGAATCTGCACTGTATGCAAGCACCGGCCTGGTTGTTCACCGCGATCGACCACGAAATGGGACATCTGCAAGCACTATGCTATGCTATCACTCCCAATGTCTCTATTGAGGTAGCGGTGGAGGCTTTGCCAAGGGTGCGTGTTTTATTGTCGTTAGTGGGGCCAGACTATGTTGGTTCCCGTGTGGGAGGATCAGAAGGACAGCCGTGCGATACCTGGAAGACGTCGTGCCTTTGGAGGCACACGCCAACATCTTGCTGACCAACCTAAATGGTGCGCGTGAGCGAGGAGACGCAAAGAACGGTTGTCAGGTGGTAGCACAGGGTAGCATAGGCATAGTTAGCGTATATATGCACCACAACTATTCACAGTTTTCCGTTTCCGAATTATCCAAGATTATCTTGTGTTATTGCACCATCATCAATTATCAAAGATAAATTATGGGGGGAACTAGCAAGTGATAATCTAAATTATCAATAATTTTCACCAGCAAGCATTAAATATTAAATTATTGCTAGCCTGTTGAAATTATCATGTCTCTTATCTCTCTTATCATGTCCAATGACTCCATCGAGGTAATGCTGTTACTGCGGATGACCTATTTGCACCATCAACAGACATACTTGGCAGAAAACCTGAGATAATGCAACGTACAATGACGCCGATTGGGTGTCTTTGCGCGGGAGTGGTCTCCAGTTGTGCATCATCGATGACTAGATTGAGGAAAAGGTCGTAACCACGCAATGTCCCGCTGACCTTGCGGCCGCCTTGCAAATGAACGAGCAATTTCTTGTCCATAAACTAAGAACGCAAGGGAATGAGCATGAAGGAGTATTTGGCGAGGTGTAGGGGTGGAGAAACCTTTAGGATTTCCGGTTGAGACGCTTTAGACATTGTCGTTATCAGTGTCAAAGGTGAGTAAAGCAGCCACAACTAATAAACTATGATTTAGGTTTTTTTTTTAATTCATAAGGGATAAAGATTATGAATAAACCGAGATCTATTGTTCTCTCCCTGAAAAACATTAAGTTCAGATAAAACTTATCGCAAAACGCAATAATAAACAGTTTATCTCAGTTTTGCCGCACAAAACCCGAATTATGCTGACAGTGGCTCGTGAGATTGCGGTGGTGCAAGCAGAAATGGCCGTGGACGAAGGTGACAACGTGGAGGTTACCTCCTCACGAATCGACAGGGGCCATGGTTCCCCTCCGACAGAGAACAGCTCCAATGCACCATCTGCTAACCCCGGTCCAACAAAGTCGGCCCCTTCGATCGCATCTACCAGGCTGATGTGTCTCCTATTATCGAAGACAAGAAGTGGTTCAAGATTGGAGGTGAACCAACCCCGCGTGACAGCTCAGGTGGCCGAAGGTAAGACCAGGCGCGATGGCAAGGGGGAAGGCAACGCCGTATGACTTCACGACCTGCCTGATGGGGTTCATATGGAAGTACTACAGCAGTGGCAGACATCATAGTACCACACCAATGACAATGTCATGGGGTCTGTTTATCATCGGCGTTGGTCTTCTCACGCACAGTCGTGTAACAACACGTTGAACGGAGTAAATCAATTACTTACCCAACGTATGACCCAACATGAAGCAGGACTTTTGAAAAGTTGGTCCACGGGGAGTTGCTGATTTGGACACGAGCTGAGTAGAAGGAAAGCCGGGTCGGATTGTGCGTGCTACGTATTAGTAGGAGGGTGTTACTCGCAAACCCAATGAGACAAAATCCTCTGGGTGGGAGATATCAAGTGAAGGGAATCTGCACTGTATTCAAGCACCAGCCTGGTTGTTCACCGCGATCGACCACGAAATGGGACACCTGCAAGCACTATGCTATGCTATGGCCTCCAATATCTCCATCGAGGTAACGCTGTTCCCGCGGATGACCTATTTGTGACATCAACGGACATGTTGGTAGAAAACCTGAGATCACGCAACGTACGACGGTGCCAATCGGGTGCCTTTGCGCGGGAGTGGTCTCCTCTTGGGCATCATCGATGACTAGATTGAGGAAAAGGTCGTAACCGCGCAATGTCCCGCTGACCTTGCGGCCGCCCTGCAAATGGACGAACAATTTCTTGTCCATAAACTAAGAACGCAAGGGAATGAGAATGAAGGGTGATTTGGTGAGATGCAGGGGCGGAGATACCTTTTTGAGTTCTGGCTGAGAGGCTTTAGACATTGTCGTTGTCGATGTCAAAGGTGGAATAAAGTTGCGCCACTACTCAGCACGCCACGCCACGCCACGCCACGCCACACCACGACCGCTTTTGGCTCATGCTCTCATCGTAACTGACCTCCAACTTTCAACAACTTCTATCGTCAGAACATTTACTATCCTAATTTCATCTACTAAGTGCCGTATCTTATCGTGGATTCCTGGTGTGTCCCTCCATCTCCGTCTGCTCGAAAATTTCCAAGCGCTTAAGACGACACGTTTGAAAGAATACTTCTATCGATCCATCATGGCCTCTCTCTCCATCCCACCCCCAGCCGGCCCCACTTCCACCCGACTAGACTGGAAACACACCGAAGACCGTGGTTCTACCGTCCGTAGTGAGAACAAAGGTCGCGGTGGTGCAAGCAGAAGCGACCGTGGTCGAGGGGGTCGAGGGGGACGACGTGGAGGTACCCCCACACGAACGGGCAGGGGCCATGGTCCCTCTCCGACAGAGAAGAGCGCCAATGCACCATCTGCTAACTCCGGTCCAACAAAGTCGGCCCCTCCGATCGCATCTACCCCTTCGCATACTTCTACCACGAGCACGAGCAAGAACTCTTCGTCTTCAGTTACCCAACCACCGCCTGGTGTAGGCCTCCCCGGAAAACCCAAGGCAGGTTCTCGACGTGCTCAACCACAAGTGGCAGATAAACTACCTTCACTAACAATAGAACCGGCGTCCCCGACCGTCATGGCAAATAGCTCCGCACCACAATCTGCGTCCACCACCTCCTCTAAATTATCGACACGGCGCCGACGACCAAACAATAAGCATTCTATGGCTACGATATCATCCGAGACGTTGACATTAGAAGAACTAGCATCTGTTGTGAAGGCGCGCAAGGCACACTCAGGACCATCATCTCCACATACCAAGGAGTCCCTGTCGAAGGACACTCCACCGCATCTCTCCGCTGGTCCCACCGTGACAAGTTTCTCCACAAAGACAAACATCGATTCGTTGGTAGAGCACGTCCGGTCGTTCGCCATGGACCACAGGCCTTCTACGCCCGGAAGCCATATCGATTGGGCTGGTGACGAAGACGACAGTCTCCCCGATCTTGATGATTGGGGTGTTTCAACTAGTACTGTCGCATCTGCCGAGCCCAACACCAGCACGATGACAAGCACTGAGAAGGCACAGTTGCAGCTCATGTCGCCTATTTTGGATGACTCGTTGAAGCAGCTCCCTCAGAACTTTGACAAGTCCACCCCTTCGCCTTCTGTTGGCTCTGGCTCACTATCTCCTAATATCGCGAATCGGGCAGCGGTGCCGCTAGCGAATGGATTAGACGATGGCGATGGCCCCGATGTCAACGAGGCACCATCGTCGTCTGTTGGGGACAAACAAGTCTCTTCCCCAGGGCTGCCTGAGCCACCGTCTCAGTCACCCCATTCCCCTCCCACTAATTTGCATCACCCTGAATCTCCCCTCCCTTCTTCGGAGCAAGCACCGCCGATCGCCGCACCCTCTGGGGCCACTCCACCACCCCTTTCCGACTCAACCTCTGAGCTGCCAGCACGCACCCCTTCTGTCTCACCGCCCATCCCGTCAGGCAGATCCTCGGCCGATTCCATCCATGCCCCTAGCCACACTGCGCAGGCACCGTCTAAGGCAGGCGGCACAGAACCAGAAGCCGACGTCAGCACAGAGGGTCTTTCTGCGTCTGTCCACGCGCCGGCGCCCAAATCTAGCAAATCCGAGGCTGGTCCCCCTGAACGACCACGCGCTATGCCCGTGCCTCGCAATCCCACGCATGGCCGCTCGCACACGCTCGGCCGCCAGCCGTCGTTCTCCGCCGGTCCCAAGCGCGGCTTCTTGTCGGGCTCGTCGACGCCTGCAGGGGTTGCTGGCGCCAAAGGGCCGCATCACGGGCGTACGCAGTCATCCCCTGTGACCCACCGTCGACAGCATAGCCGTCCGGTCATCACGATGGATGCCATGACGAGGCTCGCGAAGACACTAGGAACTCCACTTGCCAAGAGGGAGGCCACGGCGACGAACCCGACAACGTCATCCGAATGATAGTTGCCACCCTTTCACACCTCTTCACCCAAACTCTCGCTTCGAAGGCTCAAACATTATCCCCATTACGTCGTCTTCTCTTGGACATATCCTTCAATTCGTGTCTGATACCCTGCTACTTTCTTGTGCCGTGCCATTTGATTTGCTGCTGTTGGTTGAATAATTATGTACTTTTGGTTAGCTTTCGACTCCATCACAACTAAATTTGAGGGGAGGAGGGCGTTTCCAACAAATCTGAATTGTAATCTCACAGACCACAATAATAAACCAGCCCCGTGTTGCGTGTTACTGTTACGACGTCTCTGCTACCCGGAACTGAAGTAAGACAACTCGAGTCCGAATGATTTGATCGGTTTGGCGCCACTGGACAGATCGGACGCGATGCCCAGCCCGACCAGAACGTTTTTCAACCGGCCTTCCCACAGTAGCGCAATTTCCTACATCAATCGAACAGAGAATTAACGCTAGGGTCCCTCACCAGATCATGATGCACGGAGACAGGAACCCACGTTGGACGTCGAGGCCCGAGCTTTCACAACACCAGTGATGTCGTCGCTCGGCGGTGTGAACGCCTCTGAAATAGGGGACGTGTCGTCGGCCATTCCATTCGAGACGGGCTTTGACCGCGACCGGCGGAGCCACCACTCGGCGCCCATCGTCCATTCGCTTTCGTAGCTGTAGACATTGAAATCGAACCGCGTGCTCAGGGAGAGATCCCTGGATACCTGCGCGGTGTATGCGCCGGACATGTGGCCCATCATCGGGTTGAAGAGGGCGGTGATCGTGGTCGGCGGTTCGGAAACGGAGGAGGAGGGGGAAGGGGAAGAAGAGAATAGGGAAGATGGTGATGGTGGTGGCTCCTCTGATGATGGGGCATCCGGGAAGGTGGTGAATCGAATGCCCGTCGACACTGTCAGACGTCCTCGTTGTATTAGCGATCTTTTTGCTATATTTCGTCGCGCAGACGGTGATGAAGGGGCACGGACCTCCTGTGCTCTTCTCCTTGGCACTGAAGTAGATTTCGGCGCCGGCGGAGATCCTGCCCTTGAGCCCGCCTTCCATCGCATCCTCCTCGTCTATCCTCTTCTTCATCTTCACCCTCGTCCCACCGCGGGACGTTGCGGAGCGCTCGGACTCGTCGGAGGCGGCGGCGCTCCCGGAGAGTGAGGCCGAGGTCGGGGCGAGCTTACCAAAGTTGTGAAGTAGCCGGATGCCGAGCATGCTGTCCTCGGCGCTGTATGTGTACTCGGTACACCAGCGGCCTGTGTCGTGCTGGAGATTGAACATGATGTTGCTCGGCGAAGACGCGGTGCGGGTCGATTGCGACTGCTTGAGGTCGGCGCGTGGGTCGGAGATGGCGGCGACGAGGGCTTGTAGGGTCGACGATAGCCTTGTGGAGTACAGAGCGTCAAGCCGGCTGCTTGGGACATAAAGGCGACCGTAGAGCAGGTAGTCTGAGTGGGGGACCGAAGGAGTGAGTCCATCGCGTTCTGGGGTGGTGAGGACAGCATTTGTATGCGCACTCACGTACCACGGGTATCGACGCGTTCCCCGGCGAGGAACACTTCCTCTCTTGGAACAGGCCTCCGAGGCTGATCGTAGACCTTGAAGCGATCGACCATGTCCTTGAAATAGATATTTTTCGAATTCTTTAGATCGAGGTCACACGAGGTGAAGATGTAGCCAACGGAGCCATTCAGCGAGGGAAGAGCATTCATGGAATACGTCGTCTGGAACAACGAGTTTGGGGACTTTGATATGGAGAGATGCAGTCCGTGAGGGACGGTGAAGTCGAGGATGGCTGGTGAAGAAAGACATCACCCTGGGTCTGCGTCCAACGACGAGGACAGTACGAGGGCGCGTACCATTAGAGGACCTGGTAAAATTGGCGTACAAGTTGTCTTCATTCCAACCAGTAGCCTTGTAGTAGCTACGTAGGACATAAGTCGCAAACGGGTGCATGTGCGTGTGCGGGTAACAGTTGATGCGGATGCGGGATTAAAACTTGCGACGCGCGACGGAAGCGCACTCGGACTCGGAGATGACCACGCTCTTTCCGCTCCCGAGCCCTGCGCTGCCCGAGTTTACGACCTTGCTCCTCAAAGGGCCGTACCACGCCTCGGCGCCCATTCACCTTTGCTTGACTCACCTAGCGAATCGACCAGGTTCGAGGGCCGTGCTTTTGACGCCATCCCGCGATAATTTCGTCGCTGCTTTGCGGGACCTCAACGACGATTGGCTCAATGAATGCGGGGGCTACGGCACCGTCACGCAAGTTTTATCCCGGGTAGACGTCTTGTCGGTATCATTCGTGGTTTCTATGTGATACATCAAAGCTAAACATCTGCAACCCAGCTACCCTCCCACCCCTGTTCATGCGTCGTTGGCACTCTCGATGCTCAGGCATCCACAGCCTGAAACAGCACCGTCTCAGCTGGAAATCCCGTCGCCTTGTCTCGTATTGCTTCATGAGTTTTCGTCGTACTTCCTTGACGGAGAGGCCCTTGGCCCGTAATGCGATTTAGCCTAATTGTCACGGCATCGAAACGCGTGGGCTGATACGCTTGAACAGCCACAACCTCGCTTCTTACTTGTCTCTGGTGGCTCATGCGCTTAGTGCATTGAGGTCCTTGTCAGAGCAAGCGTCCGGGTAAGTCGCAGCTGTTTTGGGAAACGTCGGGCGCTTCAAAAGGTGGATACCTTCCACAGGCCTCAGGTCTGCCTCGTCCTCATGGATTCCAGGCTGGACTCTTTGAGCATGCCAGTCTTGAAACCGCCTCCAGATGGGCCGAACGGCACGGATCTAGGCGGTGGACAAAGCGAATCGTCTTATCGCGTGGCGTTTTTGATGTTTCATTACTTTGAATGGGTGGGCACATTCGAGACCAGTGCGTTCGGGCAACCGTTCCGTAATTTGTATGCTCATGTGACGAAAAGATGAATGTTCGGGTCCTTTCACGTACACGCTGCGACTGCGAGAGACGGTCCGAGGAGATGATGGGGACGAGGTTGTATTGAAATGGAGGTGTATTAATGGAGAACGTCGAGTGTTGAACGAGCTCGAGGGTGTGATTTACGTTCACGAAGGGTTCGGCTAAGGTTTGCGTAATTTGCAATTTGACTCATCATCTCATCAATTGCATCACGGGCTGTGTCCGAGTCTCACCTCACCGTTCGTTCCGAATATTATCCCTCTACAGTATCCGTAAAAACCGTAAATAAGGATGCGCTCTCTCCTTTCCGGCGGCTCCATTCCCCATATCCTTCCAAGGGATCCTCTACCAAACTCTCCATGTCAAACCCCACTCAACATGTCCCTTCAAAGAGCTCCCTGACAATCACCCTCACAGAACCCCTGGTCATTCTCCGCACCGCTGATGTTGCACGTAGACACTCTCTGCCGGGAGGGGGCACTCCTCCATCCGCCGTGAGGGTCTACTAGCCTTGGATCTATCCAGGGCTAGCAGAATTTCAAGCATTGAAGTGGAATTAATGGCGATATCCTATTCATCCTGGTCCGAAGGTCCGTCCCCGTCTTCACTTCTCCTTCATGACTCTTTCTCAATAGTTTCAGGACTCGGCACCTCAGAACACCGCAAAATTTTTAGCGCTACCCAGATATTCTTCCGCGCTGCGTCTTCGCCCTCCACTAGACGATCCCTCTCAGTGGACCCAAACGGATTCCACGATGCTACCGATAGCGAACATCACCTACCCCCACTCCCGCCACCCGACGTAGAGCCCGCTCTACCCGCTCCCCCCCCTCTCTATGTTGCCGGTGATCCCCCTCAGAGAAGCGGAATGCGCGTTCGAAGACGCTCAAGTGCAGACCACCTCGTTTTCCAGCGCGATCCCGTGGCGCGTCTGAGCCGCCCGCTGGCACCACCGCCGCTTGCGTTCCGTCCGACAACTGAAGAGGAAGCGACGGTACATACGCCCACTTCCACTCACTTTGTCGAATCGCCCTCTACCTCAATTTCGTCACTTCCACACGTTGAGACGCCATCGGCTGCTCGTAGGCCCCACCTTCTGCTGCGCGGACCGTCTTTGCTGAACCCCTTCTGATGACAGACGTTCAAGCGCGTAGGTCCATCGGCCACTCTCGTGCAAGTAATTTAGGGGAGCCTCAGTCGTTGTCTCGCTCGTCAAGTCGCCATGAGCGGGGCGTTGTTGCGTCCCCAGGACCGGATAGTGTCGGTGCCAAAAGTCACAGGCCCCATACGTCCCTAAATTTTGGTTCTATTTTCGGACGGGGCTCACGCCCAAGCTCCCCGGTGCACGATGAGGGTCGACCGGAGAGCCCGCCGTCCAATGGAAGGGAACGTGGCCGGGAGAAGGGCACTGGAAAGCGTCATTCTTTATTCCCGCACAATGCCCTATGCAGGATGGGAGAAGCACTCGGGCTAGAGGAGGAGCACAAGGAAGTCGGAGACGGTTGGCAGGAGTTTAAGAAAGGTGGGTCGCCTTCCGAGTGTCGCTCCTCGTTGCCGGTCTAAACCCAAGGGTAGGGACGTATACGTTCCCCATTTCTTTCGAGATTCCGTCACACATGCCAGCGTCCTTGGACTGTGACGGCGGTTCTGTGACATGGAAGCTCGTGGCCAAAGTTCGGCGGCCAGGCGTGTTCACTTCAAACCTCACTACCACCCGCGAGGTGCACGTTGTTTCTATACCCGCTGAGACAGACGTCGAGACGACAGGGGATATCCAAATTGAGAAATCTTGGGACGATCAGCTGCAGTACCTCTTCAAGGTTTCCGGAAAGGTCTTTCCCATTGGTGCATCATTCAAGGTCAAGATGATGTTTATGCCATTGGCTAAGATTCGATTGTATAGACTCTCGATCGACATAGAGGGTAAATGACCTCCCTTATATCTTGCAATTTACTCTCTGAAACATTCATCTTTATCCAGAGCGAGTAGACAGCTATGTCGGCGGGATGAACATGACACGCTCCGTCACTAGTGCCATCCCCCTTCTGGACCTGCATCATGATGACGATACAAAGCCGCTGTTGCCGTTAAGCTCCGATGACCCACTTGCTTTCGAGAATTCACCACTTGCTACCCTCCGGCCCATGGGTGCTAATGCGTCGAATGTGGTATCGGATCTCTTAGGACCCGGCCCTTGGCCTGTTCGTGCCGTCCTGCATCTCCCGGCTGATTGCGGATTGCTTCACCCGTCAAGTCGGAGCGGAGACAGTTCGGTCCACATCACGCATGCGCTGCGCTTCACAATGCGTCTCTCGCGGGGAGACGACCCGGCGATGGATTCCAAAACGACAACCAAGCACAAACGATACGACGTCGTCGTTCGTGCGCCCGTGCACATCCTTTCTGTGCGTTTCCGTTTCTCTCTTTCCCATAAGCCCAGTGCTGATAGATCCTTGGGGCGGAAACAGTGTTATGCCCGCGCGGAGTACACCATGCTGCCGCGCTACTCTGAGACGCTCGACGAAAGCGCCACGCTGGCGCCGCCTGCGCCTTCGTGTCCGTGTGCCGCCGAACGCAAACGACGCGCGCGCGAGGGCGATCGGTCGCGGGTCGAAGCGAGCCCGGTTCTCCCCGCGTCGCCGTTCGGCATGGACGATCCGCACGAGTTGTTGGAAAGGACGCTTGTGTACGAGCGCCTCGTGTCTGGACACGAGAGCGTGCTGGGCGACGCACCTCCGGCGTACGACGCTGGACCTCCTCATCCTCATGCGCATGCGCCTCATCCCTCTGTCATATCCGTGTGATTTCGAATTTCGGAGTCATGGTCATTGTGTGTGTGTTGGTGGTGGTGGTGGCGTATTGTAATCAGCAGATTAGTCAACGCATTCCTTAGAGCTTATAATTTCGTTCAAGTCAAGTAATCTTATGATCATGATTATGAGTTGTGCTGAGTGAGCGTCTGAAGTGTACCCGAACCGATCTTACGGGTATTCCAGGTTGCCGGGTGCCGAGCATGCCTCGCCCCTGTCTGGTCTGTGGTCTGGTCTGGTCTGGTCATTGATTGTGACTACAGTACTGTACCCGTGATGGATGAACCAGCTGAACGGGACCCAGACAAGGACACACCCCAGCAAACGTCATCGCCGGAAGATGACTTCCTTTCCAATATCCTCGCGCCTGGGTCGTCCCTAAATCCATCTTTTTTACTGGTCGTCGACGGGGTCCTAGCGTTGCTCGCCTTGACATTGCTGTCCCTCGTCATCGTCACGGGTGGTAACGTCCACCTCATCGCGCTACTTTTTATCGAACTTGCTCTATGGTTGAGCATAAAATGGTGAGTAAACGAAGTTTCTGGACTGGACTCCTTTGTTTATGAATCGATATGCAACGACTGCATATTGTCAGGTTCGTAAGAGAATTACAACAGACACCAGTGGTACAGGATCCTAGCAACACATCACAAAATACAGGCTCAGAGACCAAAAAGTCTCAATGATAACACCACCCTACTCCGAGTCGTGCGACGGCTCTCGACACAGAGAGAGGGAACCCGGATGGGGTTGTCATCTCTTCAACCTATCCGTAGATTCGTACCACTGCTTCGTCTTCTTTGCGCTCTCCTGTGCGAGTAAAAATACTTTTTTGTTTTTTTCGTATTTGTTTTCACGGGGGGAGAGGAAACGATTTCAGCACGCTTCATCTCGGAAGAGAGGTGAAACGGCATATAAGAATGCTACGTACGTTCTCGCTCGGTCACCTCGAGGCCCTCCCTGAACATCAACGCTGTGTCGCCAGATTGACCGCCTGCTCCCGTCTGCGCAGGGCCGAGCGCGGCGAAATGCTGCGCCTGATCTATGACCTCGGCGAGACGGTTTCGAAACGTCTGTGGTGGGGATGAAGGGAACGCGCGTGTGTGACTCAGTCAGGACCAATCTCGTCTAACATAGATGTGAGGGACACGCGGAACGCGCCTTTGTGAGCAACTCTGACATCTCATTGGCTGGCTCTTCATCGAGGCTGCAGAAAAAGCGATGGGACAGGGCGAGGGAAGGTAGGAAGGGGTGCGTTAATCAGAACGGGGTAGGTACGAGGCGAGGCGAGGACACTGACAGTCGCATGATGATCTTTCCGAACCCGTACCAAAGACCACCGGCGCCGACCAACGCGGAGAGCCTCACGCTCTTAGCCTCGGCATTGAGCGCGTTCCGGACGCGCGAATTGAACGGAGGTGGGACGGTAAAATCCGCGTAATCCCTACAATGAGCGGTGAACGGTGAAATCGCCGCCGTGCGTGGGTTGCACCCTCAACGCACGAATAGATGAGAATGAAGGCGAGCCAGAGCGGCAGCTGGATTTTGCTTTGGGCTTTGATCTGACGTGACGACGAGCGGCGGATGTGGGATGTGAGAAAGGGAGAGAGACGCGTGCGGGGCGGTACGTACGTCGCGCTCGCGACCCCCATCGAGGTGGCCCATGTCGGGTATGTCAACCTTGAAGGTACATTGTATTTTCTGTGCGAACGTAGGGGTGTACATACATGCGCGGTATAGACGGATAAGACGACGGATACCTGATTCTCGGAGAGGATGGAATCGATCGAATAATAATCGTCTTCCATGCCGGGTAACTTGAAACAACGCGTTCGGGCGCGACGCGGATACGAGAGACGCGACACGACCGCGGTCCGCGCCTCCCGCCCAAGGATGACGACGCTTCCCTTCACGGTCCCAGTCTTGCACCAACTCACCGACTTGGGAGAAAAAACCGCAGCCGTTAAACAAAGATGCTAAGCCTGCGGCTTGCTGCCAGGGGCATCACCTCAATGAGGGTGTCACA
>Ga0307512_10000880_pt1 | contig 44302 bp, 55 predicted proteins | sample 14_EM_MG_FD_200267 | JGI IMG/M metagenome (GOLD analysis project Ga0307512, IMG submission 200267) | Populus trichocarpa ectomycorrhiza microbial communities from riparian zone in the Pacific Northwest, United States - 14_EM | ecosystem: Host-associated > Plants > Roots > Unclassified | place... | reverse complement strand
ACCCACGTGATGACCGCACTCAAATCCGTCCCCACACTCCTCCAGGGCGGTATCACGACCGTAAGTGCTAAACTCTAAAGAAAACGAAGATAGAGCTTTTGCCTGAAGCTCCTCCCAAACAATCAACCGTGCCTGGAGCTCTTCCGAAGCTCCTCCGAAGCAATCATCCTCTCGCCCGATATCTCTTTCTTCGGCTCCTCCGGCACCAAGAACTCTCGATAGAAGTGCTCATCAGCAGCATTCGGTGCTGTGTGTCGTCTGCTCTCTCTCGATCGATGCAGCTTTCCTGCAACCTTCACATCCAGCTGGAATAACCCTCCAATCTGGCGTGCCACGCCCACAAGATTTCCTCGACCTCGACCTCGACCTCGACCTTGACCTCGAGCACTGTCCTCTGCCGGCGATTTGTCGTATATCTTGATTCCGTAGCCATTGACAGGCACAATCTGCAACCCCCGATCCATAAGCCGCGATTGGGAGAGCGAGTTGTGTGCTCCTTCCACATGCAAGACGTTTCTCACAACAACCTCATGTTTTCGGCCTCCTGGTAATCGAAGTCTCAGTCGTACATCACCATGCCCGATGGCCTTGCCCGCTTTCCTGCCAGCAAAGTTACGAATCTCCCGCTCTTCTCTCTTGGTATACTCCGTGTACCGTTCGAACATTTGCCGATCTCCGCAAATGTGAGAGGTGGTGGCACAGTCTAAGTACCAACTCTCCTTCGATGGACTCTTTCCGTTCGTAACTGTCATCCAATAGTTCTCGATTGATGTCGTTGTCGTCGTCGCTGCGGCTGCGGCTGCGGCTGTCTCTGTCGGTGCTACGCTCTCCACCGGTGCAGTGCTTGGACAATACCGTGCAATGTGCCCCACCTTATGGCATCTGTAGCACTCCTGAGTATGCCTGCGGCGATGCTTCTCACTCTCTGAACTACTACCATCACTCTCACTGCTGCTATCACGGGACTTCCGGGACTTCCGAGTCTGCCTCCGTTTATCGCTCTTCGTCCGCAACTTTGAGAACATGGCTGCCACGTCCGAATCGTCTTCCTTCTGTAATCGCGCTTCGTGGGCTTTCATCTTCGTGACAATCTCCTCCGGTTTGTCGGCCAGGGTGTCGATCTTGTCGTACATCAACTGGGTGAAAAACCTCCAATCATCATCCTTCGGTACACCCTTCATCAGGTAATAGGTGTGCTCGCTCTTCGGCATCGTACCACTACCAGTACTTGAGCTAGTATCGGTATCGGCGCAAAGATTGAAGTCATTCACATAACTCTGAATCTTCGATGCGTACTCCTGTACATTCTCACAATCGCTCAATCTCACAGCTGACATCTCGTCTCGCAAAGCCCAAACATTCAGCTTCACCTTCGACTTGTAGTCCTCCTTCAGCTGATCCCACAGCGCCTTTGCGTCTTTCTGAACGCCATACTGCTGCTGCAATGACCGCTCCATCGCGAGGAGAATGGTCGACCGCGCGATTCCGTTCTGCTTCTTGCATGCTTTAAACTCAGTCGCGTCCTTCGCATCCGGTGCTTCCTCTGTACCGTCGACAATGCCGAGAACCTGCTTCTGCTCCAACAGTATTTCGATTTCCAAACTCCAGCTCTTGTAGTCCGTACCATCAAACTTCTTAATCGTGATCGCTGTCGATTCGGCCATCTTGTCGTCTGTACACGTGTCGAGTCTGTCTGTACTCCTCCGAGACCGTGTCGATGATGTCGCAATTCGAAATCTAAATCCGGGTGGAGTTCGTCAAACCAGTGAACTGCCCGGGCTCATAACCTGTTGTACGGTGTCCGGTGTCCTGAATCTCTCTATTGACCTAAACTCACTGACTCTCGCTAAGTCTAATTGACACGTACACAAGAACTACAGTGCGGCTCCGCCGCGCTCAACCCTAAACCAACCCACGTGATGACCGCACTCAAATCTGTCCCCACAAGAAGGAGCAGATACAGTGCCGGGGGTCTGTCCTTATTCAATCCCAGCTGGAGTTCCGCCCCCACAGATGCCAGTAGTGGTCAACCTTCTGGCAGTCCCTAGCGAAGAGACCCCAGCACCAGCGCAAGCCATGCAGGAAATTGCCATGGATAAAGCCGAAAATAGAATCGACACGAAATGGACAATATGATGAAGGCCTTCGAGGCTTGGATCTTGCAGCTGAGCAAAGCAACTGAGCCGAGATCTGGAGGCTGCCAGACTTCCAGCACATACGCCATCCAACCTGACCATCGACCTCCCCACAGACCAAGGAATGTCCCACCTCTGAATGCACCCAGGGGACCTGCTTATGACTGACTGGGACCCAATTACCAGCAGTATCCATGCCAAGGATCAGGAACCTGTATCCATTGTGATGAGTTAGGACACATCCACATGTTCTGTCCCGATGTGTGGACTGACCAGGAAGAAGGTATAGTTCCCCTCAATGAGCACGGATGACTAACCCTGGAACCAAGAGTAGGAAATGAAGTAGAGATATCCAGATAGTGACCAGAAGGTGGGTTCCTATCAATATGGGAGTACACCCGGGATGTAGCTTGACAAGGGCTGCAGGGAGGGGGAGTAGCCACTACAGCTGCACCACAGCCGCCTCAGCAGCAGCACATTGCAAGATCTCAGCTGTCTCAGAGGGCCAGTGGTCAGGTGACCGCCATTTGCTCAGGGATTGCCCAACAGCTGTCGGAAGTTGATGGGTACCACTCTGGTCTGTCTACAGGAAAGGAAGGTAAGGAAGAAGGTAACGATGACCGTATCGAGGAATTGAGCGACAAGGATGAAGAACGAAAAGAGGGGCATGTTGTGGGCAGTGCAGCGGAAGAGGAACAAAGTCAGACAGAGGAGGAGAGAGACGCGCGTTTAGACAAGGATGGGAGACAAAAAAGGTCCGCAGTTGTACGTAGGAAGACAGCATAAGCCTTCATGAGACAAGAGACGGAAGAGGATGGACGAGGTGAGCAGTGGTCATGATAAGTGGGCAGATATGTAGTAACAGGTTCCAGAGGATTAAACGAGTGCTAGTATCGGGGAAATGCTAACTATCATCAATGCGATAGCATTTAGCAAACAAATGGCCAAGTTGGACCCCATCAAAGACACGACTCCAAGGACCCAAAGACTCCAAAAGTGCCACGACAGCAGGCAGTGGCCCTAGATACTGGAAAATTCAAAGTCCTCCGAAGTAGCCAACTTGATTACACTATCATCGCCTGTCAGGAGAGAGACACTGGCAAACTGACCTTTCGACTGCAACTAGAGAATCAAAGGGTCTCAATTCCAAAAAACACATCAGTTGGTGCCAGGACCCCGGCTGCATCAAAGATAATCGGAATCGCCCACAGATATGCCTTCTCCGGCCTCAAAGACCACATCAGATGTCCTGAATGCTGGTATGTCAGGGCCTCTCCAACCGTTCTCAGAAAGCTACATGGGTACGAGCTTCCCATCGTTATCAATGGCGGACCTCAGATTGGTGTGATGAATGAAGAGGTCCCCAGGGAGTTGAACATTAGGTGGAAACCTGCTGAAGGGAGAATGATTACTCCCGATGGCAATCTATCTGATTTGACAAAGGCAGCGGACTACATAGCAGTCAACGTCCATGGTATCATCATTGCCATGCCTATCTTTTTAGCACAATGCAGATCGGAACAGGTAATCTTGGGCTGCCGCTTGGAAACATATGCTCCGAAGAGTGAGAAGAACCCGGACGATGGGAGTTACGAGATCGCCATCTCCGCTGGTGATGGGTCAGAGGTGTAACCAACGGTTCCGCACCGTCCCTTTGGGTCCGAGCCTGGGTCCGAACTGAACTGTCGCCAAATTTGCGGTCCAGGTTGTCAATACACCAGAACCATGAACTTGGGTACGGTTTGATGGAGATCTCCCAATCCAACTGGATTGGGTGCATTGCCAGCGGGATCCCCTGCGGGTCCATCTATAGATTTACATAAGGCTCTTGATTTTGCAGTTTGATAACAGTGGCTTATCAAAATTGTGTATTCAACAGCCAATAAATGATTTTTGCATGTTTGGCAGTTTGCAATATCGATTATTTGGGAATCTGTGTTTTTCCTTTGATAAATTGTACTTTTAGCTAGCCAGGCGGTCAATATTTCTTGAATGTCGTCAAATATCCGCAGGATGCCTTGATTACCAAAAATGCAAGACCAAAAATCGTGGACACTCCGTTGACGCTCATTTTCAGGCTGAGGCAGGGAGCGTGTTGCTGCTGTTTTTGCCCCTAAAGCGCGCCAATATCTCATCAATGGATGTCTGCAACCAATCAGACCTTGTATTACCCAAGATTCAAAGTTAAATAGTGTTGACCCTCCGTTGACACTCATTCTCAGAATGGGGCAGTGACCGTGTTGCTGTCTCATTTGCCTATACAAGCTGCCAATACGTTGGTTGTGCCTAACAGCAACCAAATCACTATTCAATTACCATACTTACAAGACCAAAAATTGTTGATGCTTCTTTGATGTTCATTCTCACAATGGGGCGGTGACCATGTTGCTGTCTCATGTGCTTATCAAGGCTGCCAATACGTCAGTTTAGCCTAACAGCGAGTAAAACACTATTCAACTACCATACTGACAGGACCAAAAATCGTTAACACTCTGTTGACGCACATTCTCACAATGGGGCAGTAACCGTATCGCTATCTCTTTTGCCTATAAATGCTGCCAATATATCAGCTATGCCTAATAGTGACCAAATCACAACCCAATTACCACACTTACAAAACCAAACATTGTTGACACTCCATTGACACTCATCGTAATGTATTGTCCATTCAACATCTGCTGCTATCAATAATTGTTATCATAATGTTTGCAACTTATTCGTTGTCTTTCTGCCAGATTGAGACTCTGTGATGTGGCAAAGATGAACGCGGTAATATTCTTCCACTGATTGCTCTCGTTCCATCAAAATTAAAATATCTTGCTAAAAGAGTCGTTGCACCTACTATACAGCTCTTTATGAACCGATATTCACAAGCGACTGCTCCCTATTCACCCATAATATATCTCTAAATGAAACTCTTGGTTACGCTACATAAAGAATCTGGTGAAACATATTGTTACATTCTGTCCTACTGTTTGTCAATTCCCATATTCCACCTCATTTCCAATGTATTGACCATCACCAACACCTTTTCACCCTGTCTCTTTGACTTCTGTGTTGGCCAAATAAATCTGGGAACATTTGATGCGGCATTCAGATCCCACTGCTCTGGGCTCTCCAGATCCTCCGGGTGATATCTCACTCAACATCAGATTGACCGTCTGCCATGCAATCGTCTTCGCTGTCAATTAGATTATCCAGGGCGCCATTCCAGTTTAGCCAATTTTCAGTGTCCGAAATGCTTTCTGTTGCGCTCTCCTCATCACTTTTGACTGGATGATGGTTGATTTTTGATATTCGGCGGACATTTAATTTTTCAGTGCGTCCTCCAGTGAGGTTTTTTGCAGACAAAGCAGGTGGCAAAGGTTATCTTTCTGGCAATCTAAATACAGCTGCATCATGATGTTGAAAGAGTGACCTGGATGCTTTGACGATCTCTTCCATATCTGAAATGTTTTCTATGCCCCTCATCTGCCTGTTTTCTGTGCGAGATTCTTTCTGTGTAGCACATAGGTTTTGGCTGCCCTGCCACATCTCCAAAATGTCGTGGACCTTGGCCATTCTGTGCAATTTCGATTCCTCTGCCTCTCTCTTCATTTCCAAGTGGTTGTCTGTGTTCGCCGTATCCAACGCTGGGTCATCGCCTGCCAATAACCCGTTATTAGCTTGTGCCAAGTGTCTCACCACGACATGTTCTTGCAGGGTCTGGGCAGTAGTTTTTGACTGCCTCCTGCCGATAACATCTCGCCCAAGGGAAGAACTGGCCTCCACTCCGACATGATGTGGTATGATAGAGAATATGTCTCGCACTACATTGGAGAGATCAGTGAACATTGAGTGCATTTCCGCTTGTTGTTGCCAACAGTCGGTGATATCCAGTAATCAAAATGTGCTGCTAATCTCCATCGCGTCGGAGTGGTACTCATCGAGATTTGGATTAACTTGCCCCCAGTTCTTTGGTGAATCAGGCGGTGGATTCAAATAGACCCTGGCGGCTGTCAACAAGCATGCAGCATGATCGCTTTGTCCAGGTGTTGTTTCAGCCACACTGTAAAGCCTTAAGTATTCTTCATGATTGTTGGATGAATCATCTGGATCAAAGGAAGGTTGACCTGATCCTGAAGCTGTTGCAGAGCAGAAGACATTGTTGATTGGGATGCTTTCAGGTTTAATGACCGGTACATGTCTATGTTTGGTTCAGTAATCATTCTCCACATTCTTCAGAAATGCATCTTGGTATGGGGTGGTATATAACCTCTCGTCCTCAGGATTAATATCCATTCCCTTGTCCCACTTCCCAAACGATCGCAACATGTGGAAAGAATCAAGCATATATTCTGAATTGAGAAACATACCCGTCCTTGGAGTGACTTGAGGATAATTTTTGGACAGCTTCAGTCGTGCTAACTTCACGGCAAAGTACAAGTGTTCCTTCCATGCAGTCTTCTTCTTAGCCAAAGCTCGCATAACGCCATCCATATGATTGAACATGTCATTGCGGACTGTCATAACATGATGCAATGTGACCGTATGCCTTTTGAACATCCAGAGGGTTTAATATCGGAATGAACTCGACCCATCCATGACGTACTTGACAATGGTCCATGCATCCTGAGTTGTGAAGAGTGGCCGGTGATCACAGTTGTTTGGATTGTAGAGCCACTCGCGGGTGAATTCTCGTAATCGATAGACTCGCTCAAGCAACTCCAGTGTCAAATTCCTACACGTCTTCACTTCCATAATAGGTAGTACCGCGATGTGGACTTTTGCTTTTTGACAGTCAATGAACTCATTTGGACGACCAGGTGTCAGCGTGATCAATACCACAAGCAATCTCTGCTATATGAAGGTCAGTTTCAGGACTTTTAAAATATCTTGAAATATGTACTTTTTCAAATATCTTTGGTAAACCTGGTCTCATGGCCGACACGTTGTTGATTCTAGCAATGCCTTCTTTTCGAAGTCTTTGACTCTTTGCAATGTCTAGGCTTTCATTCTTTCCAAATTGCTGATCACGCTCATGGGCTTCCCACAACTTGGTGTAGCCTTTTACCCAGGGACAGCTCATGAATGCACCTATAGCCATCTGTATGACGTGCCCCATGCATTGTATGCAGTTCTTCAATGCAGGACAGTTGATTGCAGAGGCCTCAAGGGTTGATTGCAGGTCACGATGCATCGAGTAATTTGAGGAATCATCATCAGTCATGATTCCAAGCAAACGTCTGTCGGCAAGCCCAAAACGATGAAGAACATCCTTCCAATGTATGGCTAGCCTTGCTCCAGTATGTTTGCCATTGACCTATCACCCTTAATGAGCGTTGGACAATGGATATGAATAGGCGATCAACCTCATTGAAAGCGAGTTGTACTTCATTCAATGCCCAATTTTGATCCATATTTTAAGCAATGACCGATGTTATGGCTAATGTGTTCGTTGATGTCCACCTGTCCAATGCTAAGTTAACTCTATTTTGTGATGAGAATTGCTTGAGGATTGCATCCATGGTCACTGAGTACACCCTCCGGCAAATGTTGTGAAGGGTCGTTGCGGACGGTATCACCAGCTCCTTTCATAATGCCTTCTCTGACTGTCGTTGCTCGAGATTTGACATAGTGTTCCATGGAATTTGAGCCGAAACAAATTCTAACATGAGGTACCGATTCCAGGTGTCGTGGTGAAATTCGGATATTTCATAGTCCTTCGCTGCCAGCGTGGAGTGTTTTTTCTGTCAATTCAGTTAATATGAAACAAACCTAAATGTCCAATATGAATTTCCTTTGTGAAATTATGATTGTAATTCATCGACTTCCTTGTCTCCTCAGGATGACCAAAGCGGTTTCATTGACTTTTGAACTAGTCAATGCTGTAACTTCTGACAATATTTGTTTGTTTAACTTTGTGATGTGAGCTGTTGCCACCAAGTGTTTCCCCATTGAGCTGGTCACATGTTCTGATGGATAGCAAAGAACTTGATGTCAAACACTACATATAATGCCTGGGCTGCCGCTGTCTTCAATTCCGCCATGCAAACAGAATTGTCACACAGGAGCAGGTCTTGAATTATTCCCAGCAATAGAACTGTTCAAGCCTACATTGATGGAAGCCCACCAAGCATCGAAGATGATTTGCAAAGGAAGGTTGCTAAAACCTCAAATAAAGACAGATTCATTTTTGTAAGAGATCATAACCTCTCACAATGAGGTGTTTAAAGATTTTGAATCTGACATTGTGGTAGGAATTTGATAGCTGGGTAATGCAACTCAACAGTCTGCGAAAAGTCACATAATAGTAAAGTAGAATGAGGGTTCTTATATATTGACTCTAAAGCTACAAGCAAAACAATGTCAGATCTGTGAGACATTGCATTCATTTTTGTGCAGTTGTATTCAAGGACTTATTGAAATGACTGCCCGCATAAGACTCAATTCAGTAACAATGTGATGCAGTTCATTCCTGTGTAGCATATTGAGCTCCCACAAAAATTGTTGACACTCTGTGGGGGCTCAATTGTATGAGGCGGACACGATTTCGTCACTAGCATTTTACCCATACAGGTAGTCGATAGGTCGATTATGTGATAAGTATGTTCCATAACCCTTTCTGTATCCAGGATGCAAGATGAAAAATTGTTGATGCTGGGTTGATGCTCAGTTTGAGGAGGTTGAAGCGATATCATCACAAACATGTTTGCCCATATTGGGGGCCGATGCAGTGATTATGGGTTAACGCCGATGCACAGCGCTTTGAGTATCCATGATGCAAGACCAAAAATTGTTGACACTCCATTGACGCTCATTTCAAGGAGGTGGTAGCGATATCATCAGTAGCATTTTTATCCATAAAGGCAGCCAATAAGTTGAATGTGGATTAATGCCATTCCAGAGCCCTTGGATTGTCCAAGATGCAAGACAATAGATCGTTGATGCTCCATTGATGCTCATTTTAGCAGGTGGTAGCGATATCCTCACTAGCAATTTTGCCCATAGAGGTGTCGGATACATTGGTTATGGGTTAACGCTGATGCACAGCGCTTTGAGTGGCCATGATGCAAGACCAAAATCATTGATGCTCCATTGAAGCTCATATTTAGGAGGTTGTAGGGATATCGTCCATAGCACTTTGGCCCATAGTGGCGGCCGATACTATGATTATAGGTTGACGTGGCTGCGTTGCCCATTGATTATCCAAGTTGCCAGACCAGAAATCGTTGACCCTCCGTTAACGCCCATTTTTAGGTTGTTACGATATTGTCATTAGCATTGTTGCTTATAGAGGGGGGCGATGCATTGATTATGGGTAAACCGCGATGCATAGCGCATTGAGTGTCGATGATGCAAGACCCAAAATCATGGACCCTCCGTTGACTCTCATTTTTCGAAGGTGGTGGCGATATCATTAATCCCATTTTTGCCCATAAAGGCGCCCAACACTTCGATTATAGCTTTATGTGGTTGCCCAGCAGTTTCATTCTACAAGATGCAAGAACCAAAATTGTTGACACTCCGTTAACGCTCATTTTCAGGTGATCAAAGCGATGTTGACACTAGCATTGTTGGCCTTAAAGTCGGCGAATACTTTGATTATGTGTCAGAGAGACCAAGTTCTGTTTCAATTATCAGACTCACAACACCAATAATCATTGATGCATCATTGACCCTCATTGCCAGGATGGGTCAACGAGCGTGTCACTATCATTGTTACATATAAAAACCACCAATACTATCACTTTGGAAGGGTGTGACTATGCTGCCATTTGTTTGCTGAAATTGTAAGACCAAAAATAGTTGACGCTCCATTGACACTCAACTCAATGACATACTAACACTCAGTGGATGCTCAACAATTGTATGGAAAAATGCATACAGTTGTTATTGGCAGCCAATTAATTGTTTCTATGTATAAACATTTGCACCCAAAAGGTTCCAAGCCTCTCAATTTCAGATCCACCACTAGAGACATTATCTGAGAGATAGATGACGTTGGCCTATCACATTCCAGTGCTCTCGGCCTGCAATTAACCGCATGTGGATCCATACCCAAGTTATTGATCTATTGAGCCCGACTTCCACACCATTCCTCTTGCAGGTCATTCTCCGCGATTTGCATGACCTACTAGAAGCAATTTTGAAACTCTCTACCATGTGCACCAGGTCTGTGCATAGATGTATGCAGGTGGCTGCATGATCACATGCAGCATGACGGCCGTCATTTATCCCGGTTCGCGCTGCGCTTAAACCGCTCCATTCTTAACTCGTATGGCATCACTGACTTAAATTTGGTCAGTGTGTTTCTTCTCTTGATTTGTTTTAATTGTCTGACTTAACGGTGACCAGCGGGATGATATCACATTCATTGTTTGTCAGTCAATGCGACCTGAGGTCTAGAACATTTACATGTTCTATCCAACCTTTGCACATGCATAGAAGAATTACCATGTGTCACAATTTGGTCAATGAAATGACGTAAAAGCTGACACGTAGCAAAATAGGTACACATATTGCCTCTCGAAGTGATACATCGTCTGATCTGTCAATTAGCCTATTCATTCCTCCGGCGAAGTGGGAGCCATCACCATATTTTTGTCGGAATCCAATTGCTATATGGTAATTTGCTTGGGACAATATATGCAGGAGTTATAGCTTACAGGTTAAACATGCTTTGATTTCTGGATCTTCAACGAATCAGGCGCTGGGGCAGGTGGGAAAGATTGAAGGGGTTCGTGTGTCAGGGGTTTTTGCGCACATACCCTGATATGACTTCCCCCTGGTTGAGAAGTCACTTGCAGCATTTGCGATTTTGCGGGGACGCTATCAAGAGTTTCCATAGGCTCACCATATTTCATCGGCGCAGAAGAGGCTGCATGATCATCCATTGGAGATTGAACCACAGCCAAAACCTTCAATTGTGTCATCCCGTACTTCTGATCTCTCTCACGGAAGAGGTCAGCCTCCTCGCCACAGCCTGGATGCATCAATTTGTCAAGCTTCATCTGCTTCTGCAGAAAACTCTCCATGCAATGCTGTACCGTATTAGGGATTGTGTGCATGACCCAGCCGGGTTTGTCATCTGCGCTAAGCTGGCCCTGTTCAGAATCATCTTCATCATCATCCTCGTCTTGCCCATTCTCCCCATCATCAGAACATGCAAGATTGCTCAGACTATCTCCAATGGCGTCGAACATCTCCTCAAATGTTGTTTTATGCTTTGTGGATGTCAATCCCGCCTTTTCAGTATTTCTCATATCTTCCTGCTCCTGCTTAATTGCTTTCTCTGCATCTTCAACTCGCGTTCTTGCCACAGCAGTCTCTTTTTCCACATAATCCTCGATCCATTCCACTTTCTCTTCATAGCTTAAACAGCGTGTTTCTCGTCGTTTCGCCGCCCGAAGCTTCTTTTTGGATCTCATGCTGCATAACACTCCAAGGGCTCGGACCCTTTCTGCGTCCAAGCCGCTCTTCCCTTCATTCACGTGTTGATGTCGTTGTGTGGAGCATTTTGTTAACTTGCTGTATTTGCCTGCTGGTGGTGGCGAATGGTTCCTTTTTGTAGCATTGACCATTGTATTTTGTGTTGACATTCTTGATGGGCGAGATGATAGATGTTGCAAAATATGGACCTCATAGGGGGAAGCTGCGTCTTTTATGCCGAGGTTGGTACACTTAATCATTCTGAATGAAGTAAACTCTGCGTTTTGACCGTCACTAAATTGGGAATCGCAATGCTAACTGTACGTCAAAACATGATTTGTAGAGTCTGTTTCATGTAAGATTCCGGGGATTGCTTGAGACAAACATCAACAGATGTTCTGTCCATTGCAGAATGATGTGTGTATATCTCACAAACACGAGATGTTGGCGGTGGTTCACCGTGATTTTCACCTGTAACCAAACACACAACATCAGACCAACTTGGTGCAAATTGCTGGTCGGTTGGAAATCTGTGCAACTGGCAGCTATACACAGCATGATTCATCTTGTGTAGAACCTGCAAGTTGGCTGTTATGCATTCCACTTTGACTTGATGCTAACAATATATTCCTCAGGACTTTGCACTTCATTTCGTTATCTTCTTCCTCAGGACTTCCCACTTCTTCTCGTTATCATCATCTCTTCACTTCCACAGCAGCAAATCATGGCTCCACCTACACCTCAGCAAGGTGAGAGCAGAACAGAATCGAGCAGAACGATGGGCGCTTCATTCAAGACGCCACCCGCTGAGACCCATCTAGAATGCAGACACCACTTAGTTCACCGCGACACTGCAAATGCAGCCACCAACAACATGATCCTGGATGCACTGTTGAAAATTGTCCGTGAAACTGGAAGCAGCAACAATACGAAGCAGCTCATGATGGGATCTGAGTATAGTGGTATTGAGGTACACGGCCGTCGACTCACAATATAACATACAGCTGGTGTACGCAGAGAGCTGTGTGACTAATTTATAGCCACCTGTAATGGGCAACCTCCATGGTCTACCAAGGTATTTGTCCACACTGTACACGAAATGGAACATCATGATGATGTCAGCTCTGGGATTTCGGCGGGCGAAGTTTGTGATAAGAATCCCCGGGAGTGGACCAAATAGGCTTTAACCACCTCAGAGGATGCTATAGAACAGTATATGGTAGAGGTAATAGCCGAATCTGATATGTAGATGCAGCAATGAAATTGTTGTAGAATTTCAATGTGCCTGCAACTATGGCAAGGCAAGGCGGTCAGGTACAGCTAGTACAGTCTGACATGTCCCTTGCCTTGAATATGGTAAAAATGGCCAACAGAGGGTTTTCATGCGCCACAATGGACGAAACGCAATGCCTAATCAGGAAACGTCGGGCCCAAGTTCGAGAGGAGAAGATGAAGGGAGTTCAGTTTGCTTGGCATAAAAATGTGAAAACTGCGATGGGAACACACACGGCTATGATTCGGGACAATCAAACAGACGGCTTCCTTACTTGCCAAGATGGCACAGCACAGAATCCCCAGTCATGCTGGAGGTGCGAAGACACAGGTGCACCTCCACCAGGGCGACTCAGACAGCTAACACCAGGAGAGACACCACATCCGCCCGGAACGCCACATGTGCCACCCGGTCGCAATGAGGGAGCTCATGCATCCCAAATGGAAGGTGTGCCACCCAGATATGTATATATACATACTCCACTTCCCAGCGCTCAATCTTTCATTATTGATGCATACGCCAAGGATCGCAAGTGTGATAAAGATTCTAATCCAGATTCGCTGACTGGTGAAGGAATATCCACTGGTTCATACACTATCTGCCGCGTGGTAATGCAGCTGACGTCCATTTTGCAGACGACAGCAGCCTAATGAGTGAACTTGACTGTGAGGACAGGCATTGATGGAATGGAATGGAATTTTTGAGTGTATCATTATGTATGATTAGTGGACACTTTAAAGTATATTTTAACCAATATATTTATATGTATTATTAAAGAACAATGTAGTGATCAATGAGACAGTACATGAAGACGGTACAAAGGCTGCGAAAACACCATTAATGATATATTCGGCCAAATTACATTACAACATATTGTCGATATGCCAATGGCAAAATGAGGGTCAACGGAGTGTAAATAATTTTTGGTCTCGCATCATTGGCACTCTGTGTGGCGATAGGTTGCGGCCATTCATTAATGCGGTATTGGCTGGCTTGACAGGAAAAAGACAGAGCCACAACCTCCCTGCCCCATTCTGAAAAGAAGTGTCAACGAAGCATCAACAATTTTTGCCGTTGTAAGTCTGGTAATTCAAAAGTGATTTGGACATTACTATGCGTAATCAAATTGCTGGCCCCCTTCATTCGGAAATGAGGTATCGACGCACTCCCCGCCCCATCCTGAAAATTGTCATCAACTCAGCATACACAATTTTTGGCCTTACATCATGGGTAGTCAAAGAGCGATGCATTGGCGATTGTCTATATACGATGTTTTGATAGTTCTTCTAGGCTGAAATGGTCATGAACTCTTCGTAGCATCATTGTAAATGAAATACAATGTGACTGTCCAGGAGGCTGTCGCGGGAACGTCGCTTGCTTATCTGCCTATGGTGGCTGCCAATTTCTCCTCAGAAGAGGTCTGCAATCATGCGCCATGTAGGTTACCCAAGATGCGAGACCTTATATTGATGACGCTCGGTTGACGCTCATTTCCAAGATGGGGCAGGGAGCGTGTTGCTTCTTCTTTTGCCTATAGAGGAGGCGAATTCCTTACATATGACAATCTGCAACCATTGGCCACTCAGATTGACCATGATGCAAGACCAAAAATCGTTGATGCTCCGTGGATGCTCACTTCCAGGATGGGGCAGTGATCTTGTCTCTCCATTGGTTGATTACAAAGGCGGCCAGTACATCCAAAACGAATAACGACATACCATCGTTATTATTCTACGATCACCAGTAGGATATCTGAATGTGACGATAGATAGAACAACCCGAAATGCAGAGCCGGAGACTGGACCCCACAGGTCTGGCCAAACCTGACGCAACCTGCAGGTTGACGGGTACGGGGCCAGGTTTGGACTGGTGGGAAGCAGCTGGTTGGGTTTTTGGACCGGTCTGGAACAGAACAGAACCGTTTTTCCAGTACAAACCTGCACCACTTGCAGGATACCCGGACCCGTTGCTAACACTAGTCAGAGCAGGTGATGTTTGTTGCTACCTGTCCGGAAGACAAGAGGGATAGATTTTGCAGCAGCTCGGGAAATATACTGCGAGTTGAAGTAAAGTCGACTATGAAGGATACGGCACGACGCTACAACAGAAAGAGATTGTAGAGTTCCGAGAGGACAGATGGGAATGAGAAGAGCCCGAATTGTAGAAATCGAAAGGAGATGGTGTTGGTTGATAGGAAGACGGCGCTTGCAGGGAAAGTGAAAGGATTATACAATGGGAAAGAGAAGGAAACATTTGAGGAAGAAAAACAGTCAGTCAAAAAAGGGTGGCTATCGAAGGCAGTGAGGAAGCAATTTTGAAAGGGAGTCTATTGAGAGGATGAGTGGGAAGAGGAGGAGAGACTGGTGGTCGGAGAGTTGGGTAGGTGGATGAAAGTAGAAATGTGGTCAATGGGAGAGGAGGCTCAGGTGAATGAAAGGAGGGTAACAAGGAGGTAATCCACAACTTTTGTTTGGGGTTCTAAATATGGCATTGCTCCGGAACTTAGTCAAATAGAACCGTTTCCCTTGAACTTTGATTCAGCGAACTGCAACTGACATGAAAACACCAGAGTAGCCCGGGCGCGTGACCGCTACAAATGTGTTACCCAGAAGGTGGGACCTGTACCATTGTCGGATGGAAGTACACCAGATGCCACCCTGGAGTGGAGTGTAAGAGGGTATCGCCTGGGCCGTACCAATACCAGGCCTCTGGGCCGAGTGGTTCATCCCCAAAGTCCCCCATGGAGGAAGATGTGAAAGGTAGACACCTGAGAGATTACGAGAGCTACGGAGAGGGAGCATATTAAGGCCGAATCCATATTACTCCCTCCTGTGTATGCTGTCGAATGGTGAGTACGCTGATTCATGGACATGGGAGTAAGTGGGAACAAGTAGCGACAAGGTCGAGCCACCCCAATGGATCCGGCTGGAGTTCTGTCATATGGTCTGAAAGGATCGAGTATTCTGCATACCTAGAAAAGTCATTCCGGTGGAAATAGTTATCACTGTTGAGAGGGTTCATCAGGGCCTATTTGAGTCTGCTTGGGGCCCCAACAGGAACGCTCACATCTTAGATCCAAAGGAGAATGAGCAGTACTGCTTCATCATCTCCGCCATGAGTGGGAATTGGCATAATCTGGAAGACACCGGGCAACCGACTAATGACGGTGAGTTCTCCGAAGCCTTTGCCAGCTGAACGTTTTCTGCACTGACCGAATTTCACTCCGGGTATGACTAAAAAATGTTCCACAAGGATTGCTGTGACTATTTAGCTTTCCAGACCACAAAAGGCATATCTCGGCCAACCAGACTGGTATAGGGAGCTACCATTTCAAGATTGACATTTGTCCCGGTATCCGGAAAAATACTCAATGCCCACCTGGAATCAATCGTGGACATTTCGTTTGACAATGTGGGAGTGAAAGTTCCAAAGAGCCGGTACGGGGGGGAAGCAGTACAAGGGCTGCCTGGTGTTCGAAAGGTTGTTATGGAACACCTCAAGAACCTCGATAATGTGCTTGCCGATGTAGAGAGAGCTGGAGCCACCATGTCCGGAGAGCAATCCGACAAGTGCTGCAACACCATAAAAATGGTTGGGTTCGTCTGTGGGAGGGCGGGAAGGTGGCTGCAATAGTCAAATGTCAACAATGTGCGGAATTGGCCCTGGTTCATGAACAATACTGAGTGCAGGGAATTTGTAGGACTTTGCACTTACTATCGAATATGGAACCCCCAGAATGCAATAGTTGGAGTCCCCCCATTCCAAAGCTTGCGGAAGGAAGTCAAGTTTGAATAGGAGACTGGGGTCAAGAGAGCTATGGCAACTGTGAAGAAGGCTCTCTGCGATGCTCCCGCGTCGAAGACGTTCAACATTAGCAATGGCATCGGGTAAATAGTTGTTGGAGTTGATGCCAGCTCAGATGGGTGGGGAGTGATCTCGCAGCAGGTTGACGAAAATCGTAACCAGCACCTGTGTCGCTATGATGGTGCGCCCTCCAAAAAAGCCGAGAAGAAATATGAAGATGGGAAACATGAGTGTCAGGTGCTGATGAAGGCCCGTAAGAAATTTCCCAGCTACGTATATGAGGTCAGATTTCTCGTGGAGACAGATGCTAACACATTAGTGCATCAACCAAACTTACCCACCAATGACCTGGAAGGAGAACTGGTCACCAGCTGGGTTGCGTAGACACGACTGTTCGATTTCGATGTGAAACTAATCGTTGGGTGACTGAATTGAGGTCCTAATGGCCTCTCACAGCAGCTGCAAGTGGAAGGGGAGCCTGAGCCAGAAGAGGACGATGATCGAGAGGAAACAATTGAAGCAAGCTTATGATGAATACGGGTGAAATGAGGACCGGAACGAATGAGGGGGGAGAGAGCATACAAACCATTTGTTGGGTTACGAGTTGCACAGGAATATAAAGGGAGATGGAAGGAGAGAGGCAATTTTCTGAGGAACCTGAAGCGACCCGAAGGAAAGACACCAAAGGAAGTGCAGCAATTTCGGAGGGAAGCCACACAATGAATTGTTTCAGATAGAAAACTCTACTGGAGGCAGAAAACCAATCAACCGCCAGCAAAGGCCTCTGTGGGCATGGAGCAAAAACACAAAGCAATTTAAGCTTCACACGAACTGAGCGGGCACTGTGGAAGAGAAGGAACAGTACAACAGGTAGTGGAGTGGTACTGGTAGCCGGAAATGTACGCCATCATCAATGACTGGGTGAAATCAATTGAGCAGTGCACGAAGAGAGTCCCACTACTGTATATTGAACCACTGAACAGCCTAACTGTTGGTCACCCCTAGCAGCGAGTGGGGATGGATATATTGTCCATGCCTATAATGGATGATAGGTATCACCTACTAGTGGAAGCCAGGGAATACCGCAGCAGATGGGCAGAGGCGCGACCACAAAAACATGGTACATCAGAGAAAGTAGCAGACTTCATTTACAATGAGGTAATTTGCCAGTTCAGGATCCCGGAAAGTGTGAAAAGTAGACGCAGGTGCAGAGAACAAGAAATGGAGAGATTGCCTCCTCCAGAGTTACAATATGCGGAAGATCACCGTGACCCCGTACGATGCCACTGCTAATGCAATAATTGAACGAGGACACATGTTGAAATACTGATTGCTAGAAGATAATATTGTAATGTACAGGTACATTCATGAAGTTATATACCCGGTATTCGGAGTATGTTTGTATGTCTTCTACACATGCATGCGCACTCAGCTGGCATCTCCAGCTGAGTCTGGCATCTCCAGCTGAGCCTGGCATCTCCCGCTGAGTATGGAATGACCATCATCTTAGAGAGATTCTGCATCAGCCCAACTGAAGCCATATGCCAGGGAGATAAACCATATATGCAACACTCCCCCCTCTTGCTACGCTCCGTGGATAGTGTTAGCAACGGGTCCGTTTTGGGACCGTTTCTACTATAGCGGGTCGAAGAAAACCCGGACCCAGCCGGTTCGGTTCCGGTTTTTGCCAAACGGTTCCCTTGATTAAGTCCACCAATATTGATCAGAGAATTTAGCACTTAGTATGTGAATTATACAGCTTTTCATGGCGCATCTTTTGGTGGCCTCTGATTTTCGATATCTTCAAAACTCAGCAAGTGGCTTTGAAAATATAGTGATTTTTCGCCCAAAATGCATGTTTTTGCACCATCGCTTGCCGAGTTTTGAAGATATCGAAAATTGGAGACGACCAAAAGATGCGCCACGCATAGCTGCATAATTCACTTACCAAGCTCTATATTCTCTAATCAATATTGGTGGACTTAATTGGGCAGTTCGCTTAAAAAATCGTCGATTTTTGATGTGGTAAGACCGTTGCGACGCAGACCTATAAAACCGGCCGGTTCCAAATATGGAACCGTTGCTAACACTATCCGTGGAGCAAGAAAACAAACAAAGAAGCAAACAAACTGTAATTCCCATAGTAGCCTCCATGAAACCTTGCGTGACAAGTGAGCAGGGAAAGAGTACTACCGTAGCCTGAGGATGGCCATCCATATACACAAAGAAATCCGTACAAAGAAAACACAACCTTAAATCGACCTCCAATTGATTTCCAATTACCATAAATGCATGGCTTTCGAGAACTTCGTATGCTGATCTTTAGTTAGTGCTTTCGTGAGTATATCTGCCACATTTTCGTTTGTGTTTAAAATAGGGGTAGTTGACTATTCGTCGTCTATGCAGATCTCAACTGTTGTGATAGCAAATGTCAATGTGTTTAGTTCAAGCTTTGATGATTGCCATGGTGATTATGGTGAGAGCACCCTGATTGTCACAGTTGATTGGCAGCGGTGGTAAGTCATTGCTGTGAATGTCGTTCTGGAGTTGAAGGAACGATTTCGCTTCTCTAGAGGCCTCCGAGCAGGTGATGAACTCGGCCTCGAGAGTTGACATAGCAATGAGACTGTGCTTTCGAGACTGCCATGAGATGGCTCCATTGCTGGCGAGAAACACATGGCCTACCTGGGATGTGCGGTCCGCACTGTCATTGGCCCAATCGGGATCGGAGTACCCTACGAGACTATTGCTGATGTCGATGCCAATGTCGATGCCGATGCCAATGCCGGTGAAGTTTATTCGATAACCGGCTGTTGATTTGAGGTACTGAAGGACTCTCTTAGCAGCGGTCATATGGCTGGTGAATGGCTGCAAATTGTATCGAGGAAGAGCAGCGACCGCATACAAGATATCTGGCCGAGTTGCAAGTGCTGCGTACATTATTGATCCCACGACTGCTGGATAGTCTGTGATATCTTCCAATTCCTTCTCCCCCAGATCCTCGGCCAAGTTCAATGGTATATTGGGATCCATTGGCGTCGAGACGCCGTCACTATGCTCCATGCTGAATCATTTGAAGGTTGTGGTGGTATAGGCTTTCTGACCGAGACTGATTCCAGTACCATTGTCATCGCAGTAGATCTCGACGCCGAGGAATTGGTGTGCCAGGCCGATGTTCGTGATCTTGTACTTCTCTGAGAGTGTGGCTTTGACATCATTCACGGCTTAGGTAGAAGCCTCCGGATATGACATGGGGATATCGTCGACATACAGAAGTATCAGAATCCCATCGCTGCAGAAATGGACGTTGGGATCGGCTGAAGACTGTGTGAACCCAAGAGAGAGTAGACAGGCATTGATTTCGTTGTGGCATAGCTGTGGAGCTTGTTCAAGACCATAGAGAGCTTTCCTGAGTCTCACGACGATCTTTGGGGCTTTGGAGCTCTCTGGCCATCCTGGTGGTTGAGTCATGGAGAGATTGTCACCGTCGATTTCGGGGTTTAGGAAGGCGGAAAGTACATCTAAATGGTGCATATCTCACCTGGTTCCATATTTCCCGATGAGAGAGATGAGATACCGGAATGTAGTTAGCTTCACAACGGGGGCCTAAGTCTCATCGAGGTTCATCTGCTGGTATCCCATTATGAGTAGCCATGCTTTGTACCGTGTGGACCCGTCAGGATTGTGTTGAGTCTTATAAACCCACTTAGAGCCAATCGGCTTACCTTGCAGTTGCAGTGCTTCCCGGGATTTGCGAGCGGAGAAGGTGTTATTGAGCAGGATTGAAGTGCTTTCTTCCTCCATGGCTCTTTTCCATTGATTTCGTTGAGGGCTTTCCATAGCTTCAGCGTAGGTGAATGGATCTCCAGTGGCTTCGGATGCCGTTAGTGCCTCCACGGAGGATTTACCTTGACTTCTTGAGACACGACTCGCTATTGGCGGTACTGGAGATGCGTTCTTGATTGCTGGTGCCGAACGCCAGACAGACTGATCCTCTCGGCGGAGGCGCCGGCTCAGGGCGATGTTTTCTGCATCTGCTGCCGAATGCTGGGCAGTCTGATGCTCTCAGCGGAGGTGCCGGCTGTGGGGGTTTTCTGCATTTGCTGCCAAACGCTGGGCAGTCTGATCCTGTCGGCAGAGGCGCTGGCTGTGGGCGATTTCTGCTACCTCGTCAGGAGCTTCATGCATGTGAGATTTGGATCTCTTACCTATCTGCGTTGGTTGACTATCTCGGAGAGGCTAATCTCCAGTATCTGTTCCTTCGACATATTCCTCATCTTCTGGTAATCCAAATATGTCGATTTCATTGTTTCCATGCTGAAACGACGTGTGTGCATTTATTTCTTCATCGAAGACCACTTCTGATTGGGCTTTCACCTTCTGGAATTCGGGATCCCATATCCGCCACATTGTCTTTGAGTTGTGTGTGTAGCCTACCATCATGCAGGGCTTTAACATTGTGCCGAGCTTGCCCTGGCGACGTTGAACTTCGGGAATGAGTCGACATGCGTAGCAGCCGAATCGACGTACCTTGTGGAGACAGGATTGAGACAATATTTTGGTGCGGTCAGCATCGTGCGTCAGTTTGCCAAATCCATGCCGCATCTCATAGGGCGTTTTGTAAGGTGCTTTATAGCCATCGCGGTCATTTCTTTTCACACCGTTGTTTGGTGATCATTGATGGAGATACACTGCGGTATTAACTGCTTCCCACCAGAACTGACTGGGATCCTGAGAGTCAATCATCATTGCCTGAGCCGTTTCAGTGATTGTACGGATCATTTGTTCCGCAACACAGTTTCTATGGTGGGCATATGGAGGCCATGGCTGGGATGTAGTACCGCAGGCCACGAGGACATACCAGAACATCGTATTGTCTTATTCACCCCATCCATCATCGCACCGGAATTGCTTGATCTCGTATCCCATTGAGTCCACTCAGGCCTGAAATGACTGGTAGGCAGAGGTGGAGGTCTTGGCTTTGATGTTTGGGAGCAGCGATACGGAAGTGTACCTCGTGTAGTCGTTGATGAATAGCATAAAGTACCAATTATCTCCCAAGGTCGGTCTACAGAATGGACCGCACACATCCTAGTGTTCAAGTTCAAATGGCTTTGTAGCGCGCTTGACTGGCACTTTGATGAACTTTTGTTTGTGCTTGGCCTGGACGCAGACTGTGCAAATAGAATCATCGTTTGTATATCCCTTGAGTAGAGACTGTATGGCAGTAGGATTCATATGAGCTAGTCATGGGTGCCAAAATCTTAACTCTGAGATTGTGAGAGACTTTCGAGTGGACCTAGTTGTGGCTGCGATAGGTGCGCTTGATGATTCGATTGTAGGTGACCTGTCTCTTTTTCTCCTTTTTCCATTCTCGGTAGTCGATGATAGGAGTGCGGTTGCATGCAATATGATATATATGCCATCGATTAGTTTTCCAGCGAGACTGCAGGAAGATGGCGCAGGTATGGAGCATGTTCCGTTCCGAAATATAGTCGTATGCCCACCCAAATCCAATCGGTTGATCGATAGAAAGAAATATCAAAAAGTAGAAGTATGGAGCGCTTCGACTTGATGGCTTTGAATGACGTCGACAAATCCATAGTGTGTGGCGTTGTCTGAATCGTTGTCTCCAAGCTCGATTACCATAGTCAGTGAAAGCTTTTTGAACGTGGAGCAGCTGCTGCGGACATTGCGCATGTGGTGTGACGCTCCGGAATCAATGACCCACTTCGGAGCCGCGGCGGCGAGAGCTCAACCAGTCAGTCAGAAGGCATTGCAGTCTCCGGTCATTGCGAGGGTTGCTGTAGCAGTGGCTCTCATTTCTCGCCACCATTCCTTTATATGTGTGTAAGAGATGCAATCGACATTGACATGACCTGGGAGCCCACGCTGGAAACAAATGCGCTTGTCATTTCCTCCGTTGTGTCCTCCCTCCTGGGCGCGGTTCTGCTCCATGCATGCATCTGGAGTATGGCTGTCAATTTTCCAATACGTGCACTTAATTTCCTGGCTGTCTCCGATTCTACTGCTTCCACCGTGTCCACTGCGTGCACCGCATTGTCCGCGTCCTCCGCGTCCACCACGCCCATGGCGTCGGCATCGGCCTCAGCCATGGTAGCTGGCACGTTGAGTGAAAAGGGCGGCCCCCGTGGATGCATCTCCAGGTTCTTTGGTGAGGCTGGCTGTAATTTCTTCTTCTAGGAGGTCATGCATGGCTTCTTCGGGTGTAGGTAAGGGTCTTCTATGCTTTAGGACCATTGATATCATCGCATGCTGAGATGGCAGTGATGTGAATATTTGCGTGCAACAATCTCGATTAGTGACTGCATCGTCGGTATGGTCCAGTTGTATGCAGTACTTACTGAGCTTGGTGAAGTATGCTTTAAGTGGTTCGTCCTTGTTACGTTGGCAAGTAAGGAACTGGCGAAAGATGTCCAGTCTGCCAATAATACATCCGGCGGAGTCCAGACTTGTTTCTAGTGTGTTCCACCTTTCATGACGATTTCATATACCTCTGATGATGTGCCGTACTTTGGGGGCACTGGAAACTCTGATCATAGATGCGGCCTCGGCTTCCTTAGCCTTCCAATCATAATAGTTGTCATCGTGGTCGAACTCAAGCGGCTGCGGTTCAGGATCCTCTCTGGTGACGATTGCGTATGCTCTCATGGTTGACAGCATGAGAATCATGTCGTCTTTCCATTCATTGTAATTGTTGTTAGTGAGCTTAGGGATGTCGCCCCACCTGGTCTTGATGGAGGCGGGTTCGGAGGAAGTCATCATCACATGGTGGGGTTGGTGTTCAGTGTTAGTGTTGGTTATGCGGCTGTTGCTACGGTGACAAGATTTATGGTTCATGAGGCTCGTTTTCGGGATTGTGAAAGAGATTGTAGGAAAGATCCTGGGATTATTAGATAGTAGCGATATCCAGGCTCATAACCTGTTTAAATACTAATTGCTAGAAGCGTATATTCTGATGTACAGGTACATTCAAGAACTTATATACGTGGTATTCGGAGTTTGTCTTGTATGTCATGTATGCATGCATGTGCACTCAGCTGGCGTCTCCAGCTGAGTCTGGCATCTCTAGCTGAGTATGGAATGACCATCATCTTAGAGAGATTATGCATTATTCCAACTGAAGCCATATGCCAGGGAGATGAACCATATATGCAACAACACTGACTGATTGCCGAGGCACTATCCAAACTCACAGCCTGCTCCGATGAACCGAAAGAGCTGTGGATTGACGATGCACTGGCTGTGCTTTGGGCCAACGGTATAACACTCAGATCTATCACCGGATATTCGCCTTTGTGCCTTGTGATCGGCCAAGATGCTGTACTCCCAATAGAGCTGAAGAACTTAACATGCAATACCGCCAACTGGACCCCAGGAATCGGTGACACAGCATCACTGCTAGCGGCGAGAGCAACGCAGCTGGAACGACGACGAGAAGATATCAATGCTGCCATACACCACCTAACAGAGTCGAGAGATGCCAACAAATGTTACGTTGACCAAGCAGCCAACCTCCGAGCTGAAGATCTTGAAATTGGTGACTTGGTTCTGGTGCACGAATTCCAGATGGAGCAGTCTCCATGCTGCAAACTAGATCATAGGTGGCGAGGACCCGACCCAGTCACAGAAATCTCTCAGAGCTTGGGGACTTATTGACTGGCAGATCTGGATTAAGCAGAGCTCGCCGGCTGCATGGATGGTAGTCGACTGAAGGAGTTGTTCACTTCCCATGCTAGCAAAAACGGTGCTCGAGAAAATGGTATACCTTACACCACACCAGAGTATGAATTGGATGAATACGAAGAATTCGCGGTGGACGCAGCTGCAGGCGGGAAACATATAGAAGGATTATGGGTGTCTTCAGTTAAGAGGAAAGACTGGGAGACACAATCGTGGGTATGGGCAGAGGATATGATGGTGTGTAAGGAGCTAGGGGATTGATGGAACGCCGCACATCCGGTGCCGGCATACCACCCATCCAAACAATGATGGGAAATACCGATGGAGGGAGAAGGAAAGGGGGGAAGAAGTGGGGAATGGAGGAGATCCATTGCATGGACCATAACGAAAGGAGTTGAACATACCGCAACCACGCAATTGAGTGGAGTTGCGAGATAGTGGGAGAATATCGAATCCCCACAATTGCATGGATTTGCAAAATGGAGGAGGAAGACATATTCTTATTGGCTGAGTTGCACACACATTATACAAAAATTTCCTACCATTCTCCTCTAACCCTCAAGTAGCCTCGAGACAAGAGAGATGATAACTATTGCAGGAGTGGGCAGAAAATTCACCACCGAGAGCAGGAACGACAAGCATGGCATGTCAAACCACCGAGTACAGGCGGACACAATGGAGGGGATCAGGCGAAGAAGTTGTGAAGAGATATGAGAAGTGCATACTAGGGAAATCGGGAACCACATAGAGACTGTAAAAAGTAGGATCTGGCAGAAAACACCTCTCCAGGTATATAAAGAGCATCCCCCCCTACGTTCCTAAGGAAAGACAACCACCATACCATACCATGCATCTCCCTCAGGGTACTGACCACTGCGCCCAATATTGCCATCTCAACCATAACCAACAACCAACAACCAACTTGATGTTTACATCAATCAATGACATCACAGTAGCACTCAGCGACGCCATAGATTTCGAAGCGTCCCTGACCACTACCACCGCTGCTACCAGCCTCGACTCCGCCACTGCAGCCGCCACCACCTCAGCCACCACTACGGCAGCCACCACCACGGCAGCCACCACCACGGCAGCCACCACCACGGCAGCCACCACCACCGCCGTTACTCCGTATACCCTCTCCTTGGAAATTGCTATTATCGCTAGTGACCCTTCTTCAGGAACCCTTTTGTCAGAAACAATATCACACCTAAGAAGGGAATTTGTTTCCAATAGACCTGTCGGATCGCTACAAGAAGCCGTGGAGATCGCCGCTTGAGACCTCACCCCTTGTCACCAGGCCAATTTCATGCTCGAGACCTATGATCTCTTTGGCGACATAACCGATGCCGCCAACGCCAAGGTCGCTTGGCTGTCAATCTTTGCAGAAAGACACCATGACTGGAAGAAGTTGAAGTACAAGCGATACAACAAGTTCCTTAAGGCTCTCGGCAGCTTGGGCAGGGTAAGGGAGATGATGAATCAATATCACTCTGCCCGGCAGAGGAAAACACGGGCAATGAAGTAGCTGGGAGACCTCTGGCAACACTATCCCAACTCCAGCAAATTCCAAGCGACTCCAGCCAAAGTGAAAACAGGATGCGATCAACCACGATCGCCAACCGAACATTCAGTGATCCCTGGTTCCCGAAGTGATGCCTTAATCGTGCATACGTCAACAATTTCACCAGGCTGCACTGGAAGTACAAAATGCATACATGGTATACCTCCAGCGACTTCCAGGAAGCTAATAAGTTGTTAGGGAATCGCTGCCCTCAGCTGGAAGAAGGAATCAACTCCGAAGCTATGGGTCTGAAATGGTACCAGGGGTTACTACTGCCACATACTTGTTACCCTGGCATGGGTGACCACAGTAACGCGAACCCACTTCGTACCGTCTCACCATCCATAGTGCCTGCCAACCATGGGATACCGCCTGCCGACCATGAGATACCTGTACCACCTTCATCCCCAGATAAGAGCAAGATGTGTCCGCCCCCAACCTCATCAAACAAGGGAAAGGAAAAGGAAAATGATGTGAGTAACATTGGAGGGCTTTTGATGGACCTGGCCAAGGATGGATCTGAGGATGGAACCAGCACTCCTGCCGAGAATGACGCCAGTACTAAGCCGCCAGCGCCTACTGGGAAAGAGGCCGGTACAACCCGGGCAGCACCCACCAAGACAGTGGCCAGTACGACCCTGGCAGCTCCCACTGGGCAAGATGCAGGTACGACCCCAGAGAAGCCTACCCATTCTAAGCAGCAGGACACCCTAATGCCCGACTGGCCTGCCACTCCAAGCAGCGATCGTAGGAGTTCCGACGATGACAACAGCACTGAGGATGAAGAATACATGAGCTGCTTCATAGAATGGCTTGGCCTTGACTCCAACTGCAAGATAATGTTGGACGATGAGACAAAGATGTCGGCACACCACGAGCAAACAATGGGCAACAAAGCCATACATATCTTCCAATACACAGTAAACACAGACCCGTGTAGTTGATAGAGGCCCAGGCACAAGTCACAGCAGCCTTGTAAGCAATGCATGAGGCGATAGTGCAATTTGATACTCAGCTTGGCAACATCTTGTACTTCCCAAGTGGTCAAGGAATAAGGAAGGCCGACAAGGAGGGTGGCAGGAGAAACCTGGTGCACATGGAGTGCGAGTCTTTATGTTTATCCTTCGAGTTTATGGTTTTCCTTTGGGTTTATGGTTTTCCTGTAGGTTCATGGTCTTCCTTTGGAGGTATGGTTTGCCATTGAGTTTAGGGTTTTCCTTTCGGTCTATGTTTGTGTCTTTCCTTTGGGTTTATGTTATTCTAATGTTCGTTTGGGTCTGCGTATACGGTTATACGGCAGAGGAGAGGTGTGCTTCAGACATAGGGCCAGGGAGGAGTTGTAGCGGGAAAATCCATTTCTCACCACCACCTCCACACAGCTTCGCAGAGGACTGACCTACAGCGGGTGTAAAGAGATACAGGGATGATGGAGATGGACTGCGCGACGGGGGCGGATAGAGATACAGCGGTAACAGAGATGGACTGAAGGACGGGGAGTATATAATTGGGAGACCCCAGGGTACATAGCATCTCAACACATCTTATCATACAATGAGTTACACACTCTATCATTCCCATCTGTTGATCTCACTAGCTCTTTCCGCAATTTCGTGGATCCTCACAGCCGGGTAGGATCATATCTTCTCACCCTGTTTGGACGCTCCTTGAGCCAGAACTGCTCATTCTGCCGAATTTGTTTTGGAATGCTGCAAGAGGTGGGGTCGAGTGTTGATGATGAGCTTTCTGCGCTTGAGCTCTGCGGTTGTACCACAGGAGCCTTAGGCCCAGGAATTCCACACGTCCAGGAGGAAAGGACAATGGGGCTGGTAGACCTCACAGCTGTTTTACAACTCATTGAACCAGCTTTTGCGGACCCTGATTGGGTCACCACAGCAGAAGGACAAACCCCCGAAATTGAACAAAAGCACCGCCAGTTCTCTAAGTACTATGCTGAGTTTCAAGTCATTGCTGCAGATGTTAATTGGAATCTGTCAACTCTGAGGAATAACCGGAAAATGAGATTATCAGAGGAAATGAAACATTCATTCCAATATAGAGAAATGCCCAATGAGCTTCCCGTGTGTGTGGCCATGTGTCGAATGCAGCATAATCAAATTTGACAACACCATGCTGAGAATGCTCTCCAACAGACAGGAGGAGGGATGGGTTTTGCCACTTCCCCCAAACCACTGACACCCCCAAAGGATCCAGCTGCAGTCCCAGCTGCAATGGTTGCTGGATATACTGGACCTGCACAGATGGATCCCAGTGTGGGCAAACAGAGTATCTTGGCTGAGGAATGCGCAAGGCGGCTCACAGATATGATCTGTTTGTAGTGTGGTGGGTGTACCCACAAAGCAGCAGAATGTGCAGCAAGAAAGAAGACTCCGATGTTCAAGGCAGCTGCAGTCGAGATAATGGAAGTAGGGACCGAGTCCATTTCCAAGGGATTAGGAAACAATTATGTCAGTCAAGGAGAAATGGATCTTTGATTGACAGAAAAAGGTTTACTTCGAATGCTTTGAGATGATTTGGAATTTCGCATTTTTTGCTTACCGAGGTGGAGGTATTAGAAGGATCAATGGAACTTAATCATTTCATGATAACCAGTACATGCAGTGAGAATAACCAAGAAATACCTGCAGATTCATTAACCGACTGTGGGGCTATGGGAATGGCAATTATGGATCGAGATTTGCTCAATATCATCAGATATAACACCAGGGTTGAAACAAAAGAACATGTTTAGGTTCTCATCGGAAGGCCCATTGAACCTAGCGATTTTTCACATCTTTCTAAAGTAGAGATGATGATCCATGACCATAAGGAGCAATTGCCAATGTTTGTTACAAAACTAGAACATTACCCTATTGATTTTGGAAGACCCTGGTTACATCTACATGTTGTTGCAGTCTAGTTTGCCTCAAATACCGTTACATTTGGCTCAGAATACTGTACTACACACTCCCATATTGCGCCTGTGGCAGTTCACAGGGTAACAGAAGACCCCCCAGAACCCATTTACCGACTGAGAGGGTAGTGATTTGAACCAAATACTTGTTCACAGCAGCCATTTCAAGGAAATACTGTCACGCTTAATGGATCATCATTTTCCCAACTGTGAAGGAACCAAAGTTAACACACCTTGAATCCTCGATATATGACATCAATAGACCTATCGAAGCAAAGAATCTAAACGAACGACCTCTGGAACAAATTGTCCCCAGACAGTGTCACGTGTTTCTACAATTATTCAGCGATATGTTTGGAGATCCGGTTCCCCCGCTTTGACCTGGTATTTTTCATCAAGTACAATTAAAGGCAGGCGAAATGCCAAGTTGGGGAGCCCAGTACTCAATATCAAGGACAGAATTGGTTGTTCTTGAAGAATGGCTAGCGGAGAATCTGTCAAAATGATTTATCCAGCAGTCATCATCCCCATTCATGGGACTGGTGGTATTTGGAATGATAGCAGATGGTGGACTCTGATTTTGTATTGACTATCAGGATATATGCAGCAAAACTATAACTGACTGGTACCCCCTCACTCCAATACATGACAGGTTAAACCTTCTCCAAGAAGCCAGAATATATACCAAGCTTGGAATTGTAGGGGCATACAATCGTCTACAAGTAAAAGAATGGGATGAACTTATGTTAGCCTTCCGGACCAGATACAGCCTGTTGGAAACAACCTTTATGCATTTTGGAACAACAAATGCTGCTGGGGATATTCAAGGATATATTAATAATGCCATAAGGGAGGCCTTGCACGATTTTGTACCAGCCTATTTTGATCACATTGTGATATATAGTAATTCTGAAGGAGAGCATGTCGAACATGACAAATGGGAAATGCAACCCTAGTTGGATGCAAGATTGTATTTTAAACCAGAAAAATGTGAATTGCATAAGAAGACAGTGAAATATCTCGGCCTAATTCTATTAACACAGGGAATATCAATAGATGAAGATAAGGTGGAGACAGCAAGGGATTGCAGTCTGGAAATGAAGACCACAAATTGAAGGGTGAACAACCTGTTCAAAGTAGAACAATTCCTGGGCTCTTGCAATTACAACCAATGTTTTGTCGATAAGTATTCTGAGAAAGCAGAACCATTCAGGAAGCCTACAATGAAGAATGAACTGTTTAGGTGAGAATCAGAACAACAGTTGGCTTTTGAGACAATGATAACCTCATACACAACAGCACCAGTCCCTCAACATTTCTAACATGATAGGGATGTAATTGTTGAACCTGATGCCTCCAATGATGAATCCGCTGGAGTTCGATCACACTATGATAATCAGGGTGTGTTACATCCTGTACCATAGTTCTCAGAAACACATACACCAGCAGAGTGCAATTGCAATATGTATGACAACTAGCTGGTGGCGATGATTAATGCAGTGGAGGGATGGAGACCGGAATGGGGAGAGGCATTATACCCTCTCCTGTTATGAATGGAGCATAACCACCTTGGGAATTTTATGATAAAATAGCGAATGAATCGATGACAGGCTTTGTGGTCCGAGTTCCTAAATAATTGTCATTAGAAGATTGTTTATAGACCTGAGAAATTGAATGGAAGAGAGGATACTTGACGAGGAAGCTCGCAGACCTCCCTGAGGTGGCGGGATGAATGATTAAAAAACTATGGAACAGGTCATGCTAAAGCCACAGAACCTACCGGAACAATTTAGTTTGATGGGGGATAACCCACCTGCCCAGGGCCTTCTCTCTATTTCCGAGCTTTTACCCTGTGTGTATATAAGTAACCAACCAGCTACCAGGAATCATACTGGAAGCGATTCAAATGCAGAGCAGGCTGAATGAAATCACCGTGGTGGAATGTACAGAACAAGACGAACTGATACGATGTGGAGGACAGCTGTATGTACTCAAGAACCGCAAGCTGCGTGTACGGTTAATAGAGGAGCAGCAAGATATGGTGTTGGCAGGACATTCAGTATGAGTCAAGACCTTTAACTTCCACGCTCGAGATTACTATTGGACGGAGATGGGCAAGAACTCAGATTGGCATGTCCAGAACTATCACCACTGGTAACGGTCTCGACGTTCACGACATATGATGCTTGTAGTTTTACTACCACCGCCTGTCCCAGATAAACCATGGGAGGACATATCAATGGATTATGTTGTGAGATTACCTGAGCGTTAAGGGTCTAATGGGATTTGGGTGGGAGTAGATAGACATTCAAAAATGCGCCACTGTGTCACATTTCACATGACGATTGATGCCTCTGGATTATATTTGCTGTATGTCAAGGAGGTGGTACGCCTTCACAGCCTCCCAGCAACAATTGTCTCGGACCAAGATCCTCAGTTTGCCTCCATGTATTGGGGACTGCTGTGGAGCCATTTGGTGATTGAACGAAAGATGTCGACAGCCTTTCACCCACCGACAGATGGCCTGATACCACAGATGAACACATGCATGGAGCGGGATGTGCGGGTTTTTTTCAATCACCAGCAAGATGATTGTGTAATATGGCTCCCAATGGCTGAGGTTGCTTCGAATAATGGGGCATCAGAAACAATGATGTGCACACCATTTTTTGCCATTCAGGGCACAGATCCCCAGATGACGTTTGCTGGTGAACCAATGGAAGGATCAGATGGTCAATGTGTAAATGCCGATCACGTTTAAGCCACTTTTCAGCCGATCGATGGACATCTCCGGGTGGATATGAGACGAAGTGAGGCAACAAAGGAGGAGGGTTCAACCCGAGGTCAGACTCTGGCAACAAATATACAGGATGTGTTGCAAGAATGGTTCGATGCCCAACACAGCCACACGATGAGACCAACACGGACGCAGGATTCGTAGCAATTGGGGCCCTTTGTCGCAACTCACCACATCTCCCTATGTGCTTCTGAATTTGATCTCCCTGCAACAATACAGATCCATCATGTGCAACCAGTGTCACCTCTTGATCCCGTGGCGGACAATTCTCTTGATGGCCAGCATCTGGAGCCTCCACCACCCGGGGAGGTGGATGGAGAAGAAGATTATCAGGTTTCGAGCATCCAGGATGGCCAGGTAAATGGTAATCAATTACAATATCACGTTTGGCGGACAAGATAAGACTACTTACCATGGGCACCAGCATAGTCTGTGGACGGTCTACAGGCTGTGGACCAGTTTCGTTAGCCCTAACCAGAAATGCCAGGACCATTCGAAGAAGCCGTTGGGGGGCCTCGGACCCACCAGGATGATGTTACAGCTCAGGTTATGAGTGATGGGATTAGGAAGGAATGTTATATCTCCAATGAGGGTGTGAAGGAATTGGTTTTACAGATTGGCAGAGAAATCTGGAGAGAATGGGGCAGGAGTATTGTGAAGTTGTCGCAGAATTATATATAACAATAAGGAGGTGGGTTAAGGTGTTGCGATGTCAGATGATGTAGCATCATTGTGTTGATGTGAGTCGTGGTGAGGGCATGTAAGACTACAAAGGAAGATTCTGAGGTTACATCAGAGCATGAGGCATAATTCATGGTTGGCAGACGCATTGCATATAAAGAAAGGAATGTTTGTTGTCAGATGATTTCCTTTTCTTGTCTCTTTACTCATTCTCCTGTATACCAAAGCAACTGATGCCTTTGAGACAGCTTTGACAATTACTCTTACCTTGATTCCTCGATACAAACCTCAGGCACTATTGTCTTGTTTCCAATATCAGCTATGTCTGACCACACCAGTTATACAAAGTTTCATTCCAACCTGTACATTTGGTGTTGGTATCCAGGAACAATTCAAACATTGCTCAAATATGGTCTTACCACTCCACATTGCCACTGGGTAATGCGCATCGTTCTGTTTCAATGTATGTTGTACCATGTAGGCATCTCATCAGTTGTTATCCTGACATTGCTTGACCATGTACATAAATGTCATCTTTGGGTCAGTTTCTTGAACTGCAGCTACTGGGGTACACTTCATAGTCTCTGATACACTGTTGTTGGCTGCAAACTGGGCTGGTTGCAACCACTTTACACAGTCATGATGCTGCTGTTTAACAAATACACAGAGATACTGTACAATACTGCAATTCATCAGTTCCAGCTGTCCGTCAGTTTGAGAGTGAAATGCCATACACAGCTGACATTCAATTCTGACCAGCTCCACTGTTGTGCCTAATATACAGAGGCAAGCAGTGGTTCTGTATCCAATGCAATTGTCACAGATAGTTCTTGAAGTTGCACCACCTCTCATAGAAACATCTCTGCAAGTGTGGTGTCATCTATTGTTGTGTTGCAACAAACAAAATGTGACATTTACCGAAGCCAATCTACTACGACCCCGATTTCATTGATGTCATAGGTCTTCAGCAACCCTACCATGCCATCAAACAAAAGTGCTTACCAAGGTTTTTCAGCAGCTGCAATTGTCTCAGGACTTGGGACATTGAGCAACAGGCATATCTAAATCATTGACAGCTATGACAGTTTCCGTCATATCAGCAAGAATTCTTCCTTCTATATTTCCAACATTACCCTGGATCTAAATGATCAAACCTCTTCACTTCACCCATATGTCTGGCTAAAGCTTTATTATACTTCCTGAATCATCCATATCCTCAGTTTTTAATGATCTTGTAAATAATTCTGTCCTGGTTAATACTGTCTTCCTTTGTCCTACACGCATTATCTCACAGTGAGTTGTGTCAATCTTCCATGCATTCAGATTTGTTCAATAACTGTGTCTCTGACCTAATCAATCAGGCATTCCTCACTCAAGACATCTAGGATAATGTGACAGCCCTGTTTAGGTGGACAGTCCACTAACTAACACAATTCTTTGGGTAAGTTCTGCTGCTTTAGAACCATCTGTTCTATAACTATTAACCTATTATTCCCCTACTCATGGAAGTCTACAGGCCACCTTTACAAAGCGTCTGCTGTTCTATTTACATTTCTAGGTTGATAAAACAAGCCCTGTTGGAACATGATTGAAATTCAGACCACCAGACTTGTCTGTGGTTCACAACTTTCTTTGGCATAAAAATACTCAACATTGTGATCATCAGTTATCAACAGGATGGGATGCTGTGCCACTTTACACTCTGGTGTCCGGTTGCCCAAAGTGTAAATAATTGCCATAGAATCCCAATAGTAGATATCATAATTCCATTCTGCCAGTAAGTGTGTCTCTGAAACAAATACTACCTACTGTAACAATCGGTCATCATTACGATATGACAATAATCCTACGGATACATAATCCAATGCATTTTGTTCAACACTACTCTGCCTGTCATGATTGAAATGTGGAAGTATCACAGCTGTTGAAAATGTGATAACCATATTCTCAACAGCCGATTGCTATTCTGCTTCCTACTAAACAGGTTCAGCCTTTGGCATAACACTTATCAATAGTTCAGCGTTCTTGCAGTACTTACGAATAAACTGTCAATAATAGTTTCACAACTGAAAGAATTATTGCACCTTGAACAGGTTTTTCCAGTGCCAATTCACTGCTATCTATGCTTGACATAAATGTTTGACAGCCTGCACTGTATATGAGTCTATTGGGATACCATTTGTTGATATAATGAGATGTAAATATTTAGCTTTATCCTTATGGAACCCCATTTTTCCACTTTCATTTACTGTCCAGTTTCCCAAAGTAGTTGCATAACCCATTTAACAAGTTTGGCAGGTTTCTCATGCAATTTGCTACAAATCAACACATTATCCAAATATACCAATGCGAAGTTGTTCAAACCCTACCCAGAAGTGTTGTTAATATACTCTGGATAGTCTCCAGCGGTATTTGTTTTCCTCATCTGCATAACCATTGGTTCAATTAACAAATATCTTGTCAAGAATGCAAATTTATGTTCATCTCATCTATTCACTCCTAATGGATTTTCAGTGCCTACTATGGTCAATTTCAGATAAATCTTGGCTTCTGGGAGGAGATTTAACTTTTGTGATGTAAATGGTAAGGGATACCAATTATTTATTGGTTTAGTAATTACATCTATATATTCTGTGCAAGATGTCAATCTTTGATTACAGTTCTTTCCTCACACAATAGGTGCCGCAAATGGTGACCATGGCTGTGTAATAAACCCTATCAACAGACTGTGTAATGTGCAGGGTCAGACATAGGTCATAGTGGACACAATATTGTGAAATTGGGAACAGAGAAAAAGGTGCACAAGGTTCATATTACGTAATCAAGACATGAGTCGAAGCTGTTTCAATGTTGTCTATTGCGTTGCTCTACATGACACCAAGTAAAGAGAGAAGAAAAGGAAACCCTCAAACACCAGACAACCTCTCTTTATATACAGTTCATCTGCGAACCTCAAATCATCTCTCAGGCTCTGATGGACCATGCAAAACCTCTCTCAGGATCTTACACCCCACCAACGCAACTCTTATCAACACAACCATGCCACATCAACCGACATCATAACACCTTAGACCACATCCTGTATCATTAGGAATACTACTGCCACCATCTCAATACATTCTCAAATGATCTCCACTTGTCCCAACCTCACCCCCAATCCATAGCACCAATTCCTTCCCACTTCCCCACATGTCACTTGACCTTCCTCAAATCATCGCTCACATATCCAAGCTGTGACAGATTTTCTTCTAGCCACTTCTTCACCAGTACTAACTGCACTCATGCCATAACCTTCAGTGGTCCCAAAGAGGATATTTCCCCATCAATGAATCAATCCTCATATTACATCCCTGGGCAATGTGGGGTTGGCCTGACCACACTGACCTTATTGAACAATGGCAGCAATTTGTGATACCATTTCGGAATCACTTCTTAGAGTGGTTGTGCCTTCAGTTCCTTTGCATGAATGTCTGTATTGATATCCTATAGGGACACCTTGATGTTGGTTCACTTTCCCTTGTTCACTCTTCAAAAGAAGAACATTCCATCAAACAAGTCATTATTCCTTGGGAAGAATCATTGAGGTGGAATTTGTGCAACAGAAACTTCCATAGATTTCTCATAACCAGGCTTCGGGGGCTTATTGGGTACCCCTTGTACCGCCACTGGGCCTTCATGACATTGTGTGATGCAATACTGTGATCCAAAAGTGACTGTATTGTATGAAACCCATAACCCAACATGCTGAAAACTCAGCCAATGGATTCCAAGGACAATTAGATAGCGTCCTAGTTAGTATTGGAAGCAATATTCACATGTTGTGATGAATGTATTAGAATGATTCATTGCTTGAGTCTAAGTGTGAGATGACATGTAGCCTATATAGTAGCTGCCAGCCTTAACCCAAAGCCACATAATGATGTACTCTACAAATACTCAGTCTAACACTCATTCACAGTATTATCACATCTGTAAATCAAGAAGTGATAAAAAGAACAGATAGAAATCAAACCGAACACATTATTGCATCCCAGCTCTCTCAATGAAACACAGTCACATAGATTGTTGATCTCCATTCATGACCTCACAGGCAGAGGACAGGGGATGTTGACATTGCATGTTTCAGGTCAAAGGTACACACTGTGAAGCTCCTAATAATGCTTCCTCATCCTCATTGTCGAGAAGTCCACAGATGTTGTTGATTCATGGCCACAATTGCCACTGCCAGCCTCACAAGTCAGTTGTTGGATATCACATGCCCAGCACACCGAAGCAGACTGTCCACTGCACTCCCCAGGGAAATTGTATGCGTCCATGAACAACTTCCATCTATCTGTTCTCCATTACCTGCCCACTTCTCACAGACTATCTAACACCAAACTGTATGTCGATTATATCTGTGCTGGCCACTGGTCGATCAGTTTATGATGGTGCTTCCAACACATTCTAATGTTCAGCCAAATCCATTGAGCACTCCGGTGAAACTGCTCTCCGAGCTTGTCCCAAAATGTTCTGTTGATGTGTCATTCAGTTGGCAAGTCCTTTTTTATCTGTAGAACTCAACACTGAGACCATTGCAGCCATTGCAGCCATTGTTGTCATTGCAGTGGTGACTACCATTGAAGCTGTTGCAGTGATCACAGCCCTCCGAGCGGTTGAGCTTCAGATTTTGTTGAGAGAAGGCATCATTTGCTCCATGGAATCGTCATGTTGGGTCTGTAGGGGGCCATGATTCTGTACACATACGCAACCAATCCGGGACCCTGCAGCCTGGCATGGGTGAACATTCCCCACTAGAATTTGATTGTTTCATAGTTGTCTGAAATTGTGTTCCAAACATAGTCACACCCAGGCTCATACCATGTTGTGATAAACCTGTCAAAACACTTGACTGCAACAGTCTAAGTCTAGAATCACATCAAATCTAAATAGTTGCACCCAGCTCTAGCCCAAAGCCTCATGATAAGTTACTGTAGAAAGACACAATCTAACACAGCATTGACTCGGTCAGATCGCATATTGTTGTTGGTAGTTATGCGAGATTTATTATTTCCCCAGATTATAAAAGTATTTTCTTAATTACATCAACTTGTCAGTACACCTTTACGTCAGCGGGACGACAGGGAGCAGGAATGGCGCTCCGCCATCTCTCCTGCCAGCCCAGGGGCGGAGGAGATTATGGGGCTGCCATACTCTAAGTAGAGTGAATACAGTATGATTGAATCAAACAAAACAAAACACCTTTATATTGTGTGAAGGTAGCTGTTGATTGAGAGCATAATTTTGATCCCTAAATGCAATGCCTGTTGCCCTGCAGTCAATCAATGCATGTGACTTTAACACTTGATACTTTATGGTTAATGTGCAAGTTATAACTATATGTTTCCTTTCTATTGAACCTTCAAGAGCTTCCACCTTGCAAATTGAAAACTACAATATTCCAAAACATATTGAAGAAATTAGATTAAAAGATTTTGCGTTACCCAAAGAGCCATCTTTCTTTAATCAACCTAATTTTTTCCCAATCCTGTCAAAGACTCCCCCCCTTCCCGAGTTCTTCTTTCTGCTCCAGCCACCTTCATTGTTTGCACCATTATCCTCACCATGCATTCAGCTCCCCTGCGATTAAATCCACCACAGTATAAACATCATCCATCTGGGAATCTGTGTGCCCTTTCCACCGCCGACAACATCCTCCTTTCCACACTCCAATTGATTAGTGTTAGTGTAGTATATCGAGCTGACATGCTAGTCGGGGCTGTTGGTCGATTTTGGACAGGTTCAAGGGATCAGGGGGAGGAGGCGAAACGTATCCCTTGTTTCCGAATGGCTTTTTCGTTTTTCAATCTTGGATTTGATTCTGCTGCTTGTGCCACATTCCAACAAACACAGCTGACCCATCAGGCATGTTGATATACAGGATGGAATCCTATATTACTTCAGATGATCCCATTCAGATGGCATTGCAGTGTGCTAATGGATTCCAGCCACGGTCAGCAGCAATGACTTGAAACTCCACACATTACTGAGAAAACTAACAGTTCTGTTGTTCAACTACACACATTGGTTGTTCCATGATTGCTACCCAGTCAGGGTCACGAAAAGCCGCTTTCAGAAGCATTATGAATACTGGTTGGTGTTCCAGTCTGATCGTCCTGTTCATGTGGATGTGCAGCAAGTTTTACCTCAACTAATGTCGCTCATGTGGTTGACTGGGTACCACATCATCAACTCCTAGTCAATAAACGCTTCCAGATTTGTGTCAGATGTCTGTCCAGTGATGCACAATCCTGTCTGTCTGCTGTGTTTGATTTAACCCTGCAATGGTCGGAGAGTTAGGAAATTTCTGCATGTTGTCTTTCCAACTCTGGCTCTCAAGGTCAACACATTGGCAGGAGGTGTCATCAGGTTCCTGACTTCCTGTCCAGATTCTTGTGAATGTTTCATCATTGTCTCCAGCTCCGATTGCACTTCCTTGGTAGTCTAGCTTGTCCGTGGCCTCCATAGAGGTTCTTTGAGTTACGCAGTCAAAAATTGAATTTCAGATGTCTCACTTGAATGGTTGCAGGAGTGGGGCAGGAAATATCAGACCTTTAGGTCCATGCTCTCCCTGCATAGGTTCATAATCTTTGTGGGTGGTCACATAACTGCTGTACCACTTCCACCAGTTCTGGGTATTCTGCTACACTCACCATTACCTCCTGGCAGGTTGCAAACTACTCTATTATCTCCTCAAAGCCTATATTGTCTTTTGCTATAGTCACCAGCCCCCTTATCCTCTCCTAATCTTCCATCAATGCCTGAGCTGCTCGACATGATTTGTCCATAGATTCAGACTCTATAAAGAACAATATCTATTATCAAGCGCCAGCAATAGAAATCAATTTTGGACAGTGTTGATGGAGCGGGTGTAACTACAATCAGCAGGATACCTACCAAATGTGGGTGTTTGCTGTAGTTTGTGCGTATCTCTAAGTCAAAGGAATCTCTAGGCAGTTATGTCCCTCACAATCACACGGTTTCTTGGCATTGGTGTTAGTAAACTAACCTCAGTGAAATCTAATTTACTTGGTCTAATGTTATCTGAACACTGGATTATTAGCACTAATTCCACCTTTTTGTCTTGCTGCATCTGTCCAATATTCATGCTGAAGAGATGCAATGACCAACTGTTTCCAAAACTCCTGGTCAAAGTGATTACTTGAGAATGTTGAGAATTAAGCCAATACTTTCAGAAACAATAAACGGTTCTTATTGGAAAAACAATCAAAGCATACTGGCAACTTTGATTGAGTTCATCTGAGATATGCTGTTACTGTTATAATATTTCAGCGGAATATAGTGATTGGTGCAGGTAGTGGTGGATATCACATTGGGCAGGTTGTGACTGCTAATAGGCAGCATCAGATGTAGGTGATATTGGAAACATTAATATGATAACAGGAATGAGGCCAAGAACACGATGTTGATATCGAGGAAACAACACATGGCAACAGTCACCGATGTTCAATGAGGTCTATGGCTTAGCTATACAAGAGTTGAACAAGTAAAGTGAAAATAGTAGGAAATGCTGCAACACCAAACAAGCTGTCTTGATATACAGTTCATCTGCCACCCTCGAATCATTCTGCATGAGATGATGCGCCATCCGAAACCTCACCAATCATCTGGCACACCACCAGCAAAACTTATGTCAACATAACCACACCACATTGTCCAAAGTCACAAAACCTCTAACCACTTCCTTCTGGTACTAAGTAATCTCACCACCACTACCAGCCATTCTCACACCATTACCAAATCTTCTAAATGTCTTGCCATTCTGTAACACAAATTCCTTTACGTATTCCCTGCGAGCACCCACAACTCAGTCTCCTCTTATCACACGCAAAGGTGGGCTGAAACAGTATCCCCCCATTTGGTTTGAGGTGGTTGGAAAACCTGTTCAAACAGTCGCGGCTTCTCTGGATCACGTTGATGAACATTCCCCACTCCATGCAAGCCATCTATGAACTTTGCTGGTTCGCATGGAAACAAGTCATACCCTGTCCATCGCATAACATACTGTAACCAATTCCAATACACCCCGCTATCGTCATTGCTCAATACCTGATATTGTGCCTTGCCATCTACCACTACAGTGGGTGGAAGGTCAACTCATTTGGTATTCAAGGGATCATCTGCCACATGATCTCACAGCAACAGAGGTTGTACTCAATTGATCTGCACTGCGGCTGAAATGTCGAACTCTCAAAGATGGGGAGAAATTTGTCCAATCACCATATAAGGCCTTAATTGTGTCAAATTGAGATTCCGCAGGGATCTCATCATTCACACATGTCAACCATCCAGGAACACCTTGGAGCCCTCCTGTATATTTGGTGCTGGTATTCACAATTGATTTGCATTCTCCTCCTGCGGTGGGTGACTCCACCACATCTCGACATACAAGTGCTCATCAAGCTGTTTCCTTATCAATTGTGCCTTATCTGCATCAATCCATCATTGGTCTCAACTTCCTTATTTCTCCACTTGAATCATCATCCTTTGCTCGAGTCCTTCTGATGCGAAGAACGGAGTACACTTCGCGGTACCTGATGCACCAGTCTTCAATACCAACTTGGACCATGGTTGCAACTTCACCTAAATGTGCTGTTGATAATTGACAAACACTCGCAAGCACTGTTCTATGCAAGGATTCATCTGCACTGTCTCTCCATCAGTCTGACAGTATCAGGCTAATGACATCCTTCATTCAATCTCCATGTGGCTACACATCTGTCCGCAGAACACTGAAGCAATCTGGGGTCCTTGATGCGAAACAAGGGTGGCTGGAAGACCATGGAGGTGTACCACTTCCCTCAGGGACCACGCTGCAAACCCAGGAGCATCAATCGGAATGTGGCAGGGGATGAAATGTCTCAGCTTCGAGAGCCTATCCACCACACCTCTCATTCCTTCAAATCCCTTGCAATCTGAAAATCCCCCTATGAAGTCCATTGAAATATCATCTCAAGGTCTTTCTGGTACTGAAAATGGTCAAAGAACCCCCAATGTCATATGTATTATCTCCTGGAACCTCTGACAACAATTGGAATTTCCTATATACTTGTTGACCTGTTTCTGCATATTCTTCCAGTCATATTTTCAATCCATGAGGTCAAATGTCTTTGTCCATCCTTGGTGTCCAACAAGTGCCATATCATGGTGTTCCTGTATCAAATGCAACCATAGTTGATTGCCATCCAGTACATATAACTTCCTTGGAGGTCATACTTGTCAAGTTTCATCCGTTCATGCGGCTATCATAACCTGATGTAATACTGTTTCTCATAAATGCTTCTATTATTCATCCTAGCAATGGATCAGTCCCAGCAGGTTCTGCCAATAGATCGGAAATAGAATGACGGCCCTCAATGGGTGGACCATCATCCAAATTATTCAATTGTTTTTGTAAGTTCTGCCACTTTAAAACTACATGTTCCATATTTTTCAATCTTCCCTCCTCCGACTCAGGGAGGTCTCCACCTTGACAAATCATCCACTTTCCCATTCGATTTCCCTGGGCAATATATGATTGTATAACCCAAACAGGGCAAAAATTCCAACCAATGCACTTGATATCAATTTAGCAGCTTTTTTGTCATAGAGTACTAAAAGGTTCTGATGATCAGTTACTAGCTGACATGGATACAATGTTCCTTTGCACACCAGTCTGCACCCATCGAACACCGTAAGTACAGCCATACGTTCCGCATTGTAGCTATCATGAATGCATTCTGCTGGTGAATATCTTTACCAAAAATATGCGACAGGGTGTAGTATCTCTTCATCATTATATTGTGATCGAACACCAGCCCAAACATAATCAGACGCCTCAGTCACAATATTAACTTCTCTTTCATGATCATAGTGTCAGAGTACCTGAGCTAATGTAAATGCCATAACCATTGCTTCAATGGCTAACTGTTGCTTGGAGTCCCATCTAAATTGTTCATCCTTGGGTGTTAACCTTGCCAATGGTAACTCTTTGTCGGATTACTTAGGATTGAACCATCAATGATAAATGCAGAAATCAAGCAACCATTACACTCCGAAAACATTATTTAACATTTCTTTTCCTGTTTTCTTCGCCCTGCTGAAATTTCAAATGGTATTGACTTTATCCTGATTGATCACGATGCCCTGTGTGAATATCATGAGACCAAGATACGTAATGGTTGTCTTATGAAATTTACCCTATTCCGGCTTTAAATACAACCTGGCTTTCAGAAAGCATTGCAAAATCCATATGACATGTTCAACATGTTCTTCCTCAGGATTGCTATATACAAGAATGTCATCCAGGTATGCTGACACAAAGACATCCAGTGGTTCCATGATTACATTATTTATGTATCCCTGGAAATCTGGAATTGCATGTGTTATTCCAAAGTGCATGACCGTAGATTCCAATAGGCCATTTCTTGAATGGAGGGCTAATGTATGTTCATCTCATTTCTTAACTTACAGAAGGTGGAATATCCCTTGGATATCTAGCTTTGTATAAAGCTTTGTTTCTCTAAGGAGGTTTAATGTCTCACATATCAAAGGAAGGGGATACCATTTTTTAATCCTCTTGCTGTTAATATCTCCATAATGAATACAGATCCAAAGTCCTCCATCAGCACTGTTCACCAATACAACAGGTGTTGCAAATCGTAACAATGACTGACAAATCAATCCCTTATACATGTTCTCTTCTAACCATTCGTTTACAGTTACCAGCCCAATCCTTCACATATAGTACAGCTGTCACGATGCTGGCATTTCGCCTTCTCTTAAGGGTACTTCACAATCGAGGCCAGGTTGATGCAGAGAATGCCGGTCTACAAATATGGTGCCAAACAGTAGAAGAAACTCCTGATACTGTTAGGGACTAACCTCCTCCAAAGGGCATTTCTTCGAATGTTTTGCCTTCATGGCTCAGGTAATATCATCTAATGATACTCTAAAAATCGTCAACTTTCCTTTCTACACTGTCCATGAGAAGGATGATTCACTAAGCATCACAAGAATTTATTGAAAGGGTCTTGGTGGCCGTATTTTTCATTCGAGTACCTCTTGTTCCATGGATTAAACTGGTTCCACCGGCACCTCTGCTACTCCTCTTACTGTAACAGCTGTATTGTGGCAGTGTGTGGAACCATGTTGGGATCCAAATGTAACTGAATTTGAAGCCAATCAGACTGCAACATTATGTAGCAGAATCCACGGGATTCCAGAAACAATGGAATAATGCCCCAAATGTGTGACAATCATGGGTATATGTTCTTTGTGGTCATATATCATCATCCCAACTTTCATGAGATGCATATTATCCCCTGAGTCAATGGGTCATCCATCAATCACTTTGACTTGTCATGTTTCATTGAATTCTTGTAAGGGTATCAGATGATAGTTAGCAGCATCTTAATACATCAATGCAATACCTGTAGCTCTGCAATCTATCAGTGCTTATGTTGGTATCCCTTGGTTGTTCATGGCCAATGTACAGGTTATAACTAAATGTTTCGCTTCCATTGAACCTTCCAATATCTCCACCTTGCAAACTGAAAGTCACAAAATTCCAATACATTTTACAGTATTCAAATCAAAACTGTTCCATTCAATCAAACAGCCATCTTTCTTTGACTGGTCTAAATATTTCTCAATACCGCAGATTCTTAACTATTTCGTACTGCCTTAACCTCCGCTGCAGCTGGCGTCAACGTCTGAGAATTCTTCCTCAACATACATTCCACCGCACAATCGTTACACCTACCAAAATACAAACACCTCCCATCTGGAATCCTCTGTTTCATCTCTTCTGTTGAGCTGATTGGGAGTACCGATATGACTGTTGTACAGTGGCGTGTGCTCGAGTAGTCGAGTGTGTGCGGGTGTATGTGAAGGTGTGTCTATTGTATTGTGTCACGAGATATATCGCATCGATATAAGGTTGATCGATGACTAATGGCGCTTACAACAAAAGGGGCAAGTC
>Ga0307512_10000879_pt1 | contig 44327 bp, 40 predicted proteins | sample 14_EM_MG_FD_200267 | JGI IMG/M metagenome (GOLD analysis project Ga0307512, IMG submission 200267) | Populus trichocarpa ectomycorrhiza microbial communities from riparian zone in the Pacific Northwest, United States - 14_EM | ecosystem: Host-associated > Plants > Roots > Unclassified | place... | reverse complement strand
TGGCCTCGAATCAGGCTCTCAAATGTATATTTGTGTGGCATTCACTAAGATGAAAGTGGAAGTGATAAAAAGGGAATAGTGTGGTAGGGGTAAGGAAGGTGTGAGAGAGCCTGGAGACTTCGCTCCACACAAAAGTTCACAGGTCAACCGGATCAGCATCTCATCAACTCGGTGAAATCTCAACACCATGGGTTTGTACCGGATTTGGATGGAAAGAAGAGTTTAGAGTGGGGGAAAAAGAGTTTGTATGGGGCTCTAAGCAAGCCGGACAAAACTACATGTGCAAAGGTGAGGAGTGACCGGGAGCAGGTGGCCACAGCCCGGGTTAAGCCCCGATTAAGCCCGGATTAAGCCCGGATCAGCTTCGGGTTCAGGCCGCAGTGAGTACTTAAGTAAGTGTAAGCGTTGTAGGTAGGTGAGTCGGGTGACAAGTATATCCATATCCCTGATCCTACGTCAGCCTTGCAAGCGCGTGTGGATAACGATGACCCTGATGTGTTACTTTTTCTATTGATGCTATCCCGAAACTTCTTCATTTCAAAGGGAGAGCGGAGCGATTATGCACATACATGATCTTCGCTTGTTTGTGGCAAATTTCTTTGGGTGCCGAAGCCAGTTAAGAAATTCTAGAACATTTTCTCTGCCGTCGTATTTCCATTTCACACGTCCCGCCCACCTGACGTGTTTGTTGGATGGATGATGCGCCACATACATGTCAAATTGACCACTAAATGTCCCTCACCAGTGTAGCAGTCTCGAGTGTATGTATATATATCATATTTATCCGCACTTGATAATATTAAATGCTCGCGATAACTTGCAGCTCCGGTTCTTTCTGATTTTCTAGCCCTATTGGAGCTCTGAAAGTTCTCATACCCCCTGGTACTGAATCGCAACAGTAGATCAACAACCATCGGAAATTTACCACTTTTTCAAAAGCAAAAGCAGGGTAAAAAAAAAGTACATGTGCATACACTTTGTGACACCAGCCTGTTGAATTGCCATTGGTTGGCTAGATTTATATTTAATGATCGGTATGCATTCCGAACAGGAAGTACCAATGGATCATAGGCCGGTTGGGGTATTTGTGGCACATTGAAAGTCATCATACGAGCAGAAAAACAGGCTAGACTTCTTGTAGTAATGTCAAGACTTATGTGTAAAGACTTCCATCTACTTGTACAGTTCCATTCTGACTGTACAATAAGAAGCACACCATAACATTGTAAGTTGATTTTTCTGCTATTCACCAACGTTAGTATCAATGCATAATTCCCCTCTCTTTTCCACACCCTGTTCCTTCTTCCTATTCCTTTCTTCTTGCCATTTACTTCTTACTCTCTACCCATATACTCACTCACAATCTATCCCTTGGAAGCCACTCACTGACTAACAACCAATCCACCTGCTGGGATACCAATGTTATAATGACACCTTTTACAGCTTTCGATAATAGCTGCATATCTAAATCTCTCTTACCAATGCAAAGCCAGCACATCCCAAAATCTGCCAACAGCAACAACAGTCTGAGCCGCAGAGACATATCTGGGCTCTCGGTAGCAATCGTTGGAGTTTTCCTTACAGCAGTACCCGTATTTGGAAGCTGGAAATGCTGGCGACGATGGAAGGTATTTCTCCACCTATATTGCAATGCTATCTCCAAAATACTTAAAAGTTGTCCGGCATAGATTCGAGCAAATAAAACTGCAACATCTCGGGATATCCAGTTGTCCGAACCACCGCATACTATGGCACAGGTTATCAGCCACCACTATGATTTCACCCCAGCTTCACACTCATCATTCCTTGTCCATGTTCCACCTAGTAGGGTTGCGTCTCGAGAGTGTTATGCACCGGCAAAAATGACCTTACGCGACGCGTGACTCATAGAGAAGCTGTTTATGGGCCGGTAATCCATAGCATATTTGACGCGTGGCACTATGAGGTCCTATGGACCTGCAAGTTGACTAGATTACTACGATACGCATGCGATTATGAGCGCTTGATACTATACATCATGCTGCATTCAATAAAACTGCCAAATGCACTTCATTGCACACTCCCAAGTACGCTCTGCAGTACACTCCTGATTGCACTCGATTGTACACTCCCAGCCTGCTTGACTTACGCTCCGAAAGAAGCTCTCAAGAAGCTCCCAAGTACACCTCCGAGTACGTTCTCAAGTACACTCCCGGGCATGCTCCCAAGGACGCTCCCACTTGCACTCGATGGTACACACCCAGCCTGCTGGACTGTACACTCCCAATCCAGCTCCCAAGAAGCTCTCAAGCACACTACCGAGCACGCTCTCAAGTACACTCCCAATTGAACTCGATGACACACTCCCAGCCTGCTTGACTGTACACTTTTGAGTAAGCTCTCAAGACACTCTCAAGCACACTCTCGAGCACACTCTTAGGTACACTCTCAATTGCATTTGATGACACTCCCAGCCTGCTTGATTATACGATCCCAAGTACGCTCTCAAGACACTCCCAAGTACACTCCGAGTACGCTCCCATGTACACCTCCGAGTCGCTCTCAAGTATGCTCCCAATTGCAGTCAATGGTACACTCGCAGCCTACTTGGCTCTACGCTCCCAAGTACACTCTCAAGAGGGAAGACACTTCCAATCTCACTTGACTATTGCTCCCATGTATACTCCTGCATGCTCGTTTCAGAGACTTGCTGCGTTGCAGGCACCGGGAGGTGTGAGGCTGGTGGTGTATGGCGGGCGGCGGGCGGCATGTGACATGTGGTGTGTGGCATGTGGCAGGGAGCGTATGTTGGCCGAAATCATGACATCGGTCGATATGGTAGTCTGAACCTTATCTTTAGCGCGTCCACCATGACCAGATCTCGCGATGCCTCAAGATCATGATGTTGACCATTGCAGCCTTAGATTCTGCAGGAAAGGTAGACATTTGGATCTCGGGGAGAGCAGATCTCCGACTCAGTTTTCTCAGCGGAGTATGCAGCTAGTTTCCCATCGATATTGGGCGTATGTGTGCGAATTCGGTCTGGGGCTGATGGTCATGATGGTGATAGTGATGGTGATGATGATGGTGATGGTGATGGTGATGGTGATGGTGATGGTGATGGTGATGGTGATGGTGATGGTGATGGTACCGAAAGCACTTAGTCAAGTAGTTGGTTGGCTACGTCAACGTCAGCATTAAAGCTTCCACAGACCTAGAGCCTTCTACTAGCCAAAGCTGCCACAGACCTAGAGCCTTCTACTAGCCAAAGCTGCCACAGACCTAGAGCCTTCTATTAGCCAAAACTTCCACAAACTCAGAGTTTTCTATCGGCCAAAGCTTCCCGTAGAAAACTCTACTCCTTCCGAAAATGCGCCTGCATGCTCGATCCAGACACTTGCTGAGTTGCAGACACCAGGCGCCGGGAGGCGTGACGCAGATGGCGTGTGGTGAGCGGTGTTTGGTGGGTGTTGGAAATTTGAACTAAAGTCAGAGATCATTAACATTAATCTGAATTTTCTGAGTACTGAGTAGCGTTGGTGCGAGTGATGTAGAGCATTGTGGCTTGGTACTAGGGCTTAGGGCCCAGGTTTTTTCGAGCCCATCTGCAGAAACACAAAGCCATGAGTGAAGTGTCAGAGCGACAACTGCTATCAAATAAGATTCTTTTGAGAAGAATTTCTTTCAAAATGGCAACTAGGGTACCCCATGACAAATCGAGATGGAAAGTTCTGAGCCAATATCTTTTGGCTGATTGCACAATTTCGCTGGTAAAATCTTTGAATATATATCGAAGTTGGGTTCAAGTGAAAGGAAGTTTCAGCTAAAGGTACCAAAAGGCTGTTTTATTGGGCGAATATGTCCTTCTGGCGGAAATTATGGTGCATAACATCCATATTCTTTGGTGGCTCAAAAGGTTCTTCAGGTATTGTTCCTAATGGTAGCGGATATCTACGCCCATTCTACAGTGCCTGCAACATGGCTAATATATAACCCTTAAGCTTTCATGTAGCATTACCAAGCATGTCTGGTCACACACCAATGAGCCGGCAGTCCGTCAATCTTTCTGGAATGGTCTGCCGGCCAACAGCACGCCCCATAATTCGATGGCTGCAGTTAGCGACGAAATCGACCTGGTTGAGTAGTTTGTCTTTGAGGACTACGTGTCGCAAATTAGAGCCATTATATAGTGGGGCCTTTCTGATTTCCAGCATCGCTGGCTCAGTGTTGATACTGATTACCAACCATTAATGAGTGATAAACCTTATCCGATAAGCTAGGAATTATTACTGCTCTTGGATTATATCTTGCCAGGTCTCTCCCAGGTTACATGGGTATTTTGGGACCCTACAGTTATTTATTTAATCGCTAACTAGGCATCTTCCCTTGTAACACCGGGAGATTCACCCTAGGTCCTAATCAATAAAAGCTCCTAATGAGTTCCGGACTGATAAAGAAGAAGATGAATAAGGCTTCACTCAGGATGCGTATAAGGATTAACACTGAATAACTATGAGGTGACTGTTCCGATCTCTGATCCCGATAGATAATATCAACTAAAGAGTATTGTTTTAAGCTATCACTCTGCTGATGTACACGACTTTAGGAGAGCCTGAAAGAAGTATCCTCTAAACCACCACACAATCATGATGACTCTCAGACTTCTATCGGATGCTAAAGTGTAGTCTCAATAACTGGCACTTATACTTGAGGACCGTCTGTCCAACAATGCAATGACTCCAAGTATCGACTTGTCTATAAGAAACAGCAAAGTAGTTTCGCCTCAGCAGAAGCACTGGTGCCGACTCAAGAGTATCCTAACAGAAGTATCCTCTGAACCACCATGCTATCGAGTCGGGCTGGTCCTCGGACTTCCTTCGGACTTGAGAGTATTGTCTTGCTCACTTCCCGATCAATGACATGCTTTGACGAATGTACTAAGAATAACCAAGTATAAATAGGTGATAGATATATCCATGACTTAGAACTGAAAAATGACCGTACAACTCTGGACTTCAAAGCAGAAGTATCCTCGTTGACTTCGATGCAGAACTAATAGATAATACACGGGAATCAGGTCAAGGCCTAACCTCCAGGTTGAGAAGGTCAATAGGTATCCGTAGATGGATCTTTGTTGTAGATATCGTTATCGATGTCCTTCCTCCATGTTGGTATCGCTGATCATATATCAGGCGATCCACACCCTTAACAATCCTAAGACTACCAAAGCCTGCTTCGGAGTTCTCATATGTCACTGCCTTATCATTCTTTGCCTCTACCATTGATAGTCGAGTTCTAACTCCCAGGAGTATTAACTACATCATCCAGGTAATGTGCTCGTATTGCGACATAATTGCCATTGGCACTACCCCGTATGGATACAAGCTTATCTGAAGCCAATTATCAACAAATAGGTTCATGTCACCAAGAGCCAGTCAGAGTGCCCTCTCATATACCCACCGAGTACATAATGGTTTAAGAATTGCGGCAAACGACAGAACACTTAATTTGACTACGCTGTATTGGAGTCAAATATTCAGCAATCTGCAACTGAGTAGTTTTGCCATATATCGAACAGAGAGTATCCTGCGCCACTTGGGACATATCAATCCCAAGTCCTATTCGCCCAAACACAGAGAGTGTGGTCAAACTAAGGGTTGATTCGTATAGGTCCATTCAGTCGACAGGACTCGGATATATAGATTATCGGTTAAAGACTTATCTCGCATATGACACTGCATATCTTGAGATGCCATGGTAGTCTGATATTGATGACACCTCATCTCCCTGGGAATAAACCACTGGAGCATGAGTGAATAGTCGTTTGGTCGGCGACCAGGAATAAGCTTTCCTGCTGATAAGGAGTAACCATGGAGAATAGAGAAGTTGCGGCCAGTACTGATCCAAAGATGATACACATCTTATTTGCGCTTGGCTTGACTGTTGTCGCGGATCAGTTGATACAAAGGTCGGGTAATGGAGATATGACTAATCGGTGAACAAATCCTAAAGGTAGATCCAATATAGAAATCCGAGTGATAGTTGGTGATTACAGATGAAGTATCTATATATGGATCATCGAGTGATTCCGTATGATCCTGGAAAATATAACTGTAACACCAAAGTCATAACATCCCTTGAGCCACAAAGTATGCGTTCACCAGCTATATCTGCAATCTGTTGATCTACCATATGCGGACGAGCTGAGACGGAAATTTCCTGTGTTGCAGGGTAGGTACTGAGAATTGTTTGTGAGTTCGGTATCTTGTCTTTTTATTACAAAGTTTGCTACTGTTTGTATGGTTGTTGCTGCATATGTGCAACATGCACTGGGGTATATTATATTTGTACCTTCATTAAATCGTCTAGATTTTTGCTAGTAACGACCAACCAAAAACCTTACTGAAGGCTGCAACCCAGCCTAGTATAGCTCAGTTGGTCTCCTCCAGAGAATGAAGATTATACCCTGCATGTCTCAAGATAACTGTTAGTACTCAAAATGAGGAGTGCTATTGACATATATCAAGGTCATTTTTGTTTAGAGGTACCAATCATCTACGCTTTGCACTTAGCATGCGCAATTTCTGGACAACTTTTTGAGCTGTCCCATTGGCTACCTAAGGTGATAGACATTTGAGAATGTGACAATCTAGGTGGCCGTTAACGTCTGACTCTCTATGGTCGGGTGTCCTTCTTTGGTTTCTCTCTTAAGCCGTTATCCTCCCTCTTACCTCCCACTTTCTTCTTGCTCTCCACATACCCTTACTCTCTACCCATCCATCTGCTCACAATCAATCACTTACGAAACCACCCCATTATACAACTACCTATCTACTTTTGGAGTAACATCGACTTCCACCAATGTGATAATGTCTCCTTTTGCACTTTTAATCAACAGAAGCGTTTCATCTCTCCTACTGAATCAAACCCAATATCACTCAAGATCTGTCAAAAACAACGACAATCTGAGCCGTGGCGATATATCTGCGCTTTCGGATTAAGTGGTTGGAGGTTTAGAGGTAAGGGGGTAAGGGGTCCTGGTAATGTGTAATGGTGGAAAAAGAGTGGGCACGGGAGCCGGTGCCTCATCTCCCATCACTCACTTTGTATTTTTCTTGGATTGTTACTTTGGTTGATTTGGCGACTTCTTGATAGACTTCTCTATTTCAAGGGCCAGAGGCCCGTATATGTACGTTCTCCCATATGTATACGCGCATGCTCTATCTGACATGAGACACATCACCCTGGTCCTGATGCATATTCTGATACAGCCACCATCTTCATAAAAGACATCAGATGGTGCTGAGACTCATGATCCAAGTACACATGCAACATGGAGATCTAGAGGTTTGTAAAGTTTTCTTGCTTGTTCGCATTGCCGACTCAATGATTACACGGTCAGTTTTGATGTAATGAGTTTACGCATGAGCTGTTACAATAACCATCGATTGGAAGTATTTGAATATTCTAGGCGTGGTAAAGAATGGAGAAGATCCCGTTGCGACTGTAAGCAAACTCGAATGGTACAATTACAAATCAATACTCCCTCTATCACTAGAATTGAACTTTGAACCCCAACCCATACATCTCATGGACAACACTAATGGCATATTGGGGGATCTATGGCAATCCAACAAGACGCCCGATTGACAATTTTAGCTGGGGAGCTTCGCAGCCCACTTCATTACCTTATCAGATCATTCACAAAGATAGTTGATAGAGAATTGGTTGTAATGGGCATATGTAGTGTTTCTTCGTACAAAGACTTGCTTTGTTGTACGGAACGATTTGGCTGGTATGCTGGTACATTGCAATAATGACGATGACAGAGCGAGCAACAAATAGTGCTGTCACATTTACAAGGGAGTAACAAAGGGGTGTACTATACAAAGCTGGGGGGGTAGCGGCTATCAAATAGCGGCCAGGTTGCGGTCATCTCCTGAGGTCCTTACATACCTCTACAGTGAAAGAGCTTCAGAGGGCTCCAGGGCTCCTGGGTGTTAAAATTATAGTAGTTCTGTTCCTCTGCCGCCTATACCACGTGTGCAGAATAAGACCGAACTCCCGTGGTTTCATTACTGAAATGCTTCTATGCTTGTGGCCTACTCGAGGGTACTGGTATACCCATTGGATGCACATACCGTGCCAATGTACTTGAAAACGAATACATACAAACTCAGAGCTAGCTTCCCCATGGCCCAACATCAGCAAAATGTAAATCAGTCCGGAAGCAACACGCAAACCTCCCAGACACTCCGGTAGCCCTCACCAGTGCTTCTAAGTACTTCCAGATGCTCCCAGGCCCCCCTGGAGCTTTGCAAAGTGCTCTCAGACTCTGCAAGAGCATTCTCAGATGCTCCTGAAAGCACCTGCAGTTATGGATGTGCATTCAGGACGCTACGAGATTTGACTATTAGGATAGACCAATTTTGGAGCGGGTGGGACCTCCGTGCAGGTCTGTGGGAGACTTCGAGAGCAGCTCTGCGGGAGACTTGGCTAGAAGGCAGAGAGCCCACCATCAACATTCCGCCACACCTCTCGCGACATCCAAATGGAATTCGTGAGCGAGAGCAGTTCTAGCTTGAGCAGCGTAGGAAGAAGGTGAGAAGATGTGATACTACCGGGCCGTGAGGATCCACGAAATCTCGGAAAGAGCGAGTGAGACCAAAAGTTGGGAAAGATAGAGTGTGTATTTTCGTTTTATGACAAGATGAGATGAAAATGAGATGCTGTCTATCTACCCCGGGGTCTCCCGAATATATACTCCGCGTCGCTCATTCCACCTCTGTTACCCCTGTATCTCCGTACACCCACCTTTGATCATTAACGATATACTTGGAGGCCGTAATCTAGCTAGTACAGAGATGCACTTGGAGGCCGAGATCGAGTGAACTGAGAGATGCACTTGGAGGCCGTGATCAATCGAGTTTGGAGATGCACTGGGAGGCTGTGATCGAGTGAGTTTGGAGATGCACTTGGAGGCCGAGATGGAGTGAACTGATTGAGTGAACTCAGAGATGCACTGGGAGGCCGTGATCGAGCGAGTTTGGAGATGGAATTGGAGGCCGAGGTCGAGTGAACTCAGAGATGCACTCCGAGGCTTTGACCGAGCGAGTATGGAGATGCACTTGCAGGGTATGATCGAGCAAGAATGGAGGAGTACTTGGAGGTGGTTGATTTGGAGGGAGGCGCGATGGCAGCTGAGACTCTATTCAATGGTTAACTTGTAATTGTGGGAATGTAGAGAGTTGAGTACAATATCCGCCAAGAGATGAGAAACTGGCTGGGAGCGGGAGACTGTCAATCTTGGGATGATGCTGTACTTGGTGTATGCTGTACTCGGTGATAACTCATGATTATGGCATGGAGAGATAGAGAGGGATGACTTAACTTCATGTTCTTAGGTGATGGTAGAGTTGAGCACAAGAAAGAGAGAGATCCGAGGAGATGGGGGAAATCATCATGAGAAACTGGGACTTAGAGAATTTCGTGTGCGAGTCAATTGACCATCCCCAATACGGCAGGTACAAGTTCCGCTCCAGTGCCACCGGGAAAAATGACCTTACGCGACGCGTAACTCATAGAGAAGCTGTTTTTGGGACGGTAATCCATAGCATATTTGACGCGTGGCACTATGAGGTCCTATAGACCTGTGCGTTGACTAGATTACTATGATCCACATGCGATTATGTGCGCTTGATACTATACATCATGCTGCATTGTACAAAACTGCCAAATGCACTTCATTGCACGCTCCCAAGTATGCTCTGAAGTACACTCTGAGTACGCTCCCAAGTACATCTCCGAGTACGTTCTCAAGTACACTCCCGGGCATGCTCTCAAGGACTCTCCCAATTGCACTCAATGGCACACTCCCAAGTAAGCTCTCAAGACGCTCTCAAGCACATCCCAATTGGACTCGATGACACACTCCCAGCCTGCTTGACTGTACGCTCCCAAGTAAGCTCTCAAGACGCTCTCAAGCACACTCCCAAGCATGCTCCCAAGTACACTCTCAAGAGGCAAGACACTCCCAATCTCACTTGACTATATGCTCCCATGTATGCTCCTGGGTGCTCGATCCAGAGACTTGCTGAGTTGCAGGCGCCAGGCACCGGGAGGCGGGTGGCGGGTGGCGGGTGGCGGGTGGCGGGTGGCGGTGGCCGAAATCATGACGTCGGTCGATATCATAGTCTGAACCTTATTTTTAGCGCGGCCACCGTGACGAGATCTCACGATGCCTCATGGTCATGGTGTTGACAATTGCAGCCTTAGATTCTGCAGGAAAGGTAGACAATTGGATCTCGGGGAGAGCAGATCTCCGACTCAGATTTTCAAGCAGATTCTGCTGCCCGCTTCCCATCGATTGTGGGCGTATATGTGCGCATTCAGTCCGGGGCTGATGGTGATGGTGTTGGTGATGGTGATGGTAATGGTGATAGTGATGGTAATGGTGATAGTGATGGTGGTGGTGATGGTGATCATAGTACCAGAAGCACTTAGACAAGTAGGTTGGCTACGACAACGTTAGCATCAAAGCTTCCACAGACTTAGAGCCTTCTATTAGCCAAAGCTTCCAGACTTAGAGCCTTCTATTAGCCAAAGCTTCCACAGACTTAGAGCCTTCTATTAGCCAAAGCATCCACAAACTCAGAGTTTGCCATCGGCCAAAAGCTTCCCGTGGAAACTCTACTCCTCTCGAAGCGCGGCTCTCTCAAACGCGGCTCTCTCAAGCAGGCTATCAAGCAGGCTCTAGAGCAGGCTTTCAATCGCCAGCGGGCTCTCATGCGGACTCGCAGCGATAGTGTGTACAGTACCGGTATAACAGCAATGACTGCAGGCAGTAAAGACAGGTATAGGTCCATCTCTGGTCGGCAGCCGTATATAGTTCCATAGGCCCACGCGCACATCTCTATGAATCGACTATAGATGACTATAGGCTGCGCGTCGCGCAGGGGTCCACGGGAAGCTTGCTATGAGCTGCGCGTGTGCGCGTGTGCGCGTAGCGCAGTCTATAGTCGATTTGCGCTTTTGCCGATGGCGTAATAACACTGATATGAGGTCTTCTAAACCCAATCAGGCAAGTCGTACTCCTGATTTCTCATAGCCGCTCGTATCCTCCTTATCGTTCTCATCTTGATCCCCCATCTCTCTCTTTCTCATCCACAACTCTACCATCATCGCAAGAACACAAAGTTAAGTCATCCCTCTCTATCTCTCCATGCCATCATCATGAGTTAACACTGAGTGCAGCCTACACCGAGTACAGCATACACCTAAGATTGACTGTCGTCCCTTCATTCTCACAATTTGGAGTTGACCCCTGAATGTAGCTTCAGCTTCTGGCGTACCTCCCTACCGATTGACTGCCACCAGCCAGTTCTCCATAAGAGCTTCAAAGGTAAAGTCACCTCATCACATTCCCATGGTTTCGAGTTAACTAACTGATAAATAGTGTCACAGCTCCTGGCCCGCCTCCCATCGACCGCCTGCAGATCGACCACCTCCAAGTACTCCTCCAATCTCACTCGATCATAGCCTGCTCCAAGTGCATCTCCAACCTCACTCGATCACGGCCTCCCAGTGGGTCTCCAAACTCGCCTGATCACGGCCTCCAAGTGCATCTCTGAGTCCACTCAATCTCGGTCTCCAATTGCATCTCCAAACTCGCTCAATCATGGCCTCAAAGTGCATCTCTGAGTTCACTCGACCTCAGCCTCCAAGTGCATCTCCAAACTCGCTCAATCACGGCCTCCCAGCGCATCTCAGAGTTCACTCAATCTCGATCTCCAATGGCATCTCCAAACTCGCTTGATCATGGCCTCGGAGTGTATTTCTGAGTTCACTCGATCATCATTTTCAGGCACCCCTCGAATTGCTCTCAAGCACTGCCTGCAGCCAGTCCAGATATACCATGTGTAGATGGGTAGCTATCTAGATACATAGATACATAGATGAGAATACAAACTGCATACATGAGTTTTAAAAATTGTTGAACGATTAGTAGTAGCTATGATTTCCAGGCGCACCAGCAGCCTTCCCAAAGAAGATGTTGTTTTTCCCAGACTGCTCTACTGTGATTCGATGTGCTCCCAAACATGTCGCCGGCGCTTCCAGTTACACTGAAGGCCGGCAGGAATGCCCTCCTAGGGTCTGATACTCTCCTGAAATTGACCCATCTAAGTTTACACTCCACATCCTCTCAGACACTCCTGGAGGCTTCCAGTGACTAAAATACATTTTGCTGATGAAATCTTTCAGCGTTCTCACAGATTCCGCACTCAGGATCCCTCACCTCATCTCCCTTCCACACTTACACCTATGCTCATAACTAGTTGTCAGTCATTCATCCGAACCCTGTAGTCCTAACATGTTCTGCTGATAGCTCTACAGGCTATAGTTTGTTTACACTAGCATCATTAGCATATCCTGAGTGGGCTGGCCTCGTCAGGTATCAGCATACCAGTGGCAAGGCTAGGCGAATCGCGATGTGGCTAATCTGGTTGTGGGTGGATCAAATCCCTCACTAGGCTTATGTAATTGGATGTGGTGGCACAGCTCCGTCAAGCAATTCCCCGCAGGCTTGGGCGCCATAACTCAGCAAAGTGAGGCGCTGCATCTGGGCACAAGACAATGCATGTATGTGTACAATTGCAAATTTTCGAAATGGTAGGAGTCAAGATCATATCATGCCGAGTCATTGTAACTGTAATGAAAGGCAAACCATTTGCAGCAGAAGTGGTAAGCTGGCAGAGAAGGAGCAAGAAGGGAGTATGATTAAGCCCATGGAATTGCAATATATGGTAGTCTTTTCATGTGATTTACACTGTACCACTTTCAAGTTCTGACTAAACCTAACCCTGTCAGCTAATCTCTGGACCGACTCAACCGTTGAGCTTTCAACCTTGTATTTCAAAGCAAACAAGTACAATCTCTAGTATGGACTCCAGGAAACTGCTGAAAAAGTAGAAAATTGGGATGAATTGTAGTTAGGGTAAATACAATTTCCATTGTGGTTTCCAGTGTAATTTCCAGTATATTTCCAATGCATTTTCATACTTAATTGTCATCATGATAATCACTAAGGGTATCATGCAATGAGTACACTGGGAAAAATGACCTTAAGCGACGCGTAGCTCATAGAGAAGCTGTATTTGGGCCGGGAATCCATAGCATATTTGACGCGTGGCACTATGAGGTACTATGGACCTGCAAGTAGACTAGATTACTATGATACGAATGCGATTATGGGCGCTTGATACTATACATCATGCAGCATTCAATCAAACTGCCCAATGCACTTCATTGCACGCTCCCAAATACGCTATGGAGTACACTCCTGATTACAATCGATTGTACACTCCCAGCCTGCTTGACTTACGCTCCCAATTAAGCTCTCAAGACGCTCCCAAGTACACTCCCGGGCATGCTCTCAAGGCCGCTCCCAATTGCACTCGATGACACCCTCCCAGCCTGCTTGCCTATACGCTCCGAAGTCAGCTCTCAAGACAATCACAACCATACTCTCGAGCACGCTCTCAAATACACTCCCAATTGCACTCGATGACATTCCCAGCCTGCTTCACTATATGCTCCCAAGTACACTCTCAAGAGGGAAGACACTCCCAATCTCACATGCCTATATGCTCCCATGTACGCTCCCACATGCTCGATCCAGAGACTTGCTGAGTTGTGGACCCCAGGCACCGGGAGGCATGAGTTGCAGGTGCCAGGCAGCGGGAGGCGTGAGGCAGGTGGAGTATGGTGGGCAGTGTTTCGCGGGCGGCATGTGGCGTGTGGTGTGTGGCAGATGGCGGGCGGCGTATGGTGGCCAAAATCATGACGTTGGTTGATATCATAGTCTGAACCTTATCTTTAGCGTGGCCACCGCAACAAGATCTCACGATGCCTCATGGTCACGGTGTTGGCAATTGTTGCCTCAGATTCCGCAGGAATGGTAGACAATTCGATCTTGGGGAGAGCAGATCTCCATCTCAGATTTTCTAGCGGAATCTAGTGCCCGCTTCCCATCGATTGTGGGCATATGTGTGCGCATTCGGTCCGGTGTTGATGGGAAGATGGCGATGGCGATGGCGATGGTGATGGTGTTGGCGATAGTGATCACAGTACTAGAAGTACTTAGACAAGTAGGTTGGCTACGTCAACATCAGCATCAAAGCTTCCACAGACCTAGAGCCTTCTACTAGCCAAAGCTGCCACAGACCTAGAGCCTTCTATTAGCCAAAACTTCCACAAACTCAGAGTTTTCCATCGGCCAAAGCTTCCCGCGGAAAACTCTACTCCTCCCGAATATGTGCCTGCATGCTTGATCCAGAGACTTGCTGAGTTCCAGACACCAGACACCGGGAGGCGTGACGCAGATGGCGTGTGGCGAGCGGTGTTTGGTGGGTGGCGTGTGGTATGTGGCATGTGGCGGGTGGCGGGTGGCGGGCAGTGTATGGTGGCCAAAATCATGACATCGGTCGATATCATCGGTTGAACCTTATCTTCAGCGCGCCTACTGCGACAGGATCTCGCGATATCTCACTGTCATGTTGTTGACAATTGCAGCCTTACATTCTGCAGGAAAGGTAGATAATTGGATCTTGGGGAATGCAGATCACCGACTCAGTTTTCTCAGCGGAATCTGCAGCCAGTTTCCCGTCGATTTTGGGTTTATGCGTATGCATTTGGTCCGGGGCTGATGGTGCTGATGGTGATGATGATGATGGTGATGGTGATGGTGATGGTACCGAAAGCACTTAGTCAAGTAGGTTGGCTACATCAACGTCAGCATTGAAGCTTGCACAGACTTAGAGCCTTCTATTAGCCAAAGCTTCCACAGACTTAGAGCCTTCTATTAGACAAAGCTTCCACAAACTCAGAGTTTTCCATCGGCCAAAAGCTTCCCGTGGAAAACTCTACTCCTCCCAATTCGAGGCTCTCTCGAGAAGGCTCTCAAGCTGGCATTCAAAGAGGCTTTCAAGCAGGCTCTCAAGCAGGCTCTCAAGCAGGCTCTAGAGCAGGTTTTCAATCGCCAGCAGGCTCTCATGTAGACTCGCAGCGATAGTGTGTACAGTACCGGTATAACAGCAGGCAGTAAATACAAGTATAGGTCTATCTCTGGCTGGCAGCCATATATAGTTCCATAGGCCCACGCGCACATCTCTATGAATCGACTATAGATGACTATAGGCTGCGCATTGCGCAGGGGTCCACGGGAAGCTTGCTATGAGCTGCGCGTGTGCGCGTGTCCGCGTAGCGCAGCCTATAGTCAATTTGCACTTTTGCCGATGTATCATTACTTCCACTGGTACCGGTTTCATGACATTACACCCATATATATCCCGCCAAAGCCTCAGGAAGTACCCAAATAACTCATATCAAAACTACCGTATTAACCTGAATATAAGGTATACCCCTTATTTGGTTAGCGCCTATATAATTGCCGCATATGGTAATATTCTGGAAATTAAAATTTTCACAAAACCATTTGAATTTCTTATTTTGGTAAGTGTATTACCTGATACAATGCGCTAACCCAATAAGGGGCGTACCTTATATCCGGGTTAATATGGTAAGTCAAAGAAGTAGCAACCCCTTATCGGTATCAATAAAAATATGGTCCCCAGACTGTGTTAAAAGCTCTGCACCATGGGACTTAGGATTCGGAAATATTACCGCACATTTCCTCCAATTTCCAACTGTTTTCTGAGGGTTTCAATAGATAATGTGGCAAAATCAGATAGGAAATGCAACATTGTTAGGGAAATTGTGCAGTAAACAAACAGGAATTGCGCAGGAAATCCATGTAAAACCGTTATTCGTATGGACATAATCCATGGAAATGCATGACTATTGTACAAGCATTTTCCCTGCCCGATTTACTATAGGGAAAATACAGACTACAATTTCCCGTGGCCCGTAAAGAATCACGCCGCTAATTGATAAGTTTGCTAATTGGTATCCCGAACAGGAAGTGTATGTACCTTCCCTCCAATCGGTTGTCATTTATTTCCTGTCGGGCGCTCAGAAGAAGCAATGTACTGCATAACAAGAGACTACTTTTGCATGATATAAAAATCACGTGAATCGATACCACCTTTCCTTCGAATCTGCGTTTTTTTTTGCCTTAACCTTAACTGGTTGATGTTCATAACTAAATAATGACATGACAGTTCCTCTCCTTCTTCACCCCGCTCCTTCTTACTCTCTACTTACCCTTTGCTCTTTGCTTGCTCTGTACCCCTACTTATTTACTTTCTCGCTATCAATCCTTTGTGTAGCCATTCGTTAGCAGTTCTGTATTCCGGATTGGTCAATAAAACTGACCGGTAGCTGTGAGAGGGAGCGCGACAAATTTAAGGAAACCAAGCGTACAGGAGAACGCATCTGGCCATCACGGGTTTGCACATCGTATTCTCTCCAAGGCTTGCTACTTGGATTACTGCAACGGTACAATCTGGCAACGCCTAGAGTTAAGCATTTCCACATAGGCCATATAACATAGGGTTATACATATATACGTAAGAACTTGTTACAGTATGTCGAAATGCGCTTTCCCACAGTTTTTTCTCTTCTTCTAATTCGTCTAGTTAGCACTGTTTGTCGCCAAACGGCCTTTCCTCTATCTTATTTTACATATCTCTTGCTCTTTACTTCGTTCTTACTCCTACATATCCACCTTTCCCCTTACGGAGCCATCCACCTACCAACTACCATCCACTCTTTGGGCAACAATATGCCCAGGTGTTATATGTCACCTTTTATTGCTTTCAATAACAGCAGCATTTCTGTATCTGTCCTAGCAACACAAAACCAGCACTTTCCAAAATCCGCTGATAGCAACGGTAGTCTGACATCTGGCGACATATCCTGGCTTTCGGTTTCAATCATTGGAGTTATCCATACAGCAGTAGGCATCTTTAGAAGCCGGAAATGCTGGCGACGATGGACGGTATTTCTCTATTAATATTATAGCTCTGTCTTCCCCAGAACGCTTACCATGGCCTTGCGTAGATTCGACGCAATAGCGCCGCATCTCATGATGTCGAATCACCGCTCCCCACGGCTCCTACCATCAGCTACCACCATGATTTGGCTCCCGCCCAAAGCTTACCTTTTTCCGCCTCTGTTACGCTTAATGGGGCAACATTCCGGATGTCTTGGGGTCCGATGTCGACGCCTTCACTGCAGTCGATAGAGTTGCAAGAACCCACCTTACGGCATCCTACACTGGCGTCAATGTTGGTTCGTTCACCCCAAGCACCGTCATATCCGCCACCGCCCTCCCGTCTTGCAACAATTTGAGTTAAATTAATTCACAATAAAGGATATTAACTAGTTATAAGCTAACTATAGACTTGAAATGATGTCTGGCATTGGAATTTATGGTCGCTTTCTTATTTATATCAGTTATGCGGGGTGTTTGTTGGCATTGGTGGTCGGAGGAGATCTAGTGTGTCCTTCTTTAATGTCACGCTTCCAAGTATATCACTGGTTGGAAGACACTTTCTTTGGTGATGAATTGTTGATGTTTATTGCTGTACTTGTCGGATTTTTCGTGAGGCTTGCCGGTTATAAACGCCTTTAGTTTATTGGACGACTGGTGAGAACTGTCAAGAATAGCATTAGACGTGAGTAGAATTGGTTTGAATTAAGTAGGTACGTACTTTGTTTGTGCGATCGTGGCAATTAGAATTCTAGCTAGTAACTGACGCGCACACTCAACCACAGTTGCACCAGACTTACAAATTTGCAATTTGTATTCTTTTCTTCCATATCGTTATGATGACCAAGCTTAACTTGCAATCCTGTTAATCTAGGCAGGCTGATAATGCGCCTGTATGAAGTACATTTTGTAAGGTCTCGAGGCCCTCTAAATCTCAGATCTAAGGTCCTAGGTTTTGAGCAAGTCCCAGGCCTCATATCTTTGCATACTTATTCACAATCACCTTCTCAGCATTTCAGATCCTAAAAGTTATTTTTTATTGCAGTTGACCGTCGTCGCGCAGTCTGAAGCTATAGTGCTAGACCCAGAGTACTCCAGTTGCTGGTTTGGGATGAGAGCACCTCTGGTTGTTGAGTGACTAGCGATTGCGATGAATGGTTACTTTAGCAGGGATCCTCCGTTTCAGGTGAGGCTGATGTGAGGCCGGTAGACGTCTATTAGCCTCACATGAGGGTGACTGAAATATCATGTTGATGTGAGGATATTTGTTGGCTCATGGTAACTTCTCAAACTTATGACTATCCTGCCACTGTCACTTACACAAATCATTCAGGCAGATTTGACACTATTGCAGTGGACTGCAATGGTGATAGTCGAGACACACTATCCTCAATTGAAATTCTCATGCCACAGTAAATAGTCAGGTAGGAGATTTTAAGTATTCTCACAATCAGCATTTTGGGGATTCTTGTGCAATGCTACGAAAACTAAAAACTCTCTACCTTCACAGCCAAATAAAACATTACATAGCAGGTATTCTGTGATGGGGTTGTCACTTCTGGGGGTTACTTTTAGCTCTACAATTATATCCCGCTGCACCTGTAATTTTGGATGTGCAGGTGTGTGTGGGGTGGTGATAGTGGCAGCGTGCTACAGCACTGGCAGAATGCTAGTGATGATGGTGGCAATAGTGCACGTGGTGATGATGGTGATATTGATGGTGATGATGGTTATCATGGACCTACGGGCCATGGTAAAGGTGTGTGCTGCTGTGTACCTACTCATTCCCCACTTGGCGCTTGAAGCGCGGCTGTGAGGGCGGCTACTAAAATCCTGTCAGGTTCTGATGTGAGCCTGGCAGGCAAGACAGACCACCAGGAGTGCCATGGTTGCAGCTGGCTGCAACCGCTGCAAATCTATCTGGTATCAACTGTGCCAGTACTGTCATGAGTATGCAAAATCAAATCAAGGTGATTGCAAGATCAACCTCATATGCGCCTCATATGAGCCTGATACGAAACGGAGGACCCCCGCTAAAGTACAGCATAGAAGGTGTGTAGCGACGCCAAGGTTATGGGTGTAGGAGTAAGGGAGTTGCGATTCACATTTCATGCACGTGCTCCCCCACATCGCCAGATGAACTTAGCTACGCGAAGAACAAGCAAAAAAACTTTGCTTGACTTTTACCACTCCGCCGGCTCACCTTAAAAAGAGAGTACCGCGCTACATAAAAAGATCTATACAGTCTAGCGTTGCAATTTTCGCTAGAATTTCCCGAAACAAAGGTGTGGCATTAATATAAAGACACCCAGGGTAACAGAACCTAAGCTCGTACACCAGCACCTTCCTGGGATGGGAATGAATACCCGCTCTAGGGAGACGGGGGTTGGAATAAAAGCTTAAATAGGACTTAGATCCGAGCGAGATTGGGTGCGGATCTATATACGATATTGGCGCTACTGACTATCGATTGCACTCCTACCCCGACTTTGCTGTATGTGTTCCAACTCCGTTGTCAAGTAATTTACTTTGTCAAGAGGCCTGCCCACTTAGCAAAGGGCCCGCTTTGCAAATGAGTCAACCTATTTGGCAAGCAGGCCCAGTCCATTGGCCAAGTGGAAAATTTGACAGGGCCACCTTTTAAGCTGGCCTGTTAAAAGATCTATACTTGCTACGCGGGTCTACTTGAATCCTTGCCCTAGTAATAAAAAAAATGAGAAGTTTGCTGGAAGTAGCAGTAGCTGAGAGTAAGTCTAGAAGTGATAGTGTTTTCTTATTGTCTACCGGTCTCTCTATAGACAATAATGAGAACAAATTGACCGGTCTGTAGCTATCGGCTGCTAGACTCAGGTAAAGATGAAGGGTCGAGCAGATTTTCAATACAGTTTACAAAGCTAGTATTAAGAGGGTGAAAGTTCAGGTCGGTGGACCGTACTGCAACACCCAGTTGGGAGTGCTTTGTGATAAGGGTCATTAACTCCGCTGTTGATTGCCACTCACTTGACAACTGGTCGGGTCAGTCACCAAGTACACTGCTTGATAGCTGGAAACTCCCGCTTCGCAAACAGGTCGACAGGGTCAGAGCATATACTATGCTTTATATGTTACACTCGAAATTCTCCCTCCGTCGAAACTCTGTATCTTCTCAGCAGAAAAGGCTCCAGTGACCTTTCTCGTTTTCAGACTCCCCCGCTCCCAAGAGTCGTACAAATTCAAATTTGTCAGGCTAGAAAGGCGTGCACGAGAAAATCCAGAATAATAGTCCGCCTGGCCATCATCTCCTCATTCTGGCTGCTATTTTTGCACGCTCCATTGAGAAATTTCTTTCGCAGGTTGAGAACGAGACAATCGACTTTCTCCTCCGAGAACCTTTATTAAAGCCTCATCTGGATATAACGCACACCCCACATATATTATTTACGACATCTGGTTCATGTATGCCAAGAACTCAGTCCGAAGATCATTTTGCTACGCATCAGGAGTTCGAAGAGCAAAAAGTCAATCGTGACACGGGAAATCATTCGGTGGATCTGGTTTGTAGAAAATTCCTCGGATATGCACCAAGCATAATCGTACACTTTAGGATTCGCAAGCTACAATTAATCTGATCTGTATGAAAGATGTAGAGTATTTTTGTGTGAGATATCGGGGCTTAGGACTTAGTATCTTTGACTCTAGCAAGGTTGTGAATACTAGCTCTCGCTGTAATGAGCATAAAGTGTGTACGTTACATGTTACAAAGAGCCGTCTGGTAAACAGATAAATTTTGCCACAGGTTGGAGGCGGCTGTACATATGTGCGGAGGTATACTGAGAAATGTCACATTCATTTGGATGCAGTTCTAAGTGGTGGAAGTGAAAACCTATGCATGGGATTTGGCACCTAGTTGTGAAATCTCGTCCGAGAAGTGATGCTTAATATGACAACCGTTGAACCCAAGTCTCTGAAGTGTGGGCACGAGAGGTAGTGTGGCAGAACTTCTGAGGATTCCTAGTTTGTTGCCGTTATCGCTAGGAGCCGCATATTCATCCTTGTCGCTCTCTAAAATTATTGTTCCCCTCTCTTCAAATCTGTGGGCTAAATAGACAGCGGCTAAGTTATTCTGGAGTAGAGTGTGTAGTTATGCTGCTCGGGTCTAGTTGTGGATTTAGGCCAACCACAGATTGCTCGGAATCCACCACGGGCCTTCCCAACCATGGATCCATGCGTGGACTGGGTGCACAATCAACCCTTTTCGAGGCTTCAAATCGCGTATAAGCCTTTCTCTCTTTACTGTATGCAGAGTTTTATGATTGCGCAACCATGAATCAATGTTTAATGCAGAGACGCAACTGTGTCTATGGGGATTAGGTACGTGGCGCCAACAATTGTAGCAGAGTCGTTACCCTAGGTAAAGTAAAAATGCCAGTACACCCCTACTACACTGCAGGGGGGCTTCCAGTGTCAGTCACTCAACCACTTTCCTTTTGACAATGCATAATCGCAGATGAAACGGTACCAGTAGCTACCCGAAAAGCAAACGGCCCGTCTGTCTGTGCGGCTCTTAATAAGAAGGCTGCCTCCCACCTCCCTTGCGCCAACAAACATTGGGGTCCGCTTCCGCACATGTTCCTAATACACTTGGCTGGTTCTTTACAACGACAACCTCATATCAGTGATAGTTCGTTTCAATCCCGATATGCGCTGGTTATTCGCAGTAACAATTGCATTCCGACTGCTATGGTGGGTTCGAGCACAGACATACAAGGTCGAGTATATTTTAATCCTAACGAAGTGTTCAGATGTAACTCGTCGAGCCTTCCTAACGACTGTTTGCCTTCTTATTTTTCACCACCGTTAATCCTCGGCTGATGGACATCATAGGTATGGTCAATTCGTATGATGGGTGCTTTCACATCTTATGATTCGTACTCGGATGTTTGGTGCTGTCCTGCAACTAGGTATGTGTGCCTCGTACACCCAACATATCGCAAATACATGTCAGAGAACACTGCTGGGGGCGTGGGAAAGAATGTGAAGGCTCGCCAGTTTTGATGGGGTGCTAGGGCGGGGGTATCCGACGTTCAAATCCGCGAGGGTACAGATCTAATTCACCGCTTAGTGTAGTACTGCAATAAGGACCTCGAAAACTGTGACTCAAGACCTAGGAATCCCCAAACATGCTTGGTCAAGCTAGACGTATTCCCAGACCCGCTCAGATTTACCCCAACCGATAGCAGCCAATTGGATAATGTGGGAAATATTGATATCACAAGTACTAGCACTGTATCTTTCCCAACTTCTGCCGAATCTTCCTCCGACTCTACCGCCTCCTCCTCATTCTCTGCCTCTTCCTCTAACCTGCCCAGTTTCCCGGCAAGGACAACTAGCGCTTCAACTGCCACGCCTGCCACCACCACCGCCACTACAGTAGTAGCCAGTGTTGACGGAAATCCGGGCTTTCGCCCGAGAGCATCGACGGGCATCGTATGATTGCTTGGCTGTTACTTGGGCTGCCACTCTCACTATAGTTATCTTAATATCGTGTACTTAAGCTTTTCCTTTTCTCTTCTGCTCTTTAGAAGTCAGACGATTGACGAGTTCTCCGCGTACACTACAACATCCGCGTGTCAACACACAGGAAACGGAAATCATGGGAAGCGCTGCGGTTTGAGCGCTGGCGCTGCGGTGGGTGCAGGAGCTGGTAGCGTGTTAGGAGTAATAGCGATCGTTAGCGCTGCCTACATCGGACGGCGATACCGGAGGAGAAACTTAACAGCGGCCCCTGCTTACGTTTCCAGACAGAAAGTAGCCATTTTCAATGATTGTAGTCAGAAAATGTCGTTGGAATTAGTAGGAACATCATTCAGAAATTGGTAAGGACAATTAGTTGATCACTAGCAGTCGGGGAGAGAAAAAGGTCTAGCTAGGCGACTTGGATAGGAGCAAGATATCTGTGAAGTTGTGCAGTGTGGATTATGGACCCGCAACAACACTCGCGTATATCAGTATAAATGTAGATATCGGGGAAGGATATATACCCATAAAAATAGCCCTCTAGTGGGCTCGCTCTTTCCTCCAACACGCGCTTTTACATTCAGTCATAGACAAACCATTGCAGAACAAAATGGGCACCGAAAGAAGAACCGAAACAAAGTAGTAAACGAAGCATAAACAAGGTTGCCGCCTCGGAGGACTCTCCCAAATGTTGCGGCAACCCCCCAAATGGTATTCAGTATGAAGGGGTTTATTCAGAGTGTTCTAGTGAGTTTTGAAAGCAGTAGATAATTTGAAAGATTTGGTCTGGGTGGTGTTTGATGTAGGCTTGGTAGGTATTCGATGTGCATCATGTTAGTAGTTAGATTTCGGTGTTAGAGAGCCGGGCTGATTTTTTTTGGATGAGAAGAGCAGCGGGGATGAGTTACAGAGAGAGGCTGAGTGGATACAGCGAAACTTTGTTAATCATCTCAATAGGTGCTGCAAAAAGGTTAAGGTGTGTGCGAGATCTAAACGGTGGTGGACGACAGAGATTGCAGAAAACCGAAAGATTTTGGGATCAATAAAAAGAGCCCGGAAGAGAGGGGAGGCGTCGCAGCAACAAGTTAAGAGGCAGCAAAGCAACCTTAGAAGAATGATTCGACAGTCGAAAGTGGAGATGTGGAGGAAGTTTCTAACTTCAGCCACAAGAGATCAGGTCTGGCAGGCGTTGAGATACACGAAACCAGGTGGACAACAAACGACAAAGTCTTTGAGATCCAGGACAGGGGAGGTGGCGGAGTCTTGGGAGGAGAAGGCGGAGTTGATAAAAGAAGAAGCATTTCCGAAACCTTTGAAGGGTGTGGAGAAAAAGGCCCAAGAAGAAGGAGGAGAAATGTGGAAAAGGATTACTGATGAAGACATCCGAGAGGCTCTGTTTAATCAGTCGGTTCAAAAGGCACCTGGCCCGGATAGGCTGGGGTTTAAGGCAATACGATTATTGTGGGAATGGGATTCCCAGAGGATAATTAATGTTGTTAAGACGTCATTTAGGTTAGGAATACACCCGCAAGTTTGGAAGGAAGCGAAGGGGGTAGTTATACCCAAACCGAATAAACCAGATTACGGAGTCACGAAAACATATAGGGTGATTACGTTGTTAAATTGTCTGGGAAAGGTGGTCGAGAAGGTGGCAGCCAACGCAATAGCAGAGGAGTGTGAGCGAAGGAGGTTACTTCACGACGGACAGTTTGGATGCAGAAAGAGAAGATCAGCAATAGACGCGGTTGGATGGTTGATGAAGAAAGTTGAAGAAGCGTGGGGGAGGGGGAATACCACAGCAGTGTTGTTGATGGATGTTAAGGGAGCTTTTCCACATGTGGCAAAGGGGAATTTGATAAAAAGAATGGAAGAAATGGGATTTGAAGCCGACCTGGTGAGGTGGGTGGAAAGTTTCATGGAAAATAGAAAAGTGATAACCTCGATGGACGGAAAGAAAGGAGATAGTTTGGATGTGGAAACGGGGGTTCCGCAGGGGTCGCCAGTATCGCCAGTACTTTTCATTATATACCTTTCGGGGTTGTTCGGCCAAGTTGAAAAGAAAGAAGAAGAGTGTGGAAGTGAGGGTATATCTTTTGTTGATGATGTGGCATGGGTGGTTGAAGGCGAGGATGTGGGGGAATGCACACAACAACTGGAGAGATGCGCTACGGAAATAACAAGTTGGGCAAAGAAGAATGCCTGTCAGTTTGACATCGAAAAAACGGAAGCGATGTTGTTTACTCGACGAAGAAAGAATAAGGAACCAAAGATGAATGCCCAAGTAAGGGTAGGAAATCATGAGGTTCCATATAATAAAGAAGCGACAAGATGGTTGGGGGTATGGCTGGATGATATGCTTACCCTGAATGATCATACGAAAAAGACCTTAGCAAAAGTGAGGAGAGCGCAGAATAGGGTGAGATCCTTGATGACAAAGAAAGGATTAAGCTTGGAAGGGTGTAAAAGAATTCAAGTCGCGGCAGTTCAGGCGGTGGCGTTGTATGGGTCTGAATTGTGGTGGCATGGACAAGAAAATCGAGCTCAGGAGGTACAGAGGTTGTTGAATGAACAGGGCAGAAGGGTAACCAGATGCTTTCGGACAACCCCTCAAGGAGCATTGATGAATGATGCGGGTTTACGACCGGCGAAGGCTCTTCTTAACAATCGAGTTCGGCGGTATAAATCAAGACAGATGATGATGCCCGATGCTCAAGGCGGAGGGAGAATGTTAGAAGTACGAAGAAATGTTTTACAGAGGGTGGAGGGGATTGATGAGTTGATCCCGGAGGATAAACCTTTCGAAAGGAGGAGTTACGAAATGACGACATTATCGACGGAAAAAAGATGGCTCAAGGGCAAAGTGATAATTCAGGATGAGGAACAAGCGATGGAAGAGGCGAAGTTAGAAAGGGATGGACTTGTTCTTTGGACTGATGGATCGAGAAAAGAAGATGAGTGGGTTGGGTGTGCAGTGGTATGGGAAGAAGGGGGGAGGTGGAATAAGAGGAGGACACACCTAGGCCGACAAAAAGAGGCGTTTGATGCGGAAATGTATGCGATGTCGGAAGCGATGAAAATTGCGGACAAGATGGCAGGAAAAAAGGAGGTTACTAGGGTTACGGTTTTTACAGATTCCCAGGCAACCTTAAGACGAATACAATCGGATGAGCCAGGACCAGGACAGGTACTAGCGCTATGGACGATGAATTGGGCCGATGCATTATCCAGAAAAAATATCCAGGTAGAGTACCAATGGGTACCTGCTCATAAAGGGATAGAGGGTAATGAAGAAGCTGACCAGCAAGCGACAAAGGTGGCGAATAAGTATTGCGGAAGTTATACCGAAACGCAAAATCCGCTACCGTTTCTACATTATGTGTCTTTCGCCCACATTAGTCGAAGGTTGACTGAAGTGAAGTGGGAAGAAAGTAAAGAAGAAATAAAGAAGTTAGGGAAGAAGTCAAAGCACAGTTAGTGGTATGATTTGGTGAAGAGGGGAGGTAACAGTGCGGTGATGGGAGCCAACAAGACGATTGCGGCGAGGTTTTATCAGCTTAAGTCAGGACATGCACTGACAGTGAAGTACCTATTGCGGATCGGAAAAAGAAGTGATATGAAATGCTGGTGGTGTGGGCATGAATATCAGACAAGAGACCACCTGTTTAAGTGGTGTAAAAGATGGAAACAAGAACAAAAGAGGCTTTGGGTTGATGGGCAAGAGGGGGAGGATGGTTATAAGGGTGTTGAAAAGGTTTTAAAGAAGCCAAAGATTTCATTGCCAATGTCTCTTGTTTTTGCAGAAGAAAAATGTTCGCAGGCTCTGATGGATTTTTTATTTAGTACAGATGTCGGCAGAATTAGCGGAGTGGTGGAGGAGGCAGAGAACTCAGATCACGGGGAGTCAAGTGATGGGGGGGTGTAAAAGTTGATGTTGTTTTTGTGTGGCGGTTTCTTTTGTTAGAGGGGAAGAGGACTCACGACTTTGCTTTTGTTTCTTTATGTTACGGAAGAAGCGGGGAGGATATATGTACAGGATATGCCATGGCCGCCAGCGGCCGAATGCAATATGATTACAAACAAACAAACAAACAAACTCTACGCAAAAATCTTCTGGAACTTCTCTTCGAACTGTCCCCTCATCACCGAAAACGCCTTGAGCACCTTCGCCATATCCCCATTTCTCTCCCTCCTCTTTCGTCCCTCCCCCTCCACCGCCTCCACAACCTCCTCGTCATCTTTCCCAAGCGCCTCTCTATCCTCATCCATAACCTTGATCAACTCACTATCCAAATACGCGCCCGGTCCATCCCTCAAATAACACTCCAGCCCGGCCACGACCGTTGCAAGAACTAACGAGAAATCTTTGAGCAGAAACCACACATCCTGTTTCCTCACCCCATTCTCTCGATCTAACTTGACTATGTCCCCGTCCTTATAGAACGAATAGAGGTAGTTGTTAAGTTTCTCATCGTCTGAGACGGGAAGATACGGTACCGCGCCACCTTCAAGGAAGATATCGGAGCGCACGGAGGTAGTTAGGTCATCAATATTCCGGAATCCCTCGTTATGTCCGGAGAGTGCGACGAAGCTTGAGAGTGCGGCTGGGTGGTTAGTAGTGCGCGACCCCAATCCCGACCCCACGCTGCCACATCGGTACTTCGAGAATGGGAGAGTGTGGTCAGGGGTGTTGCAGTACTGCGTTGCGAAGGTCTCAACGTACGTTGAGTATGTTTGCATTGTATCCTTGTTGTATTGCATCAGGATCTTTTTAGCTTTTTTCGGCAGAGGGGGGAGGGCGGGGAAGTTGCTGCTTGGCGGAGCTGGACGCCGGCCAAAGATATGCGCCATCACGAGCATCAGTTCTAGGCTGATACGTTTCTGCCTTGCAGGATTGTAGATGTCCTTGCACAGGGCTGCGAAGTAACCTGAGCACAGAAGGGCATGGAGGGAGAAAGCGCTCGCTTCGGCGTAATACAGATGGGTTGTCATGCCGGCGAAATTCAATGGTGTACCGTCTGATCCTAGTAGCTTTTGTCGACGCAGGAATTCGATCGAGAAGCGGAGGTGATGAAGCATCTGCTCCTTGAACGATTTCACACCGATGACAAGTCTAGGTTGGGTGAGAAGACTGTTGATGCATTTCTTGGCGTGGTCCGATTGTTTTGAGTTGTGGAGAAGGATGAAGAGCCGAAGAACCAAAGAAGAGCTGATCGGAAAATGGCCCATCAGAGAGGGTAGGCGAGAGCTGATGAGTCTCTGTGCTTTGGACAGTGGGATGTCGTGGAAGATGACATTTCCGATGAGGTCGAAGCCACGACGACCTGCACGACCTGCAGCTTGTCGGTAGTTCAAGGCGGTGAGATACACGCTGTCTCCTGCAAACACGACCGTCTTGCAAGGCATGTTTATTCCGAGTGCCAGGGTACCTTCCCCGAAAAATTAGCAGATGGTAGTGCAGGCGAATATAAACAGCACGAACCTGTAGCAATAACAACCTTTAAATATCCCTTCCGAAAAAGCATTTCGACACTACAATGAATTAACAAAGATTCCGCCGTGCATGGGATGGATGACTTACGCTTGGCGGTACTTGCGGTTCATACCGGCATGGTGAACGCCAATCCCGCGTTTAAATGCCATAACCAGTGGTGACGTCGCATCCAAGAAGCGGATCTCTTGCTCGAATTCAGCCTCCGTACATTTCCTATTGTCGGCAAACGAAAACTCGGGCGACGGATCCAACGGATTGAAAAACTCGATAGAGCTTTGCTCGCGATCAGCCTTTTCCATCATCATATCCGCTTTCGTCTCGCCATCTATCGGAACTGCTGTTCTAGGTTTTGAAGCCCGCGATTTGTTTGTCTTTTTCCACGCCTCCCATTTCGCTACAGTGGCCTTCCATCTCGGATCCTTGTCGCGCCACTCAGCTTCGCCTCGTTCCAGCTGCGAGCAAAGTGAAAGGCAGAGGTGTTCGCAAAGCTTACGGTCGTAAGAGAACAAGATTGCCGGTAAAGCGTTTTCAGAGTTTAGAGCGCTGAGAAGCGGAAGTGTGCCGTATCCTAGGACAGAAGATAGGTGCGTATCCCCCCCTTGACTTGATGTTGAATCTTTCCGGCCAACTTTAGAGGGCCTTCGAACTGGCTCTTTCTTGCTTCCTAACTTCCCTATCAGCTTCTGATATGGTGAATGAGGATCGTCCATCCATTCCTTCAAAACCGATTTCAGGTCAACCTCCCACTCGATGACATCCACCTTCTTAATCACTGTCCCGGACTCCCCAAATACCCGGTGATAATCAAGGTTATCAGAAATAGGAAAATCATCGGTCTTCACTTCTATCATGCATCTGTATAATGATAAACAGTCCTTCGGTTCCAGAGCTAAGTCATCGGGCATCCCTTGGGTGGGGTCAACCAACGAAGCCACCGGATGTAATGCTTCGAGCCCTGCTGCACCATCGATCTGACCAAACTTCACACCCTTCTGCAAACCTTGGAAAGGTTGATCTTCGAATAAATCTGCTGGCGGCTGATACACATACTTGCTCAAATCGGAGTACCGGTAAGGATGCTTGATCATCTCCAGGTGGACACCAAGAGAGCGCTGTGTGCTTTGTAACCAATCACTGAACTCTTCTGGGTTTCCGACAGTAGCTGATAGTGCGATAATTGGACACGGCGAAAGAATTAGCAACTGCTCCCACACGACACCGTCATCCGCATTTCCAATGGAGTGGACTTCGTCGAAGATGATGCGCTTGATTCTGGGCGACCACTTTGTGGCGTTGGTGGGAGACAACAACATTATTGACAGGATTTGAGGTACGGTGACAAGAATCTGACAATTGTTTGGGTCGTTCATCCGGTAATCCCGCGTGTGGATTGCCCACACTGTTTTGCCGGTCTGCCGGTAGTTTTTTCGAAAGCGGCTGATGACTTCGGCGGCAATCTGATTCACCAATGCTTTTGTCGGCGCCACATAAACAAGAATTCCTTCGTCGTTGGCCTTCAATACCTGTAACAGAGTACGTTAGCACGAATGCAATAGCCAAACAAAGACTTTAAGCTTACCTTTTCCATGGCGTGGAAAGATATGAAGGTTTTACCTGTTTCATCTTAGCTCGCTGGGGTCCTTTAGTGGTACGCTGGGGAGCATGCCTGCAGAGGTAGGTGCAACGACAAAGACCGAGTTTTCGCTATCTATTTCGTCCAATACCTTTCGCTGCCATCCATCCGGTTCAAATGGAACCCGGTCATCCGGCTTAGAATCCATATTCCGATCCATATAAGGGCCAAAATACATGAGCTGGAACTCCGCTGACGTCATGCCAAGCTTGCAATCCTCGTTGTGCGTTCCGTTCCACGCTGTCTTAAAGCTTAGTTCTCGTTTCGGGAGTGGTGCAGTCGTAGATGGCGGCATTGGGATCCCCAACCCTGCAAACACGTTTGTCAAAATGCCTTTGACTTTCACCGTCAAAGCCGGGCTGGATAACACCTTCCGCGCCTCGTCAAACAGTACAGCAACAATCGCAAACCCCTTTAGTTTCTGCCCTCCCTTGGCGAGCGCAGCCCACATTGACTGTAATATCTGTATTTTATAGAGTCGGACTTCGACTTCGATATATCGTCCCTCGTGATCGTCTGCCGCATTTTTTGGTACCATCTCCCGGAGTTTCTTCAGGTGCTCGTCCAGTCTGAATATACTCGGCTCCTCATCACGCGATGCTTGCACTGCGAGGCAAATATTCCTCCACCCGGACGTCAATGCTTTAACTTCCTTCACTGCGCTTTTTTCGGCGTTCTCCAGTTTAATCTTCTCGGCCTTCGACACAGGGGCCTTGGTCACCAGTTTTCCGCCCTTCTTGTTGGCACTCTCTTTGGTAGGTTTTCGCTCAATCTCTTTTGTAGGTTTTTGTTCATTCTCTTTCGCGGGTTTCCTTTTCCGGTCCTCTCCGGCGTCGCAAATGATCAACTTCGGGTGCAAAGCTCCATCTACTGAGTCTGTAAGACTTGCTGCATATCTTTGCATTTGGTTCAGGAAATTTTGCTCGGACTTTCGTGCTCGTCCCATCGCTCTCTTATCCCAAATATTGTCGGGCTGGCCTTTCCCTCCAGTTGCGCGATTTTGTACCACCACAGATGGCCTCTTCTGGGTGCGGGCTAATGTCAGAGGTTTCTTCGAGTTGTGCCAATGAGTTTCTTCTCGGTAAACGGAGCCATTGTCAGCATCGGACGACTTCTCGGCAACGGTAAGGGTATCAACCGCCAGTCTGATGGATTCTAGGTGAGCGTCAAAGATGGGGTTGCTAAATGGGAGCAGAGAGCGTGTCGGCAATTTCTCCGTAGATTTCCCTTTAGTTATTGGTTTTGCGCCCCTAGAAACAGCCTTTGAGATCGAGAACGTGATCTCTCTACCGCACACTTTCAAGCCCTCCTCCACTGCACCAGCAAGGCGCGAAAAATCGGCATAGACATTCTCCGGTACATTGCCGGCTCCCTGCATGAAAAGCCGCAGCAACAGCCGACCATCCACGAAGTCGCACAGTTCGCCCGTATTCTGTGCGGAGTCGAGTCCGGGTAAACCGCCGGTTATGAGCAAGGTAGTACATTCCGCGAATTGATCTAAAAAGTGCACTACTTCCGCCTTCTGCTGCTTCGCCGCGGATGTTTCTAGCCCGCGCGGCAAACTCCACTGACGTTCCTCGAGTGACAGGTGCTTGAGGAATGCAGTATGTAGGAGATATATTGATGCAAGAACAACAACCGGCGGCGGAAGCGTAGGGCTACAGCTTGGGCTAAGAAGCCGAACGAGGGTATAGATGGTCAATCGCTCTCTAGTGGAGGTTTTTTCGTCAACTGCCGGCAATTCGAATCGAGGGCCCAAGCGAGGCGCCTTCTCCTTAATCTCAATGGGGGTGTCGATTCCTGGGATACGCCTACGGCCAGCACCCGATGTGTTCTCGCAAATATAGGTGAAGATCTGCTAGGGTAAGCGGCATCTTCACAGTGGGAGGGGTTCCATACCTTGCTATCCACAAATTCCACACGATTAATTAAGGCGATGTTATAACCCTCCCCTATATGCATGAGACTATATAGTATGGCAACGATAGTCCACTTTTTGGCTTCACCGGAACCCGTATCTTCCTCTTCCTCCAAGTCACTATCCCCCTCCTCTTCTTCCTCCTCCTCGTCTTCCTCGTCGTCGTCCTCATCCTCATCGTCCCAATCTTCTCCTTCTTCCTCTTCCTCCTCGTCCTCCTCCCCGGTTTTCGTATTAACGCCAATGTCATCCCCATCGGCGGTCATGATAAACAAAGGTCTCCTCTCAGTAATCCACGTTAAAAAAGCATCCTCATTTACCCTCACAAACTCCTTCACCTCGCCATGGCCTCCGCTCAGACCCAGTAGATGCCTCACCACGACTGCTCTCGCGCACAGCCACTTCTTCGCAGCACTGCCCCGGCCGGATGGGACACAAATTGCCGCGTCCCGTTCGAGGAACACGATATCGAACACGCAATTCCGGCGGATCAGATTCTGTAAGAATTGCTCGACGACATAGACGGCGTGAAGTAACTGGAAGCCCGGCGAGAAGTCGATGCGAGGATCGGAGAAGCAGTATCGAAGTAGCGAGTCACCGTGGATCAAGAAACGTGATGAGCCAGCGTAGTCACCAACAAGGTCCAAACGAAAGGGTAGCTGCTCCTCGTACCATTCTAGTATTAGGGCTAGGTTCACCCGAGACACCGACATGGTCGACAATTGGGGTGTAGGTGTTCGACTGTACTGTATATGATATGATGGCAAGAAGATTGATGAGCTCAGTGTCGATAAAGAGGGGACAGAGCAATGGAGGGGGTGTGAGTGAATTGATTAAGGGGTGAATGAGCTATGAAACTGCAACAGAGCTACCCCTCACCCCACCTCAATTATGACAGCGCACTATGGCCGGATGCAGCGGCTTGCAGCCAAGAGTCATGACCGGCGGCAAATGCAGCATGTCTAAAATGTATGGGTGCTGATTCGAAGCGCTTAGTTGTACAACCATCTCGTACTCTGGAGGAGGTGTGATAGAGTTAAACTCCAAGTCACTTGAGTTTAATCTAATCTGATCTGAGCTTCGCATACAGATGCTATTACTAAGTAGACTTCACTACCGCACCAAGCTTCGGCATCTAATCTCCGACATAGGCCGCACTTCGATTCGCATCCTGTCGGGTTGCCGATGCTAGAGTTGAGGGTTAAACGAAGCCCACCCGAAAAAACCCACGTGTAACTGATCGATCGTGCTCTTGATTCACTTCGCACTCATCCGTTTATATTTATGCTTGGTATCACCTTTTAATCTGCTGTTTCTGTTTTGCTGCTGGGTAAGTGTCATCCAGGGCTAAGGGCTAAGGGCTGAGGGCAAAGGGTCGGTTTGTAGGATGCACCCTCTCCGCCGCAACTAAGTCAACATAAGAGCTCGTACACAACTAACAAAACCATGTATCGTGCCCATAGGCAACAAGAGGCATGCGCGGGGGACGGTATAGAACAGGTCCAGAAATTCGGAAATCCTTTCGTTTGCCAATTAAGTATCAACAACAGTTCACACAGCCAGCGGCGGGCAGAACCATTCCAGCATGCAGAATGTAGGTCAATCGAGTGCAAACAATGACAACGATGAATCAATTTTAATTATGATAGCAGGTATCGGTAGATACAATGAATGCGAAGGGATGCGTCGGTTGTGGAATTCTCTCGGCGTGGATGTTCTCGTTCGCACCCACCAACACCTTAAAACCCCAGCAACGCACTCACATCCGTGACTTCAGCACGATTCCCAAACAACCTGAGCACTCATTCCACCAACTCTAAATGCCACCCCCACCGCTCTCCTTCCTTCTCCTCCACATCTCCTTCCTCTTCACCTCCCTCCTCATCACCATCCTCCTCACCATCATGCCCCATCATTACCATACCATCTACCAGCCCATCACGACCCGCAAAGGTCCGGGCCTCATCATCCCCAGCAACAGAACCCGCACCCCCGCCGAGAGTCGCGCCATCAACGTCAGAGGCAACACGATTCTCATCTCTATCAGCGTCGCTCTCGCCCTGATGTTCATCTGCGGCTTGGGCTGGCTCTGCGCCAGTCGGGTAAAACGCGCCCAAAAGGAACAGGAGACTAAAAACAAGCTGCGTAGGATCAGATGCGCTGTTCAAGCTACTCAAGAGGAACTTGAGCATCAGGCTGAAGCTGAAGCCCAGGGTGCTAATGTCAATGCCAAGGCCAAGGCTAATAGTGCCAGTGCCGATGCCAACTCCAATGCTGCATTTGTAGGTGCTAGTGGGAGAGGGCTAATGGGGGGCGAAGGATCATCCACATCGTCCGCATAAGCACCGGTACAGGAATTAGGTGCTCAAGATACAATGTCGCTTCTCTACTGACATTAGAAGGGAATGCTAAGAGGGATACTAGGTCAATATCATTTCTCTTCTAGTACGTGGATGGGAGATTCTAGGGTATATTTCAAAGGATTAGGGCGTTTTTTTTTTTCTCATGATGTACTTTCGGGGTTCGCGTGCTATCAGATAGTACGTCGGTAGTATACATGTACTGTACGTACTGTGTTCTATCAGTTCAGATGAGACTACAAATTTAGGGGTTCTTTACGTTCTTTGTTTCGTGTAAATGTGTGATGGCTATTGTCACAAGGGAGGGAATATGCGAACTACTCTGCCCAGTCTGTATTCGCCAGTGATTACATCCCATCGCACACATGCGGGGCAAGTGAAGAGAACTAACGCGCGTGCGAAGAATTCTGCGATACATAATCGAACCGAAGTGCTGCACATATGTGGAAATGCAGTCCCTCCCTATAACTGTTATAGATTTAGAGGAACTGCTAGCGCTGTTCGTGTGCCTAGGTTCTTCTGCCATGTGTCACCCCGGAGTGCATATTAAGAGGGAAAGGCGGGGTACTAATTGTGATGGTAGAGATAGGTAAGGAGTTCTGCGTCAAGATGAAGGACTTGAAGGGTTTGCCCCATATGCAGCCAGGGATTCAAACTGATAGAAATTACGCGGTGTGGAGGCAGCCGCTTCTAAATCTTTCCATTTTTTTTCTAGAAATGATGATTTAATGCGGTATACTAGTTTAGTTTGAGGTTTCATGATGCCCTGGAACTGAAGGTGATCAATTGTTCTTGACTAGCAGAATCTACTTTCTCTAGATTTTCTCTATAGCCTAGTCTCACCGAGCACAAGTAAATGACTTTGAATCAACCCAACCCTGACTCACGTAGCCACAATATCCCTCACAATCATTGCATTTTCTTTTAGGATTGATTGCCGCTTTGGGTGGTGGGATTTGGTCACATGAAAACGTCATAAAGAACGATACAGAGCTAGAAAGTCTGTTACAAGGTATGTACGCTGTAAACTCAGGGTTGTGAGCTATCTGGATTTCAAATCGAGTGATTAGAATTGACGATCTTGAGCAACTTGTTTCGCATTCTATCATACTGGTGCTGGATTATGCAACGTCCCACAATAACATAGCAGCCTCAAGGTAACTGAAATGCCTCACAAAACTTCACGCAGAAACTTCATTGGAACTCCGGAGTCATTTTTTTGGGATCCTTATGCATATGCATCGTATCTACAGGATCCATGCAGGTTTGTTGAGAAATCGCCGACAACGTCAGTACATTACAAACCACAATCAACATCTCGAGAAGATTGAGCCGCAACCTCTAGAAATTTCGGATTTTTATTTCCCCGTTTCTGGGTATTTAATATTTGACCGATCTCTAGCCCCATTCATCAAGCAATCAAGCAAGCAATCAAATCAAATCATCAACTATTAACAGAATCATGACCTCTCAGCTCCCAACCGATCACTTCATTAAATTCTCCCGCTTCACACCCACCACTCATCGAGATGTCTACCCCTCGATCTCACCCAGCAATCCCACCCTGTCTCAGGCTGGAAAGATAGCTATCATTACTGGCGCCAGCCGAGGCATCGGCAAGGCTCGTTCCCCATCCATCCAATCTTCCCTTCCCCGGTTTCCTAACATGTTATCCTCAGGCTACGGCGCTTACATTCGCCCGGGCCAGCTCCTCTGGTCTCGCTCTAGTCGCCAGAAATCTTCAAAAACTCGAAGCCACAAAAGCCGAAATCGAAATGATCAGCCCAACGACCAAGGTCGTGTACATCTCCGCCAGCATCACGAACTCCGCAGACCTAGAGAAGCTGGTAGCGACGGTAAATGCGGAATTCGGCGGAGCTGACGTATTAGTAAATGCGGCGGGGGTGTTGAACGGCCGTGGAAACATCGGCGAGGGGAGTATCGACGGGTGGTGGAATACCATGGTATGAATACCGTGCAAACCAACAATCCACTGCTCGGACTAACATGCGTAGGAAACCAACATCAAGGGAACGTATCTCATGACCCGCACCTTCCTTCAGGAAAGCGCGGATACATCACACATCTATCGTCGACAATTCATACCCTCGCAATGCCCGAATACAGTGGCTACGCGATTTCGAAGCTAGCGATTACAAAGCTAGGCGAGCACGTAGCGGCCGAGTATCCAAATGTCATCAGCACCGTTTTGCACCCCGGGATGGTGTCGACAGATATGACGGTGCCTAAGTTTGTGTATTTTTCGCAGGACACTCGTAAGTGACTGCTTTCCATTTTCATGGGTTTGTTTGGGAGCTAATGGGGGAATAGCGGAGCTTGCAGGAGGCGTGACGCTTTATTTGTGTTCGGAACGCGCGGAGTATTTGAATGGACGGTATTTTGATTCCAATTGGGATATTGATGAGGCGGAAGCGAGACGCGAGGAGATTGTGGCGAGAGATTTGTTAAAGCTGACGCTTAGGGGGGAGTTTGGGGATAAGGTGGTTGCGTGAATGTTACAGTGATCATGACTTTTGGTGGCGGATTTCTACGTATTTATCGGTCGATCATTATTTCTTCCGGTGATCAAATCTCACGCAGGAACCATAGCTATTTCATCCCCTTCACTATGAATTAAAAGATATCTGTATCTGTCCCGCAATATTCCGAATCACAGCGAAACTATTCATGCTAAGTAATTAAATTACTTCATCCCCAATCCCAACTAGCGAAAACCGTATCCACACTTAGTCTACAGATTAAACCGCACCTACTCATGCTAGCCTAAACCTTACAGACGCATTACATCTGCACGTCACCGCACACCTCTCTCCTAGTGTTTCTTCTGCCTCTGGCGGCTCTGGTGAAAAACAAAGTTTTCAACTACGTTGCCTTCTAACTTCCTTCAAAGTGGTGAAATTTTTTTGTGGAAATCATTGTATGGCCATTTCAACGATCGTCTGCTTTGCAAACAAACATCTTTAGACAAGGATCTGAAAATGCTAAGGCCGAAAGGATGTAGGTTGGGGCGTAGATATGCCTGTCTAGAAAAGGGAAGTGGATGAGATTGATACATTGTGGCTTATAGAGGATGATGTAATTGACAATTGCGATCGCTCTTGCGCCTAGATAAACGTTTGCACAGCTTTCGCCTAAAGTCTGAGGTGAAGATAAGCTAAAGATCTAGCGTTGCGGATCGGCGGGAACTAAGCAATGCGCTAACATCTTTGAAGTAGCAACAATATCACCCCAGCCTCTTGAAGATACCTGCGCGCCCTAGCACCTGCAGCCTGGGAGCTTTTAATCTGTGCCTGGGTGTAGTACTCTAGTCCCGACTCTACTCAGCATGTTACATATATACAAGGGTCTGATACAGCTGGCTGTAACCGGGGCTGATGCCTCCTGTATATATCTCGAGTCTCTCTCCTTCTCACTCCCTTCTCTCTGTACCTTAGTATATACACACGGTTTTCCCCAACTTCCATATCGTAACACAGCAGATACGACGATAGTGGGTGATTTCCTGTGATGAGGGTTAGGGATTTGGTTTTTGTTTTTGTTTTTGTTTTATTCATACTGTATTCACTCTAATTAGAGTATGACAGAGTCTAGATACACCACCTCCGCCTCCGGGCGAGCCGGTTAGATGGCAGAGCTCCCACCTACTACCCATCGTCCCCTTTTGACAAAAGAAAGCAAGCCAGTCCGCGCAAAAGATTGAGAAGAAGAACAAAAGAGATCACCGATAAGAGAGACCACCCCCGAGCCGAACACCGTTACTCCTGCCCGCACTCCTCCGTTTGCTTAGGCGGGAACTTCCCGACGTCAGTAGCTGCCAGGAAGTCCATCACCGCTTAGTCGCATTTCTCCATAGAAAACAGCTCAGAAATCTGCACATGTCGGCATCTGCCCGCTTTCCAGCCTGTGGTCTTTCCCACCGTCTTCCAGAGCGTCTTCTGCTGGTCTTTCCATCGGCTGCAGTGGCGGAAGAGATGCTCCCGCGTCTGTACTGCTTCGCCTCTGCACCACCAGCATATGTCGTCCTCTCGGTGTCCAAACCGCTTTAGGTACGCTCCAGCCGGGGCATGCCCGCTCTTCAGTCTATAGAACCTCGCAGCCAGTGACTTCACGCTTGTCATTGGGACGGGTCTCTTGCTTCCGGCTTTGCCCTTCAGCCTATAGCCGTAGTGTTTGGTGCACCTATCGGCCTCCCACTTTGCCTTCGCCGCCGTTCTTCCTTCGGAGATCCGTCTAGCTCTATTCGCGGCCGAAGTGTATATATATTCACGTACTGTGTACCCTCGACCTTCTCGTGCCTTGTTTGCCTGGCGGTCAGCCTCTTCGTTCCCGGGGATACCTGAGTGTCCTGGGACCTAGTGGATCACGACGTCAATGCCATGGGCGTGGAGGGCCCTAGCATGCCCGTTGACTGCTCTTGCTAGCTGCTGCCCTGGCCCTGGGTCCAGGTGCGCCGTCCGTCTGATGGCTGCCTGCGAATCACTGAAAACCGCCACTGTCGTAACTCCTAGGGATTTGGTTCCGTCTCGATGAACATGTGGTGCGGGTAAAAATAAAAAAGCCTCTCCATGTTCTTCGCCACAAAATCATATGGCTCACCTGCCACTCCATTTCTAGGTTTTGCTTGCTTCTTTCGTACAATTAATATAGACGTACAGCGCTGGCCATCATCTGAATCTGGGCACGGCTGTACATATGAGAGGTAGAGAATTCATGCAATTGCAAAAGTTTTGTCATCCACTCGGCAGTAACACTTCCACTCGGCAGTAACACTTTTTGACGCACCGGAAAGTGATTTGCGGCAAAGGCGGCTTGCCGCTGGTTGGATGAACCTTGTGGGATGACGTTGGCGGGACGTAAACGTAGGATACTTAAATAGAGCCTCAATCGTCTAGTACCGACTGCCCACTGCTATACCCTACAATGATGCTATCTTCCTCGACAACATGCAGGCTTCTTGTCAGATTGCAATTCGGTCTGCTTATACACCGCCCTTCCACCCTCTTCCATCACACCTATTGACTTAAATATTCTAATTATTCTGATAATCTTATCTCGTTAACGTTCCCAGTTTGTCTAGCCACGTGCTCGCAAACTCGTAGTCTGCCCAATTTATTCGCTACCACTAAGCACAAGAGAACTGACACTCAAAAAATTGACAAATGGACGGGGTAGGTTCTATTGCTAGGTACCGCCGTGTTCCAATTGGCCAAATGGCGCCCAAATCCTACATCACTGTGCGCAACTGTCCTCTGCCGAAAAATTTCACGTGACCAATAGCAGAGCGACAGGGGGGGGGCCTTGCATCGATTTTGCTCAAATTTCCCCACGCAAGCATTACAAACTCTTGAGATACGTAGGCTAACTATTCTCCCAACTAAGAACCGCGAAAATGAATATTACGTGCTTGTGATTGTTCGCCTTGTTGGGGCTGAGCATCACTCTAAAGTGTGTAAACGCTTCAAATAACCCTAGAGAATCTGCCTGACGAAGTCCAGATTACTGTGTGGGGGCCATCGTCCACGGCCAGGGTAAACCAATCGATTGGTTTGACTGGAACAACACAAGCCGCGCAAATTACTTGCCACAGTGCTTTTTCAGCTGGCTTAGACTAATTGTATTAATGTCTGATTTCTATGGTTACATATTCAGAGATATAGATGTCTTGTTTCTGTCCTTCATACATCAATTAATTCACAGATCAGACCTGCAAAACATTGCAACCATCTGTCAGCTCCCGTTGTACCTGTGAAAGCTCTTGGCGAAGTATCTGAAATGCTTATCCCGAAATTCTCGGAAGCTTCTAGGGTCCAGGGACCCATCAAAGTCCGATGCCAGTAATATATAGCTATCCTTTTTATTCTGTTGTTGCCTATGATGTCTACTACCCAACGCCTGATTGTTCTATGGTGTTTACACCAATCGCAGCCTATTTCTTCCTTCATAAAGATCCAACTTTGGTCCGAAATGTGGTTTTTGAAAGCCTTCTCAGCACTTAACGAATCTCGTTAACCCATCCACACCAGTAAAGACCACTTTACACATTGCGCAGCCCATAGCAAGCTGTTTTTCGGAGGCCTTCCATAGGATATTTTGCGCAGCGACAATGTAGACTGCATGCAGCCTATGGTACTTTGAAATGACACTATCTCATCATAAGCATTGCGTAGCTCAGAGCAAGCGGTTTGTTAGGCGGCATTCCATAGGATATGTTGCACGAGGGTACTATGGGCTACATGTAGCATTATGGACTGCGTGCGAGCCGTTACAGAGCGGTGATATAAGAGTGCAGGTGCATGTAGCAAAGCAAAATACGTGAAGAATTACAATGGCTTCATCTGGTGGTTGCGCAGTACACTAAGGTAATATTCAGTCCTATGATGTACGAGTGCTACCAATACCATGAAAGCACTTCTGCTGCACCGGTTCAATGGAGCATAAGAGTAGTCTCACTACCAGTGACTACGATGTACGGATGACAACATCATGTCGTTTGATCCGTTAGCCTGAACATTATCTCCGACATCGCCGCCACCTCCTCCACTGGATTTCAAGTTCACGATGTTTAAAGCACATGATGTTGATCTTTCCGACATGCAATGTCCGTTACAGGAGAGAACTAGCCTTTGGGGTGAGGAGACCTCGGACTCAGGTTGGCCAGCGGAATCTACTGCTTAAATCCTATAGAACTTAGATGTATAGGGCGTGTAGTGGTACACTCTTTTAGTCTACACAAGCTAGTCATGGTGAGCTTTCTTAGGGTAGTGATTATGGTGGTGATGGTGGTGATGACATTGTGGAGAATTTATACGAATAGGTCAGCGATAGTTAAGTTCCCTGCGGAGTCAAAGCTTCTTCCGGAGACTTGAGTCAATGCTTCTTCATAGTCAAAGCTTCCTATGCAGTTAAAGCTTCCTGCGGAGTCAACTTTTCCACTGGAACGAGCTCAAGTACACAATACATACCGCTCCCTATAGTTTGTATAGTACCTATGTGCCTGCTGCCTTGCACCTGCAGCCAGCACACCCTTGGAATATGTTATTTCGTGTGTACGCTGGCATCTCATTGATCTCATTGAATTTCGCCATGGCCTATACACCCCACTGGCCGTATAGAATTCCATAAGCACATGCGCGAATCACTATAGGTCCTCTATAGACTGTGCTGCGCGTCGTGCAGTGTACAGTGGATATGCCGTTTTGATGGTGCAGCAAAGAAGGACTGGTTCCTAATCCTGCTCTTATTCCAACCAATTATTCTGGGCAGTTTTGCGGTTCTTTCGCTCTAGAGTACATGTTACTTTTGGAGTGAACTTCTTAGTTTTAGATCTTGAGCCTATCCCTACCGTGGTCATCAACTATGACTTTCGAATGCCTATTCAGTTGTCAACTACCCTCCTCAAGCCCACCACAACCAATGAAGAACTGATTCCTAACTTTAATGGCATTTCCGCCAGCTATTCTAACTGATTTTGCTGGGGTTCTTCTGGGCTGGATGTTATTAATCTTAGCGCGGATTTCCTGGTCCCAAAGCTTAGGCGAACGAAGGGATACGAACAAAGAGCATGTTGTGGTTGGAGGCTTCGAGGGTGCCGAGTGCTTGCCAATCACCATTGTCCGCTTTGCATTGCTGCTCACGATATACCGGTAATTACACAACCACATGATATTTATCAATTTGGAGAGCGTAGAATGTGTTTCTTATCCGAGTTCTCTACATCAGGCCACATCAATCCTGTGATTTGTTTTTGCACATGTGGTTCTAAAAGGTAAATGGAAGCGAAAGGTCTTCGGAATCGCGCTGTCGTTCGAGAAGAATTTTCCGCCGATAGTTGACTCAACCACCAATCACCAGTAATAAATAAAGCAGATCGGAAGTGCGGAGCAGTGTATATTACGTCCAAGTTCAGTGAACGCGGCAGCCTTGTTCCGACGCCGCTATCAAGTAGATCACTTTGTCATGAGGCCGCCCGCACTTACCAAGAGGTACGCTTTAATACTAGGCCGACCTAGTTCTCAAGTAAGACCTTTCTAGTGGTCAAGTAGAGAACTTGATGACAGTCGCCACTGTGGTCGATTCAGCTGTAAAGTTCCGGATTTGCTGACGGGTCAACCGGGACTCTTGATCCAGTGACTGTCGAAACCCCGGAAACTCCTAAGGCCAGAACATCTGAGATAGCTATTTGCTTTCTCTCCACAGCCTTAATACTAATTCCATATCCTTTACACCGTGCAAGGAGTAAAATCCGCGAGTAGATACTTGCAAATCGCAAGATTGTTATTAAAGAACGCTCAAAATAATCGAATGTGCTGCAGAGATGATCTGCGTATGTTCAACTGAGTTATAAGTGCTGAATTTCCGAGAGATGATCTTAAGGTGTAATACGCATACAAATTAAGGCAACTATAAGCCCGGTGCAGCGCTGCTCTAAGCATCTTTTTGCCAGCAGATGAGATGGGCTCAGGCTGCCTCCAGCCGCCGCTCGCCCTTCTACTGGGAGCAAAGCCCCCAGGCACCCAAACCCCTTGGCTAGAAAATAATTGCCATGTTAAGATCTACCAGACTATGTTGGCCACATTTCTATAGCATGAATATTCACGTCCAATTGACATCACTAATGGATCACCAATGGTGTATGCGTCACCAAAATCACACGAAGGCTTGACATTTTGTTCACATGCGTCTAGACATGGATGATCACTCGTAAAATTTACGAGCAACATAATCGAAATTGCCAGTGAAATTGTCCGGCATACCACAACATCGATATCTGCTTCCTACGCTTCAATTATCACTCTCGCTAATTAAGCAGCCGCTAGAATATTTAGCATTTGATGAAGGAGTTGAAATTTTCTCAAGCGTCGCGAGGATCCCCAAACCTTCCATGGTGACATAGGGGCAGCTGAGCAGAAAACTGGTGAGCGAAAAGATCGAAGCCCCCACCAAGCGGAACCTCCGCTGTCTGTGTAACGTTTCACGGTATGGGCTCTTGCGAGATGCTGAAGATGCTGAGGATGACGCACAAATCCCGGTTGTACGTCACGAATGCGGCTGCGGAGGAGAGAATTTTACAGCCCACCAATATGCTAACCCAAAGTGGTAGTATTGATCCATAAAATTTAAGCATGCCGTATAACCCCCAGTAGCAGGTTGCGGGCATATAGGATAGTCTCGGACTCAGACTATCGTCTCCTATAAGTATAACTCTATTTTCATTGATATCGCCCCCTCAGCTCCCTTAACTTATTACCTTCACTCAACACTTCAGAATATATATATAACGAACGGTCAATACACAATGATCCCAGGTCACTCTTGTGAGCACGTCCAATCTCACACTCCTGATGACGCTGGAGATGCATCGGTATGCCGCTCGAGAATGCCATCAATTTCTCACTCGAGCTCAACTGTCGTCCAGCTCCAACCTCTACCACTAGTCCTCCCGACTCGTGTTCAATCATACCCTCAACCCTCTGTCTGTGTTCCTGATACGCCTCGATCTCAAGGTATGTTATTTTCTTCTCCTGGACTGTCGAGGTGGCGAGGCGCATACTGATACTCGACCCAGCTGTCCAGCCCGACGCATCTCTCCGTGCTCAACATCCTGCACCCCACAGACATGAGGAAGCCGTTCTACTACTACATCGAGGTGCTGTTGATTATCAGCGTCAGCTTCGCCGATTCGGACTTTTGCTACTGTTGGCGTTGCTGTTTATTCCACTAGGGTACATCGTACATGTCGCAGGAATCAATGAGACAAACGCCATGAATGTTTTACAGATCATGGCAGTATTTACTGTGGAGATTGTGAAGATATTTCCTTGGATCTAAGAATGTTTCGCTTGAGATTGCTATCGTATGGTTCAATATGGAGCAAAGGCCTATATATAATGAGATCTATGTTATGTTTATCCCTAGTGTCCGCCTACCCCAACAAATCAAAAAACTTCAACTGAGCAAACACACCATAACAAGTTCGAGAAGATTAGTCCAAAAAATTCGCTTCGAAAATTCAGTACACGGCATTGTTGCTTGGAGCGTAAAAATATTTCTTAGCTCTCGTAGTCCTGAACTATGACTTTCAAAAGCTCATTCAGCTGTCAACTACCTCCTCAAGCCCACCGAGCCAATAAAGAACTGATTCCTAACTTTAATGGCCTTCCCGCCAGCTATTACAATTTATTTTACTAGGTTTTCTCTTAACTAGACGCTATTAATCTTAGTATGGATTTTTTAGGTCTCAAATCTTATATGAACAAGAGATAAAGGTAAGGTAAGAGCATTGTTCCGAGCTATTGAGGGATTCGGCCATTCGCGACTGTTCGCGAATGGCCTAGGGTCGCCACACAAACGCGAACGGCCTAGGCCAATGGCGGTTTCTTTTGTTAAGTGGGGAAGAGGACTCGCGACTTTGCTTTTGTTTCTTTATGTTACGGAAGAAGCGGGGAGGAAATATGTACGGGATATGCCATGGCCGCCAG
>Ga0307512_10000878_pt1 | contig 44336 bp, 58 predicted proteins | sample 14_EM_MG_FD_200267 | JGI IMG/M metagenome (GOLD analysis project Ga0307512, IMG submission 200267) | Populus trichocarpa ectomycorrhiza microbial communities from riparian zone in the Pacific Northwest, United States - 14_EM | ecosystem: Host-associated > Plants > Roots > Unclassified | place... | reverse complement strand
TCCCTGCACCATCATAAAAATGAGCGTCAACGGAGTGTCAACAATTTTTGGTCATGAGTCCTGGGAAATCACACCTCCGATAGGTTGTAGTCAGTCATAGAGGAATTATTGGCTGCCTGTTTAGGCATAACAGATTGCAAGACCAAATATTGTTGATGCTCTGTTGACGCTCTGTTGACGCTCTGTTGACGCTCTGTTGACGCTCTGTTGACGCTCATTTTCAGGATGTGGTTGGGCGTGTGAGTATGCTTGTTTTGAACATCAAGGCATCTAATATGTCGAAAATGAACCGTGATGTACCAATGTCAATATTTTACGAATAACAGTAGCATATCTGAATGCGACCATAAATGTGAAACCCGAAAACCAGAACCGGAGATTGGAACCGACGGGTCTAGCCAATACCAGCGAAATCCACGGGTTGATGGGTACGGGTCCGGGGTTGGCCCGCCATGTGTCAACAAGTCGGGTTTCCGGACGGATCTGGAACCAAACCGAACCATTTTTGCGGTCCAAACCCGGACCGCTGGCATGTTACCCGGACCTGTTGCTAACACTAGCCACCTGTACAATCAAACAAACAGAGAGAGGCTTCCTGCGCAATCCTGCAAATGAGAGTCAACAGAGCGTCAACGATTTTTGGTCTTGCATCTTGGGTAATCTGAGTGGCGATTGGTTGAGGACATTTATAAACGAGGTATAGGCCGCCGTTATAGGCAAAAGAGACAGCGACATGCTCTCCACCCCATTCTGCAAATGAGCATCGACAGAGCATCAATGATTGTGCTCTTGTAAGTAAGTTATTTAATCAGAGACTTGGTCGCTGCGATGCATAATGAAAGTATTGGCCACCATTATGGGCAAAAATGCCCGCGATGACATCGCTACTATCTCCTGGAAATTCGTGTCAACGAAGCATGAATGGTTTTTGGTCTTGTCCGCTAGGTAATTAAAAAGTTGTATGGTCTTTGTTATATATAATCAAAGTATTGGCAGCATTTATAGGCAACAGAGGAAGGGACACAGCGCCTGCCTCATCATAAAAATGAGCATCAATGGAACATTGACAATTGATGGTCTTGCGGGTCAGGTAATTACAGAGTGATTTGGTCATTGTCAGACATAATCAAAGTATTCGCCGCCTTTATAGGGAAAAGAGACTGGGACCCGCTCCCTGCACCGTCTTGAACATGAACGCCAATGGAGCGTCAACGATTTTTGGCCTGGCATCATGGTTAATCAAAGTGCGATGTGGCTGTGATTGTCTATATACAATGTTTTGACTGGTTTTATATGCTAAACTGCTCATGAACACTGAGTCGTAACTTTGAAAACAAACTAACTTCTCATTGTCCGGGAGGTTGTCATGGGAATATCTCTTGCTTATCTGCCTATAAAAGCTGCCAAGGCCTTCATTATTGATGTCTACAATGAAGTGCCACTCAGATTACCCATGATACAACACAAAGAATCCTGGACGCTGCATTGACGCTCAGTTTCGAGATGTGGCGGCCATGGTATGAGCATTGGTTGCAGATGATTGTTTCAGGTGCGGATCCGGGTCGGAACCACACAATTACGAAATTGGCGGTCAGGGTTGTCTGTACCCCACCACCTCAGCAAAATTTAAATCTATCTGGAAGTCACAAGCAAACCTCCCAGACACTCCGGTCGCCCTCAGCAGTGCTTCCAAGTACTTTCAGATGCTCCCGGGCCTCCCTGGACCTGAGAAAAGTGCTCTCACAGTATTTGAGAACATAATCAGGTGCTCCGATATATGACTGATAGGATAGTCAAATGTTGGAGCAGCTGAGACCTCTACGCAGCTCTGGAGCAGACTTGGTGCCGTATTCTCACAGTAGAGGATCTTAGGGTTCCATGACCACCAGGCATTTTGTCTATCATATTTGTCTTTGTTACAGTCCCATGTTTTGCTGCATCATAATATGGCATGTAATATCTATCATAGTCACTCTATATATATACATACTGTCAATCTGGCGGCAGACGGTACTCAAGTGCAATTGGAGGAGCACCTGGCGATGCCGATTGAGAGAACTTAGAGGTGTACTTAGAGGCTATCATGGCTGGAAAATCAGTTTCTCGCCACTACCGCCGTTCTGTTTGTGGTGACGGATTTGAGTGCGGTCATCAAGTGGGTTGGTTCAGGGTTCAGTGCGGTGGAGCCGCATGCGCTGTAGTTCTTGTGTACATGTCAATTAGACCTAGAGAGAGTCAGTGTATTTAGGTCAATTGAGAGAGAGTCAGTGTGTTTAGGTCAATTGAGAGCGAGTCAGTGTGTTGAGGTCATTTGAGAGGGATTCATCACAGCAGACATGTCACAACACTGTTTGGCTGGGGGAAGCCTGTGGGGGGCATGCAGAGCTACTGTGATAACGGAGATGAACGGAGCAACGGGGAGTATACAATGCGGAGACGGCAGGCGAGATAGAGATCATCTCATTATACGAAATACCCAGTCTATCCTTCCCAGCTCCTGGTCGCACACACTCTTGCCGAGCCTTCATGGATCCAAGCAATTCGTGTGGTTCATCACAGCCGGGTACCTCTTCATATCCTCTGACCCTGTTCCTACACTCCTCGAGCCTGAACCGCTCATTCTCACGAATTCCCTTCAGATGCCATCAGAGCTCTGCCGTTTCGTCACACCGTGATCGTGTGAACTTAGAGATGTACTTGAATGCTGTGATCGAGCGAGTCTGGAGATGTACCTGGAGGGGGAGAGTGAGTGAACTCAGGGATGCACTTCGAGGCTGTAATCGAGCGAGATTGCAGGCCATGATTGAGGGAACTTGGAGGCTGTGATCGAGCGAGTTTGGAGATGCACTTGAAGGCCGTGATCGTGCGAACATGGAGGGTGTGATCGAGTGAGTTTGATGATTCACTTGGAGGCCGAGATCGAGTGAACTCGGAGATGCACTTGGAGGCCGTGCTTGAGTGAGTTTGGACATGCACTTCGAGGCTGGAATCAAGTGAACTCAGAGATGCATTTGGAGGCCGTGATTGAGCAAGTTTGGAGATGTACTTGGAGGCTGCGATAAAGCGAGGTTGGATATCCACTCAGAGGCCATGGCCACTCAAGATTGGAGGAGTACTTCGAGGCGGTCGATCTGGCACTGGTAGCATCAGCAACAAACCTAGTTTCCGTCAGGAACACCCGGGTGTTCCTGCCGGTCCTGACGGCTCTGATGGAAGCTCGTACCCTCTGATGGAGAATCATACGCGACCCATCGCCTAACCAACTGGTCGCGTTGCATACCTACCCTGTGGCGACTATTATACCATGTCTCTTATGCTTGCGACGTGTCGCGTTGTATAATACCCCGTGGACACTCATGCAAAGTCAAGCAATCGCAGGCCCGGCGTCGCCATTCGTTTACTTTGCATCCGGAATGCAGTGACATATATGCACCGTCAGAACGAAACTTGTTTTACACTCTTCACAGGGGCTGCAGTTACGCTGTAGCCATTTACCCAACGCCTAGCGCTGTGTATGCCTTTCTCCGGCCGATTGCCACATCGTACCTCTCCACTATTGATATTTATTGGATGCCACACTCTGCCATATATGTATATCCTTGATATCTTGTCACTTATTACAATACAGTCTTCGCTTCGGATACATCGCTTGCCATTGCATTTGCTTCGCCATTGCATTTGCTTCGCCATTGCATTTGCTTCACCATTGCATTTGCTTCGCCATTGCATTTGCTTCGCCATTGCATTTGGTTCGCCATTGCATTTGGTTCGCCATTGCATTTGGTTCGCCATTATCGTATTTTACTGGTCTGAAATATACTGTCCAATCATCACACTCTCAAATAGTATGCCCTCAGTCCTCCAAATTCTGCGTTGATTCATCATCGGTTTGCGATCATGCTTCTTCCTCCTCATCCTCATCCGCATCGTCGCCATCGTCGCCCTCATAAACGTCGACATCGCTGGTTCCCAGGTCAAACCTCTCGAGTTCAGTTGCGGCCCGTAGTTGCCGGCTGGCCGTGGGGATGGCATCCCTCTCGTCAATTTCATCACCTTCATCGTCATAATCGTCGCTGCCCCGTGGCACCCCGAAATGCAGTTCATCATCCGTACAATTGTTGTCTATCGGGATATTTTGGTCAGTGCCTCCCATCCCAGCCTCCTCTAGCGCCACCTCGGAGGTCAAATAGTCAAGAAGAATCGTAACATCAACACGCGCTGCATCCATGCTGATGACCTTGGCAGGCATTGGGTTCTCCGCCTGTTCGATCTGATGCTTGACTGTTGCAAGAATGTTTTGTACACCCTCTGTTGGTAGCTCTCCGGTAGTGCGTTCCAGTGATTTATCAAGAATGTATACGTGTCTGCAACGGCAGGCGAGGATAACAACTTGCGACCTGTTGCAGCGCAGCAGGATGCGTCCGTACCACCGTCGTTCTTGTAGTTGAAGTACATCAGCAAAAACTAAATCTCCTTCATTGAATTCATTTAGCTTAGTGTACCCACAAACTCAAAAAAATGAAATCGCGGTTTCCCTGAATCATGGCATTGCTTTACTGTTCCAGAGTGTTGTTTGAGTCGTCGCAATGCCATTTTCAAGCGTTACGACCAGTGTACCCACGCTTGTGAATGTGACAACGAGCACTTGATGAATGGTTCACAGTTCCTGTGGCAATATCACGAATCATCTCTCCGCATACTCCTACGTCGCCCAATTCGATTAGTCCTCGCAATGATGATAGTACTTGCTCCATACATTTAATGAAGCGTGTAGTTCTTGTTTTTCATATCCCTCATGGCTTAATTTGACCAATGATAGTTACCATGCAGAATTGGTTCACAATATTGAATTTCTTAATACAAGATTGTCAGTAGCTTGCAGTTCGTCACAGAAGGGTTATGCATTATCGCGATCATGATTTCACGCGATTGAGATCAGACTTCTGTAAACCATGAGTTGTATTACATTTACTACCATTATGATATATCAACGAAACCTAGAATAAAATAGCACAAAGAGGAAATCCTAAATCCAATTAGTGACACCATTCCTAACCTCCATGCGACATCGCACCCTCTACAATCGTACTTCCATCGACTGATCCCGTATTCCCAATGCTTGTAATGTTGGTGATGTCGCTGCTGTTGCTGTTGCTGTTGCTGCAGGGGACGGGCTGGCTGCTGCTGGCAATGGCAGACCCACCCATAGGCAGAACAGCAGAAAATCGCATACTAGCTTCAGTAGCAGCAACAAAGTTGCTCAGATGATTAAAAGAATTGTCGGGCTGCTCTATCAGCTCCTCCGGGATGTAATCAAGGAAGTCTTCATCGAAGCTGCCCTGGTTGTTGTGAGGTTGTGCCATCACTGGGTCCGTAACAGTTGACTGGATCCTTCGGTGAATCATGCTGTGGATATTGTCAATCTGTTTGGGTTGAACCTCTGGTGAGGAAGAATGAAAATCCGCATCGAGATGACGAAATACATCCGTGCATGCATTATTAACCACATGATTAATGTTTGTTGTATCGCGCATACGTTGTGATCTACCTCCTGGACCAAACACTGGCGGGACCCTGAACTCGTCTGTGTTCCAGGCCGACAGACAATGGTGGATGGCCATTGCGCCGAGGGCAATAAATGTTGGGTTGATGCTATCAATTAATGATTTATCTTTCATGCCCATTTGTTGTATGCCATAGAAGTATGTCTGGTGAATATGATCCACAATTCCAGTCGCTGCAAATCGAAACTTGCACTCCTAAATTGATCGTCAAGACAATGATTGAACAAGAAGGGAACTTTGAACTAACCTCACGAACGTTTGTGGGGCATGTAAACCTGTTCTTGGCCAATAGCCGGGCCACCATTCTTCAAATCCCTGTAGGCGACTGTGATCGAAATCTGTAAATAGAGTCAATTGATGTGTTGCAGCGGTATACCAATGCTGCATAGGAGGAAGTAATCATTGCGAGAGCCTGATGCACAATGTCAGTGATGAAAACAATCGTTGAGATGATTCATTTACCGCTGAAATGCAGGCACATGGAGGGTCTGAGTTTCTCTGGGCAGGATCAATCCTAGCGATTTCCTCATACCACCAACTATGAATCTGGGCGGTCTTCACCTCATTGGTGGCAAAGGAATTCACAAACATCGCATAATTCATAGCTATAGGCTTCACACGTGCCATGACCATCGCTGGAACGCCTGAAAGAGTTGTCTGGGCGTTGTATTCTGCACCGACCATGAGGCCTGTCACGTCGTCATCAAAGGGCTCATATCGCCACCAATTTCCAGTTTTCCATGCACCCAATTGCTCATGGGATTAGTTTGAATCCTTCCTCTAGTAAATATATACATTACCGGGCAGATTCAATCATTCAAATGCTTAATCGAATACTTTCTTGGATGGCAGCAGCGCTGGCTCGCGTTCATACTCCTCCTCCGAGACAATATGGACCTCCCGACGCTCAGGATGTAGAGGTTTGGCCAACGTCGGAGTTAATTGAGTTGCCGCGACTAGTTTTCCAAGTGTTGATGTGACAGAATCTTTGGATGGCCGCTGGCCCATTGCTTTCCTGGATGGTCGCCAAAGAGGCTCGTCGTCAGATTCTAAATTGTCATTTCGACGATCTTTGTGATTGTCGGGTATCGTGCAGAGATTGTCATTGAGATCCTCGTTGTTGATAGATCGTCTGCTTCTCCTGGTGCTGGAAGCAAGAGGAAGAGGAGAAGTGCGGTGCCTTATTGTCATGATTTAAAAAGGCGGTGAGTGATAAGTACGAAAAACTAAAGGTGTGACTGAAGGAAATGTGAATGAATCTAGAGTAAATGAATTAAAGCTATGTGTAAAGGAAAGAAAGCGTTGATGTGATTGAAAGCATCGTCGTGATGCGTCTTTGCATCCTGTTGACGATTCAAGGTTCGTGGCTCGTTCCGCTACCCACTCTTCCATCTCCTTGGATGGACGGGAACTCGAACGAACAATGGCAGGTGACAAGCATGCCGCAGGGTTGTTGATTGGATTCCTTCGACAAAAATCGTTATTGCAACGAGCTAAAAAGCGTTCGCGTTTCGCTAATCATTCGGGCTATCTTCTGCTGGGTGAAGAAACGGAACTACCAATTACATGATAGCAATACCCGGAGTCCTATCGCTGCCACTATGTCTTTCCCAAAAATACACCTCTCAACGATTAATCCCAACATTGTGAACTCTCAATACAGCCCTTCATGCATGAATATGAATGATGTAATGATGAAATAAACAAAACACCAAAAAGAGACCCAAAACCGCGTCAAAAAACTCCGAATTATCACCCATCCGTCCACCCTCCAAAGTGCCAGAAAAATACCCACCAACAACGCAAATCATTGAACAACTGTCCAGCCAGTGCATTCCATCCTCACAACGACTAATTTGCAGCTGGGCGGCTGCTTGTTCGGTTCCTATTGGCTAAAGAGCCTGCTGAGGGAGGATTCACAATGTGATTGTGCTTGTGTAGCCAAGCCACACCCTCATCAGCAACACCGCTTTGGTCGTAACCGGCAAAGAGACCAAGAGCACGGTTTCGGATGACTTGAGTGTATCGCTGCTGTCTGGTAATCCTCTTTTGAAGCTTGCATTCAAACTTTTGGAGGCCTCTTTTCGTTGTTGGGAAGCTTCTTGGATTTGGGTGCCACATCTCACCATCATCATCCGATTCCTGCCCGATATCGTCGATCATATCGTCGGCTGGAGGTGGGAGGATGTCATCCAGCGGAAGGTAGCTGCGGCCACCATGCATAGGCGTCTGGGCACAATCTGTGCCGTCAGCTTGTTGGCCATGATAAACGACGCAAGAAAGCATTGGGTTGCATAATTTCATCGCCACCTGTACCCATTCGGCAGCAGTATTGTTATCGAAACATTGGGGTAACATCACCGGTGTACAGACCACCATCTCGATTATGCTCCTCCCAGCAGCCCCCAAGCCCTCAGATTTTCCGGCTGGGGTCCAGCAGACCGGCGATTGCAACATTCACGATTAACACGATTGTCGTATCGATGATTGATGAAACTATTGGAAGGATCGATTCATCATCCCCAGGCCAGTGCCATGAGAATAGCTGAATATTGGTTTCACCCACCCTCTTCCCAGCAATGTCGGGATCCACATAGGGGATGATAATGCTAGATGGCTTGACAAGGAAATCGATTGAGGCATCGCAACGCACCTTCATGGGCGAAGACCTGTGGCCTGTGGTTTCTTCCTCGTCGTCTTCTGGATCTGCACATCATCAGGAAGAGCAAAAATAGCATCGGGGCGATGAAATACAGACCAACCTGCACGAGTTTCCTCTTCCTAGTCAGGGTTTCTTCGAGCCTATTCTTTCTTCGGCGAAGGCCAACCTCCGCGAACTTGTCCAGTGCTGCCTTGACTTTCTGACCATTGAGGTTAGTTTTGTCTGGCATGGACCATTTCCAAAGGGGCCGTTTAGACTCCAGATCACTGATTCGAGTAACGCAACGATCGATTAGGAGATCCCATTGCTCGCGGCTGGCACCTTGCTTGTTGACAATGCTCCTGGACTGGGCAATCTCCCAGACTTGCTCCCTCACTTTATTATCTATCCGTTGTATTGTCAAGCCACCCTTATCCTGCCACATCCCCATCGTTTCTGCTGCCCATTGGCTGACTCCAACACCAGCGTTCTTGGCCCAGACGCGGACTAGTAGAGTCAGCATCTGGATTGTATTAGCATTTGCGACGACTGATTTCGGCAACCAGAAGGCATCACATTACATCTTAGGTTCTCGATGGTGGTCAATGATTCAGTGGTGCATAAGGAATGCGTGTTACTCTAAACAAGCATCGGGAGTGTTGAATATATCGTCAAGGGTGACACGATGCGGTATCAGAGGTGAGGAGAGTCTGTCGAAGATTCTGGAGATTCTAAGTAAGGTGGGCAGGCAAGGCGAATATATATATGGGCTTGGAGGGTTTTCTTGATCCAGCGACATCATCTTGTCTGCAATTCTGCTAGGAGGCAATTTGCTTAGAATCAATTAAGCGCCCTGATTCGTCGACTGAACGCTTAAGTTAATCACAAAGACAACTAAAAGCATGCTCTGCAGACATATCTCACTTGTTTGTCCTTGCTCTAGTTCTTGTACCCCGCGATGACATCGCTTGGTCGGTGTCAAAGGAGAATGCACGGTTCATGCATCAGCAAAATGTAAATCGGTCCGGAAGCCATACAGAAACCTCCAAGGCACTCCGGTAGCTCTCAGCAGTGCGTCTAAGTTCTTCCAGATGCTCCCAGCCCCCCTCGGACTGTTGCAAGGTGCTCTCAGACTCTGCAAGAGCATTTACAGGTGTTCCTGAAAGCACCTGCAGTTATGGAGGTGCATTCAGGATGCTACGAGATTTGACAATTAGAATATTCAAATTCCGGAGCTGTTGAGATCTCTGCGCAGGTCTGCAGGAGAATTCAAGAGCAGCTGAGACCTCAGCACAGGTCCGCAGGAGACTTCAAGAGCAGCTGAGACCTCAGCACAAGCTCTGCAGGAGACTTGATGCCATATTCTCACACCAGTGGTTCTTAGCGTTTCACAACCACAAGGCATTTCGTCTGTCATATTTGTCTTTGCTACAGTCACAAGATTTGCTACATCATAATATGGAATGTATTATCCAAGTCTCTCTATATATATACATACGGAGATACAGGGATAACAGAGAACGACTCAGCGACAGGAAGTATATATTTGGACGATCCCGGTGTAGATAGACATCATCTCATTCTAAATAATACACACTCTATCTTTCCCAACTCTCGGTCTCATGCACTTTTGCTGAGCTTTCATAGATCGAAGCAATTTGTGCAGTTCATCATGGTGGGTATCCCTGCATATCCTCTCACTCTCCTTGTACGCTCCTTGCGCCAGAAACGCTCTTTCGCACGAATTCCCTTCAGATGCCATGCGAGGTCCGCCAGAGTGTTGATGATGGGATGTCTGCGTTCTAGCTCCAGCATTGTAAATCACCATGGATTGAGTGTAGAGATGCACCCCGAGGCCGTAATCGAGCGACTTTGGAGATACACTTGGAGGCTATGATCGTGCGAGTTTCGAGATGCACTTTGCGGCCATGACCGAGCAAGATTGGAGCAGTACTTGGAGTTGGTCAATGTCGAGGGGGTAGTTCGGGAGGGAGGCGCAATGGGAGCTGAGACTGTATTCTTTCGTTAACTCATAATGGTGGGAATGTAGAGAATTGAGTACAACATGGTCTGCGAAGGGATGAGAGACAGGCTGGGAGCAGGAGACAGTCGGTGTTGGCATGATGCAGTACGTGGTGTATGCAGTTCTCATTGTATGCTGTACTATTGACCATGGCATGGAGAGACAGAGAGGCATGGCTTGACTGCATGTTGTTAGGTGATGGTAGAGTTGAGGACGAAAACGAGAGAGATGACAGGAGATGGGACATATCATCATGAGAAACTGGGACTTAAGAGAATTTCGTGTGCGAGTCAATGTACCATCCCCAATACGGCAGGTACGAGTACCGATCCGGCGTGTAATTACACCAATGCGACGTCTTCCCAAACCGATCAGGCAAGTCGTACCAATGATTTCTCATATCCACTCGTATTCTCTACATCATTCTCATCTTTATCCCCCATCTCTGTCTTTCTCGTCCACAACTCTACCATCATCACAGAACACAAAGTTAAGTCATCCCTCTCTATCTCCCTATGTCATGATCATGAGTTGACAATGAGTAAAAGCATACACCGAGTACAGCATACACAGAGCACAGCATACACTGAGTACAGCATCCACCCAAGATTGTTTGTCTTCCCTGCATTCTCATGATTATGAGTTGACCCCTGAATGTAGCTTCAGCTTCCAGCGTGCCTCCCTACAGAATCACCTACCATCAGCCAGCTCTCCATGACAGCTCAAAGGTTAAGTCACATTGTCACATTCCCACCATTGCGAGTTAACTAACTGATGACATGAGTCTCAGCACCAGGCGCGCCGTCCATCAACTGCCTCCAAGCACTCGTCCAAACTCGCACCATTACAGCTTACAAGTTCGCACGATTATGTCCTCCAAGCATATCTCCAAATTCGTTCGATTAAGGTCTTCAAGTGCACCTCCAAACTCTCATGATTACGGCCTACAGGTTCGCTCGATCATGGCCTCGCAGTGTACCCCTGAATTCAATCGATCGTCATTTTCAGGCACACCTCAAATTGCTGTCAAGCACCACCTGCAGCCACTCCAGATATATCGTGTGTAGATGGGTAACTATATAGATACATAGATACATTGATACATAGATAAATAGAAGAGAATACAATCTGAGTACATGAATTTTAACAATTGTTGCATGATAAGTAGTAGCTATGATTTCCAGGCGTGCCTGCAGCATTCCAGGCGCACCTGCAGCATTCCAGGCGCACCTGCAGCATCCCAGGCACACCTGTAGCATTCCAAAAGAAGATGTTTTTCCCAGACTGCTTTACCATGATTTGAGGAGCTCCCAGACTTGTCGCCAGCGCTCCAAGACTTGTCGCAGGCACTGCCAGGCACTTCCAGGTGCACCTAAAGTTCTCTCTGGCGCTCCGAGGAGTTCCCAAACTTATCACAATCACTCCCATGGTACTCGTGTACTAGTCGGCATAGATCACAGTTACTCCGACGGCCGGCCGAAATGCCCTCCTACGGTCTGATACTCTCCTGAAATTGACGCATCTATGTTTATACTGCACATCCTCTCAGACAGTTCTGGAGGCTTCCAGAGACTAAAATACATTTTGCTGATGTGTAAGGTACTAACTTAACATAAAGTGACAACCATGAATCAGGCCATGGGCGTAGGAGGGTCTTGTGAGGGTGCAAAACAATCGCCGTGACGAGCTGGATGCAGATGCAGTACGCTTTCCGAGATCCAAGGGATGTTGAAATTGAGAGAGTGATTAAATACTTTGCAAACGTGGGAAGGAGGATGAGAGAAATCGTACGAGAGTGGTAGGACCCCTTTTTGGAAAAAGTTAATTGAGGTGCGGCTTTTTCCAACGACAGCCGGCTTGTAATGATGTATGTAGCTACAAGACCGTCGAGACGCTTCTTAACTGTGTCGCAACCATTCATTTTGCAAACGAAACATGGATATTCGTCAACAGTGTCTTTACTGCTCGAAGACGTACTCCTACATCGGCGCTTACATCACTCACCTCTATTGCGACCACAAGGAAACGATAGTATACGTAGCAGCTGAACAACTGCCAGATGATAGTTTTGGGATCGAGCATGATAGTATTCTACTTCCATTTGTTCAAGAACCGCTTCACGACCCTTATCTTCACCCTTCCGACAACGATTCCAGCGATACACACGCCGACAGCCAGATCATGTGTATTGATCCAGAGCAACCTCCAGTTCGGACACCTATTTATGGTACTCCACACTTGGACAGCAGTTCAGCCGGTAAGCTGATTAGTAACGAGTATGTCGATATCTTCGACCATGAAATTGATATATGGTCACCGTTCTCTTGTGAGCAGGAGTATCGATTAGCGCACTGGTTCGTCAAGCACAACTTGAGCCGAGCTGCTATCAATGCGCGTTTCAGGAACCCTACGATGGCAACCGTCAGCAACTTCACATCGTCCCACATTTCATTCAAAAGGTTGAACAAAATGTCCTACACGACGGGAATCAACTCTTGGAAATCCAGCAAAGTGTGTTACAATCGTTTGGCCGATCCAAGTAACCTTCGCAACGATTATTGCACACGTTTCTTTCACCACAATCCTGTTGAATGCATTGAGCTCCTCATGCAATGGCCTGCATTCAGGGAACATATGTCGTATGCTCCAGGAAAGGAATTCAATGATGCTGAGGAACGTATCTACTCAGAGGTGGAATCAAGTGACTGGTGGTGGAATGAACAGGTATGTTAGTTGAATTTCGTCATAGCTACAATGATATTGACAGTGTCAATAGCTACAGCGGCCGCTTGGAGCTACGATTGGCCGTTTATTTGGCAGTTCAGACCAGATACATCTTACAAACTATTCGGGCGACAAGAAGGAATTGCCAGTATATTGGAGTCTCGGAAACATCGACCCGACGATTGGATCAAAGCCTTTGAATCTCGCAAGCATCCTTGTTGCCCTGCTTCCAGTTCCTCCGACATATCACTTTAAAGGACAAGGAAAAACAACGGCCTTGAAGGAACAACAAATCCCAAATCGAGAGGGTTTAAAGAAGGTTTTCGAGCTGATTTTTCGTCCGGTCGACGTGCTTTTCAACACTGGCAAGCTTATGCTTTGCGCGGACGGTTGGATGTGGCAATGTTATCCTGTCATCTGTCTATGGATGGCTGACTACTTCGAAAACATTCACTTGCATTGAATCAAGCAGCCCTATTGCCCTGTGAGCGAAGCACCGAAATTGTTGATTGGAGACGGGGATTCATCATCATGGCAATTGGGAGACTATCGGCTATACTTCCAAAAGATGATACTCCCGACTCAGGGAGATGAGACGGAGAGACGGGAAGCAAGACAATATCCAGACAATCGAGCAGTTGAAACCTCGGACGGCGTCTTCTGGAAGATGAAATGCATCTCTCCGACGACTATTATCGTACCTGATATTCTTCCTATTGTCTATCTCCGTAGCCTAAAGCATTTGAAGGACTGGGTAACATCCTTCCTCGAACAACATTCCAGGATCGACAGATTGAACCAGCTCTGGGCGATGATGCCTCCATATCCTGGCTTCGCTCGAATCAACAAGCCATATAGCCCGGTGACACAATGGACTGGTAAGGAGATGAACGCACTCTGGCGTGTGGTTGTTCCAGTTCTCGCGGTGACTCTTTTAAACCCTTCGGCGAGCGAAAGGATTCCCTTCACAGAAGCTGTGTTGTGCGTCAACAACTTAGTGTATTTTCACCTTACGGCACAGTACCGGTACCATACCGAGGCCACAATCGAGTACATGGAGAATTATCTGGAGGAGTTTCATCATCAGAAAGATGTTTTCAGTCGATTCTGTGTCAGTAAATCTACAAACAGGGCTTGGATGCCTTGAAAAAGCAGCTGACTTCGGACAAACAGGAGGAACGGGAGAGTGACCCCGCTTGGAACAATATCTCTGTGCCTGCAAAGTGTCGTCGTGTTGATGAAGATACAACACGGATCGAGTCAGAAATTGCACAACATCTTGTTGATGAATCGGATTTCAACTTTGTGAGGCTGCATCTCCTGAACCACTTCTCTGACCATATCCGCCAGCTTGGCAACCTGTTGAATGTAAGATCTGAAATCCCAGAAAACGCAACGATAGATCTTAAACAAGGGTACCGACAATTGAATGGTCATGAGGCTGCCTTCCAGATCGGGTGAACGAAAGCCCGAAAAGAGGTGTTTCAGTATCCAGAGCTGAATGCAAATGCTGAAAAACAACATCACTACAATGATATGCCTCTAACCAAAGGACCCATCAAGTGAATGATAAAAACCCCGCAACCAGAAATCAAGACCCCTGATGACTTCGCCGAGTGGTGTGCAATGCCAAAAGGGGAGCTACAGAATCACATTGCTTGGTGTTTCAAGAGATTTGCCGACTTCACTGACTACGTCGATCATGATCAGTATTTAAGTTGTATCAATGATGCAAAATACATTCCGTACAATGCAGTAGCAATTCCGGTGACGTCCTTTCTACGTGACAAGGAAGCAGTTCATATGACTCATCGCTAGTGTTAGCAACGGGTCCGGGTAACCGGCCAGCGGTCCAGGTTTGGACTGGTAAAAGGGTTTGGTTCGGTTCCAGACCCGTCCAAAAACCCGACCCGGAGCTTCTTCGGGGGCCCAACCCATTCCCGGACCCGTGAACCCACGGGTTTTGCCGGGTTTGGCTTAACCTGTCGGTTCTAATCTCCGGTTCTCGCTGTCGGGTTTATCTATTTATGGTCGTAGACAGCTATGTTACCATTATGTGCAAAATATTATCTTTGGTACTTCATTCTTTTTATTTGTTTTATTGGCTGCCTTTATAATCGAAACAAAGAGAGACATGCTCCTTGCTACATCCTGAAGTTGAGTGTGAACGATTGTTCGTCTTGCATCATTAGTAAGCTATGAGGTCCAGAACAGCCATATTGATAGTTAAGGCAGTCACTAAGCCAGAAATGCATCAGTTTGCACCTGCGACGGCGCTGACAACATTTGGAGAGCTGACGGAGATACATGATACTGTCAGCGGAAAATCGCAATGCCGTAAGGAACATCATGAGCATAATGTTCTCATATGGGATTAGCATACAGGAAACCACTGTTTCACATATGCATATCGGCTCTCACAAAGGTCGCAATACCCAATTCGTCACCAATTCAGAAATCGAAGCCTGTTAAACCCGTAAGCTATTACCCCTGCATATTTCCTCCCTACCTACTTACCATCCAGGTAATGGATTCAGATGAACATACCGTATTGGCTAGTAGGTCATCTGTACACTACCTGCACAATATGTGATTATTGATGACATATCTCCACAAAATGTGATTGGTGTATCGATTTTGATACGTGGCAGAGTTTCTTTGATTTCAGTGACTACATAGTGAGACATGATGATTTGTCTGTGCATGTGCAAAGGTCATACCGGCCATACGAACGTGTAAGGGAGCGTATGCCCGCGCCCGGCCGTGTTGGGATACCGCTGATATTATGGTATACGGTTGCACACGGCGCACGAGTGAGATCAAGTGGAGAAGTAAGTAGTAAGATTTTCGGTAAAGATCTAAGTGTCGTGGCGATGACTATATGAGTGCAGTTACCGGGCGCTGGACATATCACGTGCCACGCCGTTACATGATCCCCTCTTTTCAAGGCACAGTTCCCGGGCTGGCAACCCCCGTACATACAACAAAATTCGAAACTAACCGCCCGCGTATGTCCTCGTACTATCACAAAGTCCCACGCCCGATCTCGTACTATTTGGGAGTCATTTGGGGGATCCGGCGCACGGGGAAACTCCACCTCCAGTGGTAGGTGGCAAAAACCCGTGCCGACGCCATTTGTACCGGGCCGAGATCCAAAAGAAGAGAAGGGTATAAAAAACAGAGGCGACATCCCAAGACCTCCTATTCTCCATCATATTACCGCCGTGGCTTGTGAGGATGATCGCGGTGAAAATCGTTGATCAGCTACTGGGCTTTCTCGAGGTTTTCGAACAGTTCCCAACTCGTACATATATAATTGTAGCCGGCCCACTGCACGAGGTGATGTAGCTTCCGGTAGCGCCGCTTCGAGTCTACGATCTGATCCACCTCCCACTCCTCCTCGAGATCGTCAACTGTGATTGGGTTTGGCTCTGATTGTGGCTGGCCTTTGACTGGAGGAGTGTACCGATCGAGTTGTGATACATGGAAAACGTTGTGATTTCACATCGTCTTTGGCAAGCCTAATTTGTAAGCATTCTTATTGATGATCTTACTTACCGTGTACGGTCCAGTGCGCTTGTAATCCAGCTTCTTTGATGGTCTGGTTGTTCTGAAATTCCGAGTCGAAAGCCACACTGTATCCCCAACCGCGAATGTCATCTCCTTCCCGCAGGCGTACTTGGATCGCCGCGCTTGAGCTTCGAGCAAGTTGTCTTTGAGGAGCCGGTGAGTCTCCTCCTGGCCCGCAGACATTGCATCCGCCCGTATTTCTGTCCGCAAGTTCGATGTGACCTTTGCTGGTTTAAACTGCATTGAAGGGTGGTAGTGGTAGTTGGCCCAGAACGGCGTCATGCACGTTGAGTGGTGGATAGAGTTATTGTATGCGAACTGGTCCAGCGGCAAGAGTTCGACCCAATTGTCCTGCTCGTAATTGCAGAAAGCCCGTAAGTACTGCTCCATGGTCTGGTTCTGTCGTTCTGTTTGGCCGTCGGTCTGCGGGTGGAAGGCAGTGGATAGTCGGTGATTAATGCACAGGAGAGAGCAGACCCGGTTCCAGAATCGACTGGTGAACTCCTTCCCGCGATCAGTGACGATATTGTCCACAATGCCACGTTTGCAGATCACTTGATCGAAAAACATCCGTGCCAATTCTGGGGAGTCGATATCTTTTCGGCAGGGGAGGTAGGTCGCCATCTTTGTCAGTCGGTCGACTATTACCAAGATCCCCGTGTACTTGGAAGCGGTCGACTCGGGAAGGTCGCTAACAATGTCCATCGTGACTCCGTCCCATGATCGAGAAGGCGGTTGTAACAACATATTGAGTCCAGGGTGGGAGTCGCGTGGTGCCTTGATTCGGTGGCATAACTCGCAGCCGGCGACGTATTTCCGTACCGTAGCATCCATCGCAGGCCAATAGAAGTCTCTAGATACTAATTGAGCAGTTTTAAGAGCTCCAAAGTGGCCGGATTCGGTGTTGTCATGGAAAAGACTTATCACTTGGCTGCGGAGGGTGTCATCCGCCGGTACGTATATCCTCCCTTCGTAGGTCAGGGCTCGTGCGGTGACTTTCCATTCTTTGCTCGAGTCTTCTGCCTGTCTCGGCAGTTCAGAGAGTCCGACTATTGGAGTACCGACGATCCTGCGGTTCACGTCGGCAGCCAACGAGTCGGAGGCCTGGGCTGTCGTGATTGCTGGTAGAAGGTCATCGTACGGGTCCACAGTGGTTGCCAGCATCGCCAATAGTCGTGCAATCGGTCTCTCGTATCGAATCTCGTAGTCAGGTCGTCTTGACGGTCCATCTGCCGGGTTCTTCTTGCCCTCTAGGTGTTCGATAACAAAGTCATAGGCAGACAGTATCTCTGCCCATCTAGCCTGCCTTCAGGAACGCACTTTGGAGGTTTGGAAATATTCGAGGTTCTTGTGATCGCACTGCACTAGGATCTTATGAGTTGCGCCTTCGAGGTAGTGTCGCCATTGTTTCATCGTTTCCACGATCGCTAGCAGCTCCCAATCATACCTGCCGTAGTTCTGTTCAGCTGCGGAGCATTCTCGGGAGTAGAAGTGGACCGGTCGGAGGATCCCCAATCCGTCAAACTTATTTGAGAATCCCGGTGATTGCGAAGCCGCTGTCATCGGTCTGCAGAATTATCAGCTTTTGCGGGTCGAAATGTTGGAGGATTGGTGTCAGTAAAGGCCTTTTATAGCTTCCGAAACGCGAGTTTGGCATCCCAAGTCCACTCCCATTTGTATCTTGGTTTGTTCGACCTCTGGCTATGTTTAATTGTATCTGCAGTCTCTCCTCGTTTCAGTAGCTCCGTCAGGGGAAACGTAACCTTTGCGTATTTCTGGATGAACCTTCAGTAGAAGTTCGCAAATACAAGAAGCACTTGTACATCCCGAACTGACTTCGGGTTCGGCCACTCCTCCCTCGTAGATATCCTGTCTGATTCCATCCCAATCCCTTCCGAGTTGATGACAAATCCAGGAAAGCCAACCTCCGAGACTCCGAATTCACACTTTGCGGCTTTGCAATAGAGGCCGAATTCCCGAAGTAGTTCCAGCACAGTTCGTACGTGCTCCTGAGCCTACTTTTTGTTGGTCGAGTAGATGAGTATGTCATCGAGGTAGCACACAGTGAACTCGTCAATATAAGGCCGCAGGCAGTCGGAGATGTAACCCTGGAAGGACACCGGGGCATTCGTCAATCCGAAGGGCATAACCCGGTGTTCGCATTGGCCGTAACGGGTTCCAAATGCCGTCTTGCACTCATCGCCTTCCTTGATGCGGATGAGATGCTAGGCATTCCGGAGGTCGAGCCTGGTGAAAATCTGAGCACTGCGCACATGAGCAAGCATTTCCGAGATCAGTGGAAGGGGGTATCGATTTTTTACTGTACCTAAGTTGAGTGCCCGATAGTCAACACACAGCTGCCGGCCTCTGTCCTTCTTCTTGGCGAACAAAATCGGCTCTTCTGCCGGTGATGATGACCATTGGATAAAGCCGTTGGCTAGGTTCGTTTCAATGTAGACTTTCAACATGTTCAGCTCGAATTCTGATAGGTTGTAGATCCGCCCGTATGGTAGTTTGTAGCCCGGCTCTAGGTCAATTGGGTGATCGATTGGTCGGTGCAGCGGGAGTGTTTCTGCCTTGGTCTTGCTGAAGACCTACACAAAGTCTCGATAATGAGACGGGATACGCACTCCGTCGTCGGTGAATACCATCTCCGCATTGGGTTCTCCTGATATCGGTTAGCCTCTGCTTGCACCACGATTCGGGCAAGATTGGAGACGGGTGGGGGTCCCAAGAGGCTGGATCGGAACGGTTCGCCACAACAGGGCCAAGCCCCGTCGTCCAGGCACTCCCTTTGTGTCTCGGCGAGCCGGTAGCAGTCATTCAGGGTTCCCCTGCGGACCCCCTTCTGCCGCATCTACCGCCGCTGCTCCCTGCTCGCCGATTCAGCATCAACTGGGGCTCGTCGCACCTAATTTTTCCGAGGTGACGCCTTCTGACATTGTTGATGCTCCGAGCAGACCGGTGGCCTTGTCAATTCGTATGACGAAGGCTGCGGCGACCTCATTACCAGCAAGTAGGTCGTCGAATGCAGTGGCCCCCAGAAACTTAATATCTACAGCTGGGGGTGATGGTTCACAAGCACCGTCTTCCGCACTTCCATCTCACTGGGGTAGCGAAGTGGTAGTCTGCTCATTTCTGGAGTTCCCAACTGGCGTCCGCAAACCTAACAACTGGCCTTTAGACCACTTGATTTCAGGATTCCGAGATTGGAACCAAGGAAGGCCAAGTACGAGATCATAAGCCGTCATAGGCACAACGAGGACATCCGGTTTGTCAACCGGCGCCAAATGTTCAAAATACTGTCAAGAGATTGTCGTTTTCCGACTATCTTTCGCCGACATCATTACCCGGCTATCAAGGCCTAAACTGGTGATGTGTGCCAGTTCTCATGGCAGTCCAAGTCGCTGAAGCAGTCTGGCCGCCAAGAAGATGCTGGTAGCGCCACAATCGATAAGGGCTCAAATGCGTTGCCTCTCTCCGGGTAGGTCTTGAACATAGAGTTCATGGACTATGTGGGACGTACCGGGTTTTGACGTTCCACATACGTATTGACTTGACATGCGTGGTGGGGGAGGCTCCAAAATCACTCTCGATTTCATCGCGATCCGGTGCGGTTGTATTTCATCTACGGTTGCCATTAGGGACCGCATTCCGCTCGTTTCAAGACCCAGCTCATTCACGTCCAGTCTTTCCCGCCGAGCCAGGTATCGAGAGGGATAGACTAGTTTTTTGATTGGCTATTATCGAAGGATCGCTGGCATTTGACTTGATTACCGCCAGTGCCGGGTGTCAGGTTTTTTGTCTGGTCCGGGAAGGCCGCCATACTATATTTCGTGCAACCGTACGCCTTGTGATCGCCGCCACATCTTCCACACTGCCCATTTTCTCTCCCGCTCTGGTAGACTTCCGTCGCCACCCACGGTGCGGGTGGCAGGTTATTATGGTTGAAGCTGACGTTTGGCTTCCCCTTGTCCGTCTTCCCTCCTTTCGGTCTTTTGGGAGTCGCGTGTGGTGTTTCTACTGGCTCCGAGATGGAAGGTTGCAATTCACGTTTCTTACCGCCGCCCTTTTGTGATTCGTTCGGATGACTTTGCTGTTGCTGTTGCTGTTGACCTCCGGGCTTCTTCTTCTCCAACTTGGATTCCGAGGCTGCAGCGCAATCGAATAGTTCGTCCAATGTCTAGAAACTGTCCTTGTCCTTTGCAATCCATGGTCTGAATTTCGTTTTCAGAGCGTGTCGTAGTCCCGACCATGCCATACCCTAGAGGACAACATCGTGTGTGATCAGGTTCCATCCGGCTCTCCTCCAATTCGCTTTCATTCGGTTGGCGTAGACTCTGACAGATTTGTTTGATGATTGTTGATACTCCTGCATAGCCTTCATTGCCGAGTTGAGTCGTCGGTCCTTATCTCCATACATCTTCATCAATTCCAGAGCGAATAGTTCGAAATCTTGCAAGCACGGATGAGCCTCGTCTTGTAGATCGCTAGCCCACTCCGATGGGTCGGTATTCTCCGTTTGTCGTTGACTTGGATCTGTGTGGTTATTCCAGGTGTCGAGGAAGGAAATCGCATATTTGACCCGATCAGGGCCCCCTTTCGGGAAAAGGTATTCGTGAGAATTGAAGTTCGACCGTAGGGACTCAAGGATCTTATGTAACTACTTCGCTCCGCCGCAGTACCGCACAGGGACGACCATCTTGAAGATCTTCGATTGAGTCGGCTCGGTGGTGTTGTTCCGTTCGGTATGCTGACTGCTGTCGAGCTCTGCTTGCATCCGAGTACGTTCTTCATTCCATTCGGCTTGTTGTTCGAAGAGGAGTTAAAGAACCATCCGATTCTGCGCCACCATCTCCTTATTATCATCGTCGGTGATCATGGACAAGACATCATCGGTATTTGTTTCAGGCTCAGGATTGGCTGGCTCATCGTCATCTTCTTCGTCATCATCGCTTCGTACGTTTTCTTCTCTCTCGTCATGATCTTGAGCATCGCCGTTACTCCCATCATCAATGATTTGGTCCTCCGGTAGTAACGAGGCGCGTGCGGTAGGAATAGGGGTAACTCGTCCAATTGATGGTTGGAGAGACTCCATGCCGGCACGCTCGTCAGCCATGCGCAATGGAATTCGTAATGCTTTCTTTGGAAGCATTCAGGGTTAATTGGCGTTTGATTCTTGATTCTGTACAAATCGCGACGCGTTGAAAGGAGGCAAACTCACGCGGTCTCGTGGGTGAAACATATCCGGTATCTCAAAGACTGGAAATTGTGTAAGGGTGCATATGTCCGGGTCCAGCTGTGTAGGGATACCGCTGATATTATGGTATACAGTTGCACACGGCACACGAGTGAGATCAAGTGGAGAAGTAAGTGGTAAGATTTTCGGTAAAGATCTAAGTGTCGTGGTGATGACTATATGAGTGCAGTTACCTGGCGCTGGACATATCATGTGCCGCGCCGTTACAGAACGTTCCAGACTCCAAACCGAGTTGATTGACAATTGATCAACACGATATCCTCCTGCCTCTTACGGATAAGTCAGAACGCGCAATTTAAACTGCAGATAAAATTTACTAACAAAGTTTCACTTATTGATGGCACGCGAGTCACAGAAGAAACGGTCAATGCACAACGCGAATCTATATGAATGACCACCATCATATTGCATTCATCCATACATGCAACTCTATCACTCTGCCTTCAGACAGGGTGCACATAGTCAGCATTTTAAAAATTGCTTATGGTAGGTAATGGAAATCAAGGAGATCAAACTGGATATGGCAAAGTGAGCAAGTTGGGCTATATTAATGAAAAATCAGTGTATGGATATACATTCAGTGAATTGCCAGCTGAAAGCTCTGTAATGTCACAGCGCTACGTTATCCATCGCTCGGAGAACATGCACTTCAGTTGATCAGAAATTGATACGCCACGAAGCTTTTGCATGCATCTAAGTATTGATACAAATTATACATTGGCTGTCAATAATGACTCTATGATTGTTTGTACAAAATTATTATCCATAAAACAACAGTTAGGACAAGTTTATGGTGAATGTGAATGGAGCATCAATGATTTTTGGACTTCTAAGTAAGTTAATTGGAAAGCAAGTGGCATGCTGTTATTCATAACACACATATTGGCTGCCTTGATCGGCAAAAGAAAAAGCGACACGGATATAGCCCAATGCTGAAAATGAAAGTCAACAGAGTGACTATGATTTTTGGTTTTGTATGTATGTTAATTGGGAAGCGATTTGCTTGCAGTTATGCATAACCAAAGTATTGGCAGCTGTTATAGCCGAAACAGAAAGCGACCCGGTCAAGGTCCCATTCTCAAAATGAGCATCAACGGAGCGTCAATGATTTTTGGACTTGTACGAAACCTAATTGGGAAGTGATTTGCTCGCTGTTATTCATAATCAACAGATTGGCAACCTTTATTGGCAAACCAGACTGCAATATGGTAACAGCCACATTGTGATACTGAGCGTCAATGGTGGGTCAACAAATTATTGTTGTGTATGTAAGTTAATTGGAAAGTGATTTGCTCGCTGTTATTCATCATCAACAGATTAGCAACGTCTATAGGGAAAAGAGACCGCGACACCGTAACAGCCGGATCGTGATAAAGAGTGTCAACTAGTGTTAACAACGGTTCCGGACCGTCACTTCGGGTCCGGGTCCGAGTCCAGACCGACCCGTTGCCAAATTGGCGGTCACGGTCGTCAATAAACCCGAACTTCCCACTCGGGTACGGTTCCATGGTAAACTCCCAACCCGTCTGAATAAGGTGGGTTGTAAGTGGGTCGCCCAGCGGGTCCATCTATAGATTCATATAAGGCTCCTGTATTTGCAGTGTGTTAATAGTATCTCATCAGAATCGCGTTTTCAGCAACCAACAATGAGCTTTTGCTTGTTGAGCAGTGTGCAATATTGATTAATTTGGTATCTGTGTTTCACCATCGATAAATGGTATTTTTGCCTTGCAAGGCTCTCAATCATACAGTTATGCACACGAAGATCCGCGCGATGCCTGGATTACGAAATATGCAAGTCCAAAAACTGTTGACACTCCGTTGACCCTCATTTTAAGGATTCCACAGGTAGCATGTCGCTGTCGTTTTTGCCAGTAAAGGCTGCCAATATCTCATAAATGGATGTCTGAAACCAATCGGAACATAACTTACCCAAGATGCATAGCTAAAAATCCTTGATGCCCTGATGACGCTCATTTTCAGGATGCTGCAGGGAGCGTGTCGCTGTTGTTTTTGCCAGTAAAGGCTGCCAATATCTCATAAATGGATGTCTGCAACCAATCAGAACATAACTTACCCAAGATGCAAAGCTAATAATAGTTGACGCTCCGTTGACGCTCATGCTAAGAATGGGGCAGTGAGCATGTTGCTATCTCTGTTGCAAATAAGAGCTGCCAATACCTCCATTATGCATAACAACGACCAAGTCACTGGTGAATTACCGTACTTACAAGACCACAAATCGTTGACGCTCCGTTGACGCTTATTTTATTGTATTGTCCATTCATCATCTGCTGCCGTCGATAATTATTCCATCCTGATTTGACTTTATCGGTTTTCTTTCTGCATGATTAAGACTCGGCGCTGTGGCAAAGCCGAGCGGCATAATAATCTTGCACTGTTCACTCTCACAAGACGAAAAATGATGTATCATGCCAAAACATTCATTGCACCTGCTATATATCTATTTATGAACTGATATTCACACGCTACTTCATACCATTCGCCCATAGTATATCTCTAACTGAAACTCCCGGTCATGCTACATAAACCTGGTGAACCATTGATGCATTCTGTCTGAATTTTTCTTTTCTCCTTTATTTCTCGGCATTTCTGCTGCATTGACTGTCAACAACACCATTTCAGCCTGTCTCTTTGACTTACGTGTTGGCTGAACCAATCCGGGCACATTTGGCGCGGCGCACATATCCTGCTGCACTGGGCATTCCGGATCCTCGATGCCATCGTTCTGCTCTATATCGGATTCATTGTCCGCTGCGCAATCCTCTTCACTGTCAATCGGATAATCCAACTCGCCATTCCAGTTTAGGCAATCATCGGTGTCCAAAATGCTTTCACAAGCGCTATCCTCATCACTTTCGCCTGGATGACGATTGATTGTTCGGATTCGGCCGACATTTAAGCTTTGAGTTCGTCCTCCACGGAGGTCCTTTACAGACAAAGCTGGTGGCAAAGATGATCTTTCTGACAATTTGAATGCAGCCGCACCATCATGTCAAAAGACTGGCCAGGAAGCTTTGACGATCTCATCCGTATCCGAAATGTATCCTACGGCGGTCATCTGCTTGTTTTGGGCGAGAGATTCCTTCTGCATCAGCAAAAAACATTTCCGTCACAGTGGACGAGCTCCGTCAGAGCCGTCAGAGACACCCGGGTGGCACATTGCTCCGCGCCCGGTGTCAATACCACACGTTGTGTAGCATATCGCCCTCTGATCGCCATTTTGCCGTTTCTTCTCGCTCTGTCGGTCTATACCAAATACACACTCTATCTTTCCCATCTTTTGATCTCACTCGCTCTTTCTACGATTTCGTGGATCTACAAAATTGCGTGGATCCTCGCGGCCAGGTAGTATCATATCTTCTCACCGTCATTCTACGCTCCTCAAGCCAGGTTGACTCTTGATCATGGCATGGAGAGATAGAGAGGGATGACTTAACTTTCTGTTCTTAGGTGATGGTAGAGGAGATGGGACAAATCATCATGAGAAACTGGGACTTGAGAGAATTTCGTGACCGAGTCAATTTACCATCCCCGATATGGCAGGTAAGAGTCCCGATCCGGGGTGTAATAACACCGATACAAGGTCTTCCCAACCCACTCAGGCAAGTTGTACCCCTGATTTCTCATATCCACTCGTATCCTCCACATCGTTCTCATCTTCATCCCCCATCTCTCTCTTTCTCATCCACTTCTCAACCATCATTGCAGAACACAAAGTCAAATCATCCCTCTCTATCTCTCCATGGCATGATCATGAGTTGACACCGAGTACAGCATACACCGAGTACAGCACTCAAAGATTGTTTGTCTTCCCTTCATTCTCATGATTACAAGATGACCCCTGAATGTAGCTTCAGCTTCCGGTGTGCCTCCATACACAATCGACAGCCATCAGCCAGCTCTCCATGAGAGCTCAAAGGTAAAGTCACCTTGTCACATTCCCACGGTTGCGAGTTAACTAACTGATGAAATACAGTCTCAGCACCCGGCGCGCCATCCATCGACCGCCTCCATGTACTTGTTCAATTTCGGTCGATCACGGCCTCCAAGTGTATATCCAAACTTGCTCGAGTACGGCCTCCAAGTGCATCTCTCAACTCGCTCGATCACGGCCTCCAACAACATCGTGAATGAGCGACGGCGGGTGTACTGAGATGCAGGGGTAGCGGAGGTCGACTGAACGATGGGGAGTACACATCAGCTATATAGATACATAGATACATAGATGAGAATACAAACTGAATGCATAAGTTTTGAAAATTGTTGAACGATAAGTAGTAGCTATGATATGACATCGCCAGGCGTTGTGTAAACGGCTTCAGCATAACTGCAGCCCCTGGAAAGAGTATAACACATGTGTCCTTCTGATGGTGCGTGAACGTCAACACAAAGTAAAGCAGTATGTACGCAACGCGACCTGTCGCTTGGGCGACGGGCAGCGTAGAATTCTCCATCATAGGGTACAAGGTTCCATCAGAGCTGTCAGAGCCGTCGTGATCACACGGGTGATTCTGACGGAAATTAGAGTTGTTGCTGATGTGGGTAGCACGTTGGTTTTTGCTTCCCTGCCACATCTCCAAAAAGTCGTGAACCTTGGCAATTCTGTGCAATTTCCTTTCCTCCACCTCTTTCTTCATTTCTGTGTCGTTTTCTGTGTTCATGGTATCCAATTCTGGGTCAGTGCCTGCCAAAATCCTGTTATTGGATCAAGCAAACTGCCTTACAACGGCTTTTTCGCGAAGGGTCTCGCCTGTGGTTGTTCACTGCCTCCAGGCAATAACATCTCGGCCAAGGGAAAAACTGGCCTCCACTCCGACACCATGTGGTATGATAGTGAATATGTCGCGCCCCACATTGGAGAGAAGGGTGTACTTTGAGTGCGTTTCTTCCTGTTGGCGCAACCAATCAGTTATGTCCGGTATCCACAATGTACTACTAATCTCCACAGGGTCGGAGTGGTAATCATTGCGATTTGGATTAATTCGTCCCCAGCTCTTAGGTGCTTCAGGCGGCGAATTCAAATAGAGCCTGGCGGCGGTCAATCAGCAGGCTGCATGATTGCTTCGTCCGGGTGTCGTCACAGCCACATTGTTAGCCGTTAAGTATTCTTCATCATCGCTGGACAAATCATATGGATCACAGGATGATTGATAGGACCCTGATGCCGTTGCACAGGGGAGGAGATTGTTACGCGCTATGGTTTCGAGTACATTGTCAGGCACATGTCGATGTTTGGCACAGTATTCATTCTCCACATACTTCAGAAAGGCCTCTTGGGATTGTGTAGTGTAGGATGTCTCGTCATCAGGATTAATATCCATTCCCTTGTCCCACCTTCTGAACGATCGCAACTTCCAGAAAGGATCTAGGATGTGTGCGGAAATCTGAAGCATGCCCGCCGTTGGAGTCACTTGAGCATAGTATGTGGAAAGCTTCTGTCGAGCTAACTTCACAGCGAAGAACAACTCTTCTTTCCACTGAGTCTTTTTCTTGGCCAAAGCTCGCATTACGAAATCCATGTGATAGAACATGTCATTGTACACTGTGATGATGGGATGCAATGTGACTGTATGCCTCTTCGACATCCAAAGGGTCCAATATCGAAATAGCCTCAATACTTCCATGACATGCTTGACAATCGTCCACTCAGCCTGAGTTGGGAATAGTGGCTGGTAATCACTGTACTTTGGATTTTGAAGCCACTCGTGAGTGAATTCCCGTAATCGGCAGCCGCGCTCGAGCAACTCCAGTATAGAGTTCCAACATGCCTTCACATCCATAATTGGAAGTTCTGCAATGCTGACTTTAGCTGTTTGACAGTCAATGAACTCGTTTTGGCGACCAGGTGTTAGCGTAATTAACACAGCAAGCATTCTCTGCTATATGAAGGTCAGCTTCAGGACATTGAAAATATCATGAAATACGTACTTTCTCAATTATCTTCGCTAAACCTGGTTTCATGGCCGACACCTTGTTGATGTTGTTGTTGTTGAATCATACTGTATTCAATCTAATTAGAGTATGACAGGACCTTAATAACCCCCTCCGCCTCCAGGCGAGCCGGCTAGATGGCGGAGCTCCCCCTCTGCTACCCTGCGTCCCCGTTGACAAATGAAAGAGAAGTTAAGAGAGAGAGATATAATAAGAGACAGACAAAAAGACAGAAAAAAGGGTATAACCCCGTCACCGCCCCTGCCGCTCCTGAGCCCCGAGCCCTGAGCCCGCTCCATACCGCTACTGTAATTGGCCGGAAACTTCCCGGCTTCAGTGGCCGTCAGGAAGTCCATCACTGCTTGGTCGCACTCTTCTACGGAAAACAGCTCAGAGACCTGCACGTGGCGGCATCTGCCCACTTTCCAGCCCGTCACCTTTCCCACCGCTTTCCATAGTGCTGTCTGCTGGTTTCACCACCGCCTGCAGTGGCGGAAGAGGTGCTCCCGCGTCTGGGTCTGGGTCGCTGTCCCTCCACACCACCAGCACTTGTCATCATCTCGGTGGCAGAACTGTTTCAGGTAGACTCCAGTGGGTGCATGCCCGGACTTTAGTCTGTAGAACCTAGCGGCCAGCGACTTTACGCTTGTCATTGGGATGGGTCTCTTGGTCCCCGCATTGCCCTTGAGTCTGTAGCTGAAGTGCTTGCTGCACTTGTCGGCCTCCCACTGCGCCTTGGCTGCTGATCTCCCCTCGGAGATTCGTATAGCACTATTCGAAGCCGAGGTGTATGGCCGCTCTATCACTGTGCTTCCGCTGGCGTCTCGGGCTGAGTTTGCCTGACGGTCTGCTTCTGTATTCCCGGGGATGCCGGAGTGTCCCGGGAGCCAGTGGATCTTGGTTGCAATGCCGGGAGCGCGGAGACTCCGCGCTCTTCTGTTGATTCGTCTCGCCAGTCGCTGCCCTGGGCCCGGCTCCAGGTGTGCCGTTCGTCGAATTGCGGCCTGTGAGTCGCTGAAGACTGCCATCGTCTCCACTCCATGCTTCTGCAATATTTCTCTCTTCTCGATTGCCACGTCGAGCGCGAGCCCGATCGCCCACAGTTTGGCGCCAAAGACCTCCATTCGTCCAGTGACCAGATAGCTGCGGCGGGACCTCCACTCGTCTCTGTGCTTGCATACTGCTGCGGCTCCCACTCGGCCGTCATCTGAGCTCTATCCATCTGTCCACCACATCCAGACTGCCGCTCCCACTTTTGCCTCGTTCTCTCTTGCCCAGCGCTGCGCGGCTCTCATGGTTGCAGTGGCGTTGTCCAGTATGACGGTTCTGACCACTCATTCTTCGCCCGGGGCCGGCCAGTTCATACCCTCGGTTATCCGGCCATGCTCGTGCTCTTTCGTCACGGCTCTGCATACCGGCGTCCCGGACGAGGGATCTTGGTGTAGCTTCCTCAACTTATTGCTGCATGCGTTTGCTACCATCGCTGCCAAACTCCGTTGTCTGGATTCTAAGATTACTGGCGCGGGTGTAAGCCCTGAGTCTCTCATTAATGCTCCTCGTGGCGTCCTGGGTAGCGCGCCCAGGATAGATCTGCCTTGTTGATTGAGGAGAAGTTGGAGGTCGTCTCGCCTGCCTGCTTCGCTGGGATCCCACGACAGTTCGCTCCCATACAGTGCGACAGCCGGGACGTATGCCACCTGGACGGCCCTTACGCTCTCTGGTACTACGCCGTACGTCTTTGTGAGGGTTCGGAGTTTAGCTTCTGCTGCCCTGGCTCTCCTCATGCATCTGTTGTGGTCCTCCTTGAGCGTCAGGTGCGCGTCCATCCAGACGCCGAGCCAGCGTGTCGCCTGCCTGTTGAACCGTATGAACCCTTCTGAGACCTTTGTCTTTGCTGTCAGTTTTGGCCGGAGGTGTCACTTGTGGCCTCATCTGCGTGTGAATAGTGCTGCTTCCGTTTTTGCGGTGTCGAACTGTAGCCCTCGTCTGCTTGCCTACTCGATGCTCTTAGCTGCGCATCTCTCCAGTATCGTGACGACTTGGTTGACATCATTGCCAGTCGCCACCCAGCTGAGGTCGTGCACGAAGGATAGCCCTTCGGCTTCAGATACGTACTCTTCGACCTATTTGATCAGTCCTGAGGTGTAGATGGCAAAGAGGATCGGTGACACAGGTGAGCCCTGCGGGACCCCTGCTTCTACTGGGTGTCTTTCCATGGCATTGCCTTCGATTATCATCTCCACCGTTCTTTCTGAGAGAAAGCTCTCCGTCCATCGTATCAGGTCTCCGTCCATTTGCCTGACCTTCGTTAAGTTGACTAGCCTTCCCTTTGCGACGCTTGGGAAGGCTGCTTTAATGTCCATGAGAACCACGCCTGTTATGTGCCCGTTTGTCCAGGCTGCATGAGCTCTGTCGACCATGATGGCCGCTGCATCGATGGCTGATCGTCCTTTCCTGCTTCCGAATTGTTCATCGCTCAGTAGCCTTCTGCTTTCAGCCTCTTCCAACAGCAGCTCCGCGACTACTTTTTCAACCACCTTTCCCATGCAGCTAAGCAGGGATATGGAGCGGTAGGCCTTCAACTTTGTATAGTCCTCTTTGCCCGGCTTGCAATTCACCACACCGCTGGCATGCGTCCATACCGCTGGGTGTCTACCTGTGCGGATGGCTGCCTTCGTCAGCCACACGATCCTCTCTTTATCCCACTTCCAGAGTAGTCGTATGGCGCCAAAAGACAGCTTGTCTGGGCCTGGTGCCTTCTTGACTGATTGAGAAAGCAAGGCTCGCTCAACTGCTTGCTCGGTGACGCGCATATGTGCGCTCCCCGCTGGGGGTAGCTCGTAGTACTGGTCGTTGTCGTTCGGGGGGAAAGATTCGCGTCTCAGCATCTCCTCTTTCTCCACGGCTGTGTTTGCTTGCCTGCCTTCTCTGTCCATCAAGGCCTCCACGGTCCTGCCCGCTCGAGGGTTGGCGTATTGTGCTGCTCTCCACACCTCAGCTCCCCGGAGGTTCTGCAAATAATCACTCCACATTTGGCTCTTGGACCGCCGAATCGACTTCTGGAGCTCTGCCTTCGCCCTGGTGGCCTCCTCCGAATTCCGCCTTCTTCTTTTCTCCCTTCCGACCGCCTTTCTCCTTTCTTTGATGTCGGTGTTCCACCACCTCTTTGATCTGGCACAGATCCTGATCTTCTTTGCTGTGGAGTTGAGAACGCTGCTCATTGCCTCTAGACACCATGCGGCCTCCTGTTCCACCTTGTCTTCTGTGCACTCTGCACTCAGGTGGGCTCTCTCCTTCGCTCGCTCCCTCCATAACTTCTCTGCTGCCTCCAAGTCCTGCTCCATCATTGCAGCTAAATTCCACCCTAATACCCTCTCGTGATCTGCCTCCTCCTGTCTGTCCACTTCCACCTCCCATTCTATGACCTCGTGGTCGGATCCAGTGGCGTGGTCATAGGCCAGTATGGTCCATCTCATTATCGGTCAGTTCGCAAGTGTCAAATCGATGACCAACTCGCCTTCGTGGTCCTCCCTTGGCCAATAGTGTGTGGATCGGCCATCATTCCCAATTTCCAATCCATTCTCGTCAATCACCGCTTCCCAGAAGGCGGCATCCCGCTGTGCGCGGCACCACAGGTCCCACCGACTGCTGTGGGCATTAAAGTCTCCTGCGAGGACAGTTCCGCCCTGCTGGATGACTCTCTGCCAGTTCACCTTTTGCGCCTGTCTCTCTCCCAACTGCGTGTCTCTTTGATCGTAAACATTGACAATCCTCGATATCTTCTCCCCTCTCCTCCTGAAGTCAGTGACAATAACATCGTCGTTCGCTGCCCTGCTTAAATCCGTCCTCTCATCAACCACCAGGCCACACCCCTTTCGGATCGCCGTCCACACTCTTTGTCTTTTTCTTATTTCATATGCCGAATGGCTAATCACGAACCCTCCTCTTTCTCTTGGCGGCTCCTGCAAGCACACTTCGTCCGCCTTACACTCGACTCCCATCTCCAGCGCCGCGATGGTCCACTTGTACAACCTGGCGCATTGTGCTGGATTGCTTCAATCATTTAAGGCCGGGGCTCCCGTTTCGGTCTCAGTTCTGGTTTCAGTGGCGGTCGTGTTTGCAGTCTCGGTCATCGTAACGTCTTTTGTCTCCCCCGTTGCCTCCTTTTCCTCCACGTCCGTCATCTCTGCTTCGCTTCCCCCCCCTTCTGCGGCAGTTCCCTTCGGCCTAGGACCAAGCGTCACTCTGTTCGTCCCCGATGCCACATCAGTGGCTGCATTCATGGATGCCCGTCCAGCTTGCCCTATCTTCCTACTCTGCCGTGCCGCCCTGGCGGCTTCAGTCATCTTCGCGCATCTGTTGCTGAACGCAATGTGATTTCCTTTGCAGTTGGGGCACTTCTCCAGCGTATGACCGCAGAGTGATCCCTGCTTCGCCGTGTACCCCACCACGTTGCACTTGTGGTCGTTTGTCCGGTGGTGACCTGAACAGTAGCCACATGTGGGCTTGCTGCCGCATTTGGTCTCGATGTGACCCCATCCACAGCAGAGCTCACATCTACTGTCAGGGCCCGCATTCGTGTATGTTTCGACTCGGTACCACACTCCCGCCGCCTTGATGCCCTTCCTGACAAGGCCCTATGCCGCCTTGCTCCCCTTTACGACAAAGCCCACCGATGACGCGGCGAATTCTCTGTTCGGCCTCCTCTCCCTGATGGTGTGGGGGTTGGCCAGCCACCGTACTTGGGTAGGGATCGTTATGCCTTCGTTCTTCGCTTCGAATTCCTCTCGCATCTTCTGCAGACCTTCTGTGCCTTTTCCCATGTACCGCACGAGAGGTACTGCATGGATCTTTAGCCTTTCCCAGGTCTCGTTCCCTTCAACATCCACAACTCCTTTGTCGACAGTCCTTGCTGCTGTGATGATGAGGTCGCAGTACCGCAGAGCCATCTCCGCGGTCGCATTCTGGTGCGTGATTGCCGTGATGGTGCCCTTCGCGTTCCTCCTTGCGTTCATGATCCAAATGTGGGCCGCGGCCAGCTGGTGGAATAGCGCTCTTTTGATCGCTGACGCAATTTCCTGGTCCATCTTGTTGGGGAGTGGCACACTCTCATCTCTCCTCAGGATTAGGCATCTGTCCGCCATGCTCGAGCCTGTTGTCAGGGCTGGGGCTGGGCTGGCCAGTTTCTTCTGGTTTCGTGGTGGGACCGTCTCACATCGTCTGGTCGGTGTCGGTGCCGGTGCCGATGTCGTTGCCCCTTTCGGCGTCGACGTGGCTCTCGGCGTCGGTGTCGTTGTCGGTGCTGGTTTCGGTGCTGGTGCTGGTGCTAGGTTCGGCTTTGGGTTTGGTTTCGGCGTTGGCGCTGAGTTGAGCTGCTGTCCAGGTTGCAGCTGTTGGAGCTCCTCCGGCTTGTTCGGTTCACCTGTCTGCGTCAGGTCTGCGGGTATCGAGGCCTCCAGGCCGACCCCCTCGGTGTCCGCTTTCATCTCCTCTCTCTGGCCCCGCTCTGTAGTAGCCACCACTCTCTTGACCATGTCCGTGATGCCTTTGCCCCACAGTACGTCATCCTGGTGGTACACGTCCCGCTTTTCCTCTTTGTCCTCCAACCACGTTTTCATCCCTCGCCACTGCGCCTCGTGCAGTGTAGTCTGCGTCTCCAGTATGTTTGCCATCTTTGCGATGGTTCGGTGTAGCTGTGCTAGTTCGCGGGCTGGCTGCTGAGCCGCCCGCTCCATGCGGCGCCACTAGTCCCCAAGGGCCCAGGCGGTCGCCGGGACCTCGCTCCTTCTCCGCTTTCCGTTCTCGTTTCTCTCCATCAGCTCAAGTGTGGCTTCGCCTGCAGTCCCCGCGGTGATGGATGTCACTGCCGTCGTCATCTCCATCGCCATATCCATAGGCGCGTCGCTCCTCCTGTCCGCCATTCCTCCCGTGTCCAGGCCTCTCCTCTTGCTCACTGTGACTTAGGTCATCACTTCTGTGAGTCGCACCTCGTCCAGGGTAGTCCTCGTCGTCGCTCGCTCATTGGTTGACGCGTCGGGTCGATCGCGTTCTTTGCCAAGACTTCGCGTGAACCCACTCAACTGCTTGGATTCCTGTGCGCACCCTCCTCCTGTGGTCTCGCTGGTACTGGGACGATCGCTCCTGGGTCGATTCGACGTCCAGAATCGATTACCGCCGTCCGTTTTTTTGATTGCTATCGTTGTTCTCGACTTATCGCGCTGCTTTCGTTTCACCATGACTTTTGTCGGTGCCCTTGAATCGACCTCTTGTTGATTCTAGCATTGCCCTTTTTTTGAAGTCTCTGACTCTTCCCAATGTCCATGCTTTCATTCTCTCCAAATTGCTGATCGCGCTCATGGGCTTCCCAAGACTTGGTGCGGCGTTTCACATCGAGACTGCTCATGAATGAACCTAGAGCCAGCTGTATGACGTGCGCCATGCAAGGTATGTGGTTCCTCAATGCCGGCCACTCGATTCCAGAGGCCTCAAGTGTCCATTGCAGCTCAGGTGTCATCGAGTAGTTTAAGGAAGCATTACCAGTCGTAATACCAAGTAAACAGCCATCGGTAAGCTCAAAACGATCCAACACGTCCTTCAAATGTACAGCTAGCCTTGTTCCAGTTTGTTGGCCCTTGACCAATCATCCTTAATTACCTTTCGAAACAGTAACAGAACAGGTGATAAACCTCATCGAAAGCGAGTTGAACTTCACGCAATGCTCAATTTCAATCCATATTGTAAGCAACGACCAACGTTATGGCTAGTTGGTTTGTCGAAGACCATCTGTCCAAAGCTAAACTAACTTGATTTCGTAACCGCAATTGCTTCTTAATTGCATCGACAGTCAGTGCGTATTGCCTCCGGCAAATGTTACTAAGAGTCGCAGCGGCCGGTAGGACTAGGTCATCACGCAATGCCTTATATGACCGTCGTAGCTCATGATTTGATCTAGCGTTCCATGCAATGTGTGCCGATACAAATCCTAACATGTGGTAGCGATTCCACATGTCTTGGTGAAATTCGGAAGTTTCAAAGTCCTTAGCTGCCAGTTTGGAACGTTTTGTCTGTCATTTCGATTAATATGGATTTAACTGAATATCAAATCTTATTTTCCTCTGCAAACTTACAATTGTGATTCCTCGACTTCATTGCCTCTTTAGAATGGCCAACGCTGTTTCATCCACCGTCAAACTAGTCAATTCAGTAACCTCTGACTCTGTGAATGCGTGTAACTGTGCGATGTGAGCTTTGCCAGCAAGTGTTTCCACATTGAGCTGGTCCCATGTTCTGATGAATGGCGAAGAACTTGATGACAAACGATACAAATGATGCCAAGGCTGCCGGTCTCCGGTATTACGCAGTGTCAATAGAATCGCCATGACGGCGCATGTCTATAATTGTTCCTAGCAATAGGCCGCTTCGAGCCTTCATTCATTGAAGCCCACCAAGCATCGAAGATGATTTCCAATGTATGGTCGCCCAAATCGCGAATAAATATATTTTCATTTTTGGAAGAGATCATAACCTCGAGCAATGAAGTGTTCAAAGATTTTGTATTGGACAGGGCGGTAAAAATTAGGATGCTGGGTATTACGACTCGAGAGACTGCCGAAAATAACGATACAGTAATGCCGACTGCTGGTTCTTAAATATTGACTCTCCAGCTGCAAGGAAAATTATCAGATCAGTAACACTTTGCATGCATATTTGTGAAGTTGAATACAAGGACAGATTCCAACGACTGACCGAGTCAAACTCCATTTAGGAACGGCATGATGCTGTTTATTGCTGTGTAGCGTTCGGAGCCTTGCTGCACGGTAGGCGCTGAATTGTAGCAGGCGGATGCGATCTCGTCAAATGCATTTTTGCCAATGAAGGCTGTCGATAGAATCATTGTGGTTTATCTGCGTTCCATTCCGGTTAGATTATCTAACATGCCAGCACACAAAATGTTGACGCTCTGTTGACGCTCATTTTTGAACATAGTGACGATCTTGTCATAAGCATATTTGCCTAGAAAGGCGGCTAATAGTATGATTGTAGATTATTGTGGTTGCATAGCCCCTTGATTTTCCAAGATGGAAGGCCTAAAATCGTTGACGCTCTGTCGACGCTCATTTTTCGGGCTTAGTGACAATGTCATTGAAAGCATTTTTCCCTAGAGAGACGGCCGATAGTTCGATTATGCGTTAATATCGCCACACTGCCCTCGGATTTTCCAAGATGCATGGCCAAAAGTTGTTGAAGCTCCATTGACACTCATTTTTAGGACAGAGTTGCGAGGTCATACTAACCGTTTTTGCCTAGAAAGGCTGCCGATAATCTGACTATAACTCAATGTCGCCACACAGACCTAAGATATTACATGATACAAGGCCAAAAGTCGTTGACGCTCAGTTGACGCTCATTTTTAGGGCATAGTAGCGATGTTGTTGGAAAGGCTTTTGCCTAGAAAAGTGGCCGATAGCGCGATTATGAGGTAACGTCGCCACCCAGTTCATGTATTTTCCAAAATGCAAGACCAAAAGTCGTTGACGCTCTGTTGACGCTCATTTTTAAAACATAGGAGAAATGCTGCCACCACCATCGTTCCATAGAAAGGCGGCCGATAGTGCGATTATGACGTACAGTAACCGCGCAGCCTACTGGATGTTGCATGACGCAATGCCAAAAATGGTTGAGGCTCCATTGAAGGTCATTTTTAGGATTTGGCAACGAGCGTGTCATTTTCCTTTTTCGCAATAACGCCGACCTCTACATCCGCTTTCGAAGGTTGTGACAATGCAGCCCATTGATTGCTGAATGTGTAAGACTCAAAATCATTGACACTCTGGTGACGCTCACATTAATCACATCGAAACAGCCTTTGTACACTCAATAAATGTATCCAACCAATCATATACTCATTATTGACCTCCAGTATTGCGTATGTATGTATTATCGTTTGCATCCAGGAGTTTTGTTACCTCTCAATTTCTGATCAACTGCTATCTACGCTATCTAAGTGAGAGACGACGTGGCCTTATGACATTTCCGCGCTTTCGGCCGGCAATTGACGGCATGTGGATCATTTCACTAGTTTTGCTTATATATAGCTCGACTTCCTCACCATGCCTTATCCAGCTCCTTCTCCTCGATTTCCATGACGTACCACAAGCAATTTCAAATATCTCAACCATGTGCACCAGGTCTGTGCAGAGAGTTATGCAATTGGAGACATGGATGAATTTTGCATGACGGTTGTCGTTCAGATCGATTCGTCATGGGCACAGACCACTCTTTCAACGACAGTTAAGACGTCACTCACTTAAATTTTGTTAGCACATTTCTTCACTATTATTGCGTTTGCATTGTCACTTAACAGTGAATTGCAGAAAGAAATCGCATGTTTTGGCCGTCTTACAGTGCGATTTGGATTCTAGAACTTTCACATGGTGCGTTTGACCCATGCACATGCACAGACGAACTATCATGTCTCACAATTTTGTCACTGAAATCAAGAGAAAGCTGACACGTAGCGGGATTTGTAAACACGTTGCTTTCCACTGCGATCGGACGTCATCAATTACATTTGGCATATCTATTCTTCCGCAGATGCAGGAGCCATTACCATCTCTTTGTCGGAATCTGATATCTATATGGTAATTAGCTGGAGGCTATATGCATGGGTAAAAGCTTACTGGTTCAACAGAGCTTACTGGTTCAACTGGCTATGCATTCAGCAACGTTGACGAATTGGGCTCCGCAGCTAGTTCACCGCTAGGTATGCTCAATTTTGACTGCTGCTTCACCGAACCAAGCCTGATATAACTACTTCCTGGTCAAGAAGTCACTTGCAGCTGTTGCGATATTCCGCGGACAATCGCAATACTCTCCATTAGCTCTCCAAATATTGTTGGTGGAGGTGCCGGAACGTCATCATTTGTTTGCGGCTGAACGACTGCCGGAACCCTCAATTCAAATGTGCCGTATTTCTAATTTCGTTCACGTAAGTAGTCGGCTGCATCCTCCCATCCCGGTTGAGTCAATTCGTCGAGCTTCATCGGCTTCTGCCGAAACCTCTCCATGCGCTGCTGTACCGTTTTGGTGATTGTGCCCATCACCCAGCCGGGTTCATCATCTTCGCTCAGCTTGCCCTGCTCAGTCTCTTCATCATCCTCATCTTCCCCATCCTCCCCATTGTCGGAACTTGCAAGATCACTCAGACTGTCTCCGATAGCAACCAGCATCTCCTCAAATGTTTTTTCGGGCTCTTTGTATGTTAACCCCGCAATTTCACCATGCTTCATATCGTCCTGCTCTTGATGAACCACTTCCTCTGCCTCTTCAACTCGCTTTCTTGCCCCAGCGGTCTCTCTCTCTACATAATCCTCAATCCATTTCTCTTTCTCTTCATTGCTTAAGAAGTGCGTTTCTCGTCGTTTCTCTACCGCAAGCTGCTTTTTGGATCTCAAGCTGCCCAATGCCCCAAGTGCTGGGAATCTCTCTGCTTCCAAGCCGCTCGTGCCTTGATTCGCATGATGACGTTGTTGGGCTGACTGCTTTGTCGATTTGCCCTATCTGCCCGCCGGAAGTGGCGAAAAGTTCTTTTCTGGAGCATTGACCATTGTATTTCGTGTTGACTGTTATTGGGAGAGATGTTGGATGTTGGATGTTGAAAGTTATGGACAATATGGAGGCAAGCTGCGTCTTTTATGTCAAGGTTGGTATGTTTACTCATCTTGAACAAAGCAAAATCTCCCTCTTGACTGTCAATAAATCAGGAACACGGACGCTAACCGTACAACATGACATGATTGTTAGCATCATTTTCATGCAATATCCCTGGGATTATTTGAGACATACATCAGCAGATGTCCTTTCCCTCGAACAACGTATTATCGATATATAGCGATTAGGCGATTCCGCCGGTCGTACACCGCAGTTTATCCCTGTTACCAAACAACCAACATCAGACCGACTTTTTGCAAATTACGGGGCGGTGGGAAACCCCTGCAACATGCAGCCATACTCAGCACGATTCATCATGAGCATAACGATTATGTTGGCTGCTACTTATTCCATTCTGACAAGAAGCTAACTATATAGTCCTCAGGGCTTCCCACTTCCTCTCATTATCATCTTCCTCTCATTATCATCTTCCTCTCCTATTCCTCACCAGCACATCATGGATACACAACCACCACCGCCAGGTGAGAGCGGATCAAATACCAGCTGATTGGCGGGTGCTACAACAGATACGGACATTTCTCGCACACAACAAGAGCGCAGACACAAGTAATTTCACCGCGACGCTGCCAATGCAGCTACCAAACATATGACCCAGGATACAGATTTCAAAATCGTCCGCAAAACTGGACGCAGGAAAAATAGGAAGCAGCATGCGGTGGGGTGTTAGTGTATCCATATCGAGGCAATTGGTGGTCAATTAACTGTATAACGTACAGCGGGTGTCCGTAGAGAGCTACGTAAAGAATATCTCGCTGCCCATAACGGAGAACCTCCATGGTCGACGAAGGCATTTGTCCGCACAGTCTGCGAAACTGAACATCATGATGTTGTCAGCTCTGGGATTTTCGCAGATGAATTTCCTGATAAGCATCCCCGTGAGTGGACAAAGCAGGCATTGATCACCTGAGAGGAGGCTACGGAAGCATATATGGTTGAGGTAACAGCCAAATTTCATTGTTAGAAGCAACAACTAATGTCTTGTAATTTTTCAACCTGTCTCATCAGCAACGACCCTAATTTCCATCTGAAACACCCGGGTGTTCCAGACGGCACTGATACCTCTGATGGAACCTCGTACGCTATGACGGAGAATTACACGCTACCCGTCGCCCAGGTGACGGGTCACGTTGCATACGTAGCTCCTTTACATTGTGGTGACGTATACGCATCATCAGAACAACACGTGTGTTACACTCTTTGCAGGGGCTGCAGTTATGCTGAAGCCGTTTACACAACGCCTGCCGATTGACGACAAGCCTGGGAGCTCCTGGGAGCGCCGGCGACATGTCTGGGAGCACCTCGAATCACAGTCATGTATTCAGTTTGTATTCTCATGCATGTCTCTATGTATCTATATAGCTACCCATCTACACACGCTATATCTGGACTGGCTGCGGTCTGCCGAATATATACTCGCCGTCACCCTGTCCACTTCCGTTACCCCTGTATCTCGGTACAACCGCCGTCGCTCCTTGAAGATATACTTGATCGAGTGTGTTTGAGATGCACTTGTAGACGGAGATTGAGTGAACTCAGAGATGCACTTGGAGGCCGTGATTGAGAGAGTTTGGAGATGAACTGGGAGACTGAGATCGAGTGAACTCAGAGATGCACTTGGAGGCCGGGATCGAGCGAGTTTGGAGATACACTTGGAGGCCATGATCGTGCGAACTTGCAGGCCATAATCGAGCGAGTCTGGAGATACACTTGAAGGCTGTGATCGAGCGAGTTCGGAGATGCACTTGGAGGCCGTGATCGAGCGAGTTTGGAGATGCACATGGAGGCCGTGATCAAGCGAGTTTGGAGATGCACTTGGAGGCCGTGATCGAGCGGGTTTGGAGATACCCTTGGAGGGCGTGATCAAGCGAGATTGGACGAGTACTTGGAGGCGGCCGATGGGCCGCGCGCCGGGACTCAATTCATCAGTTAGTTAACTCGCAACTGTGGGAATGTGACAAGGTGACTTTACCTGTGAAGCTCATATGGAGAACTGGCTGGTGGCGGTCGATCGGTAGGGAGGTACGCCACAAGCTGAAGCTACATTCATGGGTCAACTCGAAATCCTGAGAATGAAGGGAAGACAGACAATCTTAGGTGTATGCTGTACTCGGTGTATGCTGCACTCAGTGTTAACTCATGCTGATGGCATGAAGAGATAGAGAGGGATGACTTAACTTTGGGTTCTTTCAATGATGGTAGAGTTGTGGACGAGAAAGAGAGAGATGGAGGATGAAGATGAGAATGATATGGAGGATACGAGCGGCTATGAGAAATCAGGGGTACGACTTGCCTGATTGGGTTTAGAAGACCTCGTATCGGTGTTGTCACCCGCCGGATCGGGACTTGTACCTGCCGTATCGTGGATGGTCAATTGACTCGCACACGAAATTCTCTTAAGTCCCCGTTTCTCATGATGATTTCCCCCATCTCCTCTGATCTCTCTCTTGCTTGTGCTCAACTCCACCATCACCTAAGAACACGAAGTTAAGTCATCCCTCTCTATCTCTCCATGTCATAATCATGAGTTAACACTGAGTACAGCATACACCAAGTACAGCATCATCCCAAGATCGACAGTCTCCCGCTCCCAGCCAGTTTCTCATCTCTCGGTGGATGTACTCAACTCTCTACATTCCCACAATTACAAGTTAACCAATGAATAGAGTATCAGCTGCCGTCGCGCCTCCCTCCACATCGACCCCCTCCAAGTACTCCTCCAATCTCGCTCGATCATCGCCTGCTAGTGCATCCCCAAACTCGCTCGGTCACAGACTCCCAGTGCATCTCCAAACTCGATGGATCACGGCCTCCAAGTGCATCTCTGAGTTCACTCCATCTCGGCCTCCCAGTGCATCTCCAAACTCCCTCGATCACAGCCTCCAAGTGAATCTCTGAGTCCACTCCATCTGGGCCTCCCAGTGCATCTCCAAACACAATCGATCTCGGCCTCCAAGTGCATCTCTCAGTTCACTCCATCTCGGCCTCCAGGTAGTGTTAGCAACAGGTCCGGGTAACCCGCCAGCGGTCCGGGTTTGGACCGCAAAAAACGGGTCGGTTCGGTTCCAGAACCGGCCAAAAACCCGACACGCAGACTCTTCGCGGGCCAAACCAGGACCCGTACCCGTCAACCCGCGGATTTCGCCGGGTTTCGCTAGACCCGTCGGTTCCAATCTCCGGTTCTGCGTTTCGGGTTTCACATTTATGGTCGCATTCAGATATGCGACTGTTAATCGTAAAATATTGACCATAGTACGTCATGGTTCGTTTTGGACGTATTAGCCGCCTTGATGTGCAAAACAAGAATACTCAAGCGCCCAACTACATCCTGAAAATGAGCGTCAACAGAGCGTCAATGATATTTGGTCTTGCATCTTCGGTAATATGAGTGGTGCGTGATCACAAACTTCCATAAAGAAGAATATGACAGCCTTTATAGGCATATATGTACGGGATATTCTAGCCACATCCCCCGGGACAGTAACAACTCATTTCATTTACAGAGCTACTACTAAGTATTCTTGAGCCTTTTAGAGTATAATAACAGTCAAAACGATATATATAGACAATAACCGCCACATCACACTGTGATTAACCATGATGGAAGGCCAACAATCGTTGACACTCTGTTGACGCTCATTTTGAAGATGGGGCAGGAAGCGTTTCACTTTCACTTTTGCCTATAAAGGCAGTCAATAATCAGTTTATGACAATGTGCAACCTGTCGCCACCCAGATTACCCATGATACATGACCAACAATCGTTGACGCTCCGTTGACGCTCATTTTCATGATGGGGCATGGAGGGTATTGCAATCTGTTTTGCCTATAAAGGCAGCCAAAAAATACTTTATGACTCAATACACCCTATCGGAGGTGTCATTTCCTAAGACGCATGACTAAACATCATTGACGCTCTGTTGACGCTCATTTTCACCATGGGGCAGGGAGGGTATTGCGATCTGTTGTGCCTATAAAGGCAGCCAAAAATCCTTTTATGACTGAGTACAACCTATCAGAGGTGTGATTTCCCAGGACACATGACCAAAAATCGTTGACGCTCCGTTGACGCTCATTTTCATGACGGGGCAGGGAGGGTATTGCTGTCTGTTTTGCCTATAAGGGCGGCCAAAAATTCCTTTGTGACTGAATACAACCTATCGGAGGTGTTATTTCCCAGGACGCATGACCAAAAATTGTTGACGCTCCGTTGACGCTCATTTTGCCATGGCTGTATCCACAATAGGCCATCATTCATTTTGGCACAATTCATCATTCACTGTGTTTTGGCTGCCTTTCTGGCGTTTTCATGTACTTTCTTCTTGATCACTACGTTGTTCTTTAATAATACATAGATATATATAATAATAATCTCGAAAATCCCGTGTCTTTCGGTCAGTGCTCGTCATCAGTAGCAGGATCGCTCAATCTGCTGCTTTTGTCTTCAAAATGAATGTTAGACGCATTACCACACAATAGATAGTGTACTAACCATCATCAGTCAGCATATCTGGATCAAAATCGGTATCGTGCTCGGTATCCTCATTATCTTCGAAACATTCCGCACAGGGAAGAGCTGTATGCGAATACGTATATCCGGCCGGCAAATTGACAATTTCAGACGGTTGAGCCCCGGAGGTGTTACCGGTTGGGGCGGGTGGCGTGCCGGGCGGAGGTGGAGTCGGCTCTGGAGTCCGCACTGTGAGTCGGGCAGGGGGAGGTGCACCTGTTCCTTTGCGTCTCCAGCGTGTCTGTGGATTCTTTGCGGTGACATTTTGGCAAGGAAGGCAGCCGGGTGTTTGGTTATGACGAAGCATTGCCGGGTGTCTTTGTATCGCAGCCTTCACCATATTATGCCCAGGAAACTCAACACCCCGCATCTTCTCTTCTCGGACCTCGGCGCGTGGTTTCTTAATGAGATTTTTCGTTTCCTCTATTGCGGCGCGCGAAAAGCCTTCTTTGACCATTTTGGCCATATTCAACGCCAGGCGCATGTCGGACTGTTCCAGCTGTACCCGACCTCCTTGCCTTGCCATAGTTGCAGACATGTTGAAAACCTACAAGACATTAGTCGATACTTCTAACAATGAAATTGGGCTGTTACCTCTACCATATACCCTTCCGTAGGCTCCTCTAAAGTGATTAAAGCCTGTTTCATCCACTCACGGGGACGCTTATCAGGAAATTCATTTGCTAAAATCCCGGAGCTGACAACAACATGATGTTCGATTTTGTGGCCCGTGCGGACAAATGCCTTTGTCGACCATGGAGGTTTCCCGTTATGGTCAGCGATGAATTTGTTACATAGCTCTCTACGGACACCCGCTGTATGTTATTCACTTAATTGACCGCCGTTTGCCACGATAAGGATATACCTACATCCAACTGCATGCTGCTTCTTGATTTTGCTGCTGCCAGTCTTGCGGACGATCTTTAAATGTGCATCCTGGGTCAGATGTTTGGTGGCTACATTGGCAGCATCGCGGTGAACTAACTTGTGTCTGCGCTCTTTCTGTGTGCCAAGAAGTTCCGTATTGGATGTAGCGCCCGCCAATCTGCCGGTATTTGATCCGCTCTCACCTGCCGGAGGTGGTTGTGTATCCATAATGCGCTGATGTGGAATAGGAGAGGAAGATGATAACGAGAGGAAGTGGGAAGCCCTGAAGACTATATAGTTAGCTTCATGTCAGAATCAAATATATAGCAGCCAACATGATCATTATGATCAAGATGAATCCTACTGAGTATGGATGCAAGTTGTAGGGGTTTCCCACCACCCCGCAATTTGCAATCAGTCGGTCTAATGTTGCCTGTTTGATAACAGGGATCAATTGCGGTGTACGACCGCCGAAATCGCCCAATTGACGGATAT
>Ga0307512_10000877_pt1 | contig 44371 bp, 51 predicted proteins | sample 14_EM_MG_FD_200267 | JGI IMG/M metagenome (GOLD analysis project Ga0307512, IMG submission 200267) | Populus trichocarpa ectomycorrhiza microbial communities from riparian zone in the Pacific Northwest, United States - 14_EM | ecosystem: Host-associated > Plants > Roots > Unclassified | place... | reverse complement strand
CATCGAAAAGAGGGCAACGCTAGAATCAATAAGGTGTCGGCCATGAAACCAGGTTTAGCCAAGATAATTGACCAAGTGTGTATTTCATGATATATTGGAAGTCCTGAAATTGACCTTCATATAGCGGAGAATGCTAGCCGTATTGATTACGCTAACACCTGGTCATCGAAACGAGTTCATTGACAGTCAAATAGCCAAAGTTCGCATCGCGGTACCACCAATTATGGATGTGAAGAAACGGTGGAATTCAACACTGGAGTTGGTTGAGCGCACCTACCAATCACAGGAATTCACACCTGAGTGGGTTCAAAATCCAAAATACACTGATTACCGGCCACTTTTCACAACTCAAGATGAGTGGACCATTGTGAAGTATGTCATGGAAGTATTGAGGCCATTTCGATATTGGACCCTGTGGATTTCATAGAGGCATACAGTCACATTGCGTCACATTATCACAGTGTACAACAACATGTTTGCTCACATGGATGGTGTGATGTGAGCTTTGGCAAAGAAGCAGACTCCATGGAAGGATGACTTGTTCGTCGCTGTGAAGTTAGCTTGACAAATGCTGTCCAAGTACTACGCTCAAGTGACTCCAACGATGGGCATGCTGATCATTTCTGCATAAATCCTCGATTCTTTTTGGAAGTTGTGATCTTTTTGAAAGTGGGACAAGGGAATGGATATCAATCCTGAGGACGAGACATCCTATACAACCCAATACCAAGAGGCCTTTCTGAAGTATGTTGAGAATGGATACTGTGCAAAACATCGAGGTGTGCCGGTCAATAAGCACGAAAGCTTACCAAGCTGCAATCTCATCCCCTCTGCAACAGCTTCAGGATCCTGTCAATCATCGTTTGATCAATATGATTTGGCAAGCGATGATGAAGAATACTTAACGCCTAACGATGTTGCTGAGACGACACCCAGATGAAGCAATCACGCAGCACATCTATTGACTGCCGCCAGGCTCAATTTGACCTCGCCGCCTGAAGCACCAAAGACCAGGGGGCAGATTGATTCAAATCTCAATGATTACCACTCCAACCAAATGGAGATTAACAGTACATTTTGGTTAACGGTCTCAACTGACTGGTGGCGTCAACAGGAGGAAACGCACCCAAAGTAAGCTGATCATTCCAATGTGGCGCACGACATATACTCTCTCATACCACATGGTGTCGGAGTGGAGGCCAGTTTTTGCCTTGGCCGAGATGTTATCGGCTGGAGGCAGTCAAAAACCACAGTCGAGACCCTTCACCAAAAAGTCATTGTAAGGCAGTTTGCTCGAGCTGATCATGGGATTTTGGCAGGCGCTGACCCAGAATTGGATTAAACGAACACAGAAAACGACTCGGAAAAGAAGAAAGAAGCGGAAGAAAGCAAATTGCAAAGAACGGCCAAGGTTCACGACTTTTTGGAGATGTGGCAGGGTAGCCAAAACCTACGTGCTAACCATAAGGAAAATGGTGCTCAAAACAAGCAGATGATGGCCGTGGGATACATTTCGGACACGGAAGAGAACCTCGAAGCATTGTGGTCACTCATTCAACATGAAGGTGCGGCTGCATCCAAATTGTCAGAAAGATCTCCTTTGCCGTCACCTTTGTCTGCAAAGGGCCTCCCTGGAGGACGAACTCAAGTATTAAATGTCCACCGAATCCGAAGAATCAACCGTCATCCAGTCGAAAGCGATGGGGAATGTGCATCTGAAACCGTTTCGGACACCGAAGATTGGCTCCACTGCAATGGGGACCTACATAATCCATATGACAGTGAAAATGATTGCGCGGCGGACGCTGACAATGATATAGAGCAAGACAATAGCATCGAGGATCCGGAATGCCCTGAGCAGCGGGATGTGAGTGCCGCGCCAAATGTTCCCCGATTGATTCGCCCTTCAAGGAAGTCAAAGAGACAGGCTGAAAAGGTGCTGATGACGGTCAATGCAATTGAAACGGGGAGGAATACGAGAGTGAAGAAAAGGTAGAACAGAATGCGTCAATGTTTCACCAGCTTGATTATGCATGTTGACCGAGAGTTGTACTTCGGGATATATAATGGGCAAATGGTCAGCAGTAGCTTGTGAATACCGGTGCATAAACAGATGTATAGCAGGCGCAATGAACCTTTTGACAAGATACATGAATTTGAGCCGTGTGAGAATGAACAGTGCAAGAATGTTACCGCGCTCGGCTTTACCACAGGGCCAAGTCTCAATCTGTGAGAAAGGCTATGAAGATGTTCGAAACATGACAAAAACTATTATCGACGGCAGCAGTTGTTGAATCGACAATACATCAAAATGAGTGTCAACGATTTGTGGTTTTGTAAGCACGGTAATTACCCAGTGATTTGGTCGATGTTATGCATAACCAATGTATTGGCTGCTTTCATATGTAAAAGAGACAGAAACACGGTCACCGTCCCATTCTGTGAATGAGCGTCAACGGAGCGGCAATGATTTGTGGTTTTGCAAGTACAGTAATTACACTGTGATTTGATCGCTGTTATGCGTAACTGATCTATTGCCAGCTTTTATAGGCAGAAGAGACAGCAACACGGTCACCGCCCAATTCTGAGAATAAGCGTCAACGGAGCGTCAACAATTTGTGGTTTTGTCAGTATGGTAATTACACAGTGATTTGGTCGCTGTTATGCATAACTGATCTATTGCCATCTTTTAAATGCAAAAGACACAGCAACATGGTCACCGCCACATTCTGAGAATGAGCATCAACGTAGCGTCAACGATTTGTGGTTTTGTAAGTACGGTAGTTACACAGTAATTAGGTCGCTGTTATGCATAACCGATGTATTGGCAGCTATTATATGCAAAAAAGACAGCAATGCGGTCACCGCCCCTTTCAGAGAATGAGCGTCAATGGAGCGTCAATGATGTTCAGCTTAGCATTCTGGATAATTTATGTTCCGATTGGTTGCAGACATCCATTTATCAGATATTGGCTGCCTTTAGTGCGAAAAACCACTGCAACATTGTCGCTGCCGCATCCTGAGAATGAGCGTCAATGGAGGGTCAACGATTGTAAGCTTCGTATCTTGGGTAATTTATGTCCTGATTGGTTGCAGACATCCATTTATCAAATATTGGCAGCCTTTACTGGCAAAATCAACAGCAACATGCTCCCTGCAGCATCCTGAAAATGAGCGTCAACAGAGCGTCAACAGTCTTAGTTGTTGCATATTTGGTAGTCAAGGCATCGCGCTGATCTTCGTATTCAGAAAGGAATTATTGGCCGCCCTTATAGGCAAAAATACAATTTATCAAACGTTACACAGATTCCAAATCAATTTATATTGCAAGCTGCAAAGCATGCAAAAACATATCCTTGGTTATTGAAAACGCGATTTTGATAAGATACTATTAATATACACCAAAGACAAGAGCCTTGATTGAATCTATGGATGGACCCGCTGGGCAACCCGCTGACAACCCGCCCAATTCAGATGGGTTGGGAGTTTACCATCCAACTGTACCCCAGTTGACAGTTCGGGTTTATTGAGAACCCGGACCGCCAATTTGGCAACAGTTCAGGTTGGACTCGGAACCATTGTGAACACTACCGGGTAGTATCATATCTTCTCACCCGATTCCTAGACTCCTCAAACTAGAATCGCTCTCTCTCATGAATTCCGCTTGGATATCGCGAAAGGTGCAGCGGAGTGTTGATGGTGGGCTCTCTGCCTTCTGGCTCCATCGTTTCACCGCAACGGCCTCCAAATGGTGTATCTTTAACAGTTCTCTGAATGGGTGTGGCTTCGTGCTCCTCCGATTATGCTTGAGTACCATGTACGGCTAGATTGACCATATGTATACATAAAGAGAAATTGAAATTATGCATGCCATATTATGATGTAGTAAATCTTGTGACTGTAACAAAGATGAATATGATAAGACGAAATGCCTTGTGGTTTTGTAAGATCCACTGCTGTGAGAATATGGCATGAAGTCTCGTGCAGAGCTGGGTGGTAGTCTCGGCCGCTCCCGAATTATCCCACAGAGCTGCCCAACGGTCTCAGCTTCTCTCGAAGTCTGCCGCAGATCTGCGCAGAGCTTCACAATTTGACTCTCCTAGATGGAGCACCTGAGAATGCTCTTGCAGAGTCTGAGAGCACTTTGCTTAGCTCCAGGGCGGTCTGGGAACGTCTGGAAGTACTTAGAAGCACTGGTGAGGTCGCCCAGAGTGTCTGGGAGGATTGCGTGTCACTTCCGTACTGAATTACATTTTGCTGATGTAAGTATCTGTAGCTTTTACCTATTTTCATTCACATACATTTTACTATAAATCATCAGCAAGATGTATTGTAGTCACTAGGAGCCTCCAGGAGTGTCTGAGACGATGTGGAGTGTAAACTTAGATGCTTCTATTTCAGGAGAGTATCAGACTTTAGGAGGGCATTCTGGCCAGCGTTGGGAGTCACTGGGATATCTGATGACTTGTACTGGAGTACCATCGGTGTAATTTTGATATTTGTGGGAACACCTCGGTCCGCCAGAGAGTACTTTGGGTGCACCTGGGAACAGCTGGGAGCCCCGGTGACAAACCTGGAAGTGCTGCCAACAAGTCCGGAAGCGCCGATGGCAAACCTGGGAGCACTGATAATAAGTCTGGGAGTTCTTGTGACAAGTCTGGGAGCACTTCGAACCACTGTAGAGCAGTCTGGGAAACACATCATCATCTTTGGGAATGCTGCTGGTGTGCCTGGAAATCATACCTACTACTTATTGTTCAACGATTTTTAAAACGCGTGGATTCAGTTTCTATTCTGATCTATACATCTATATCGCAACCCAATTACACATGGTATATCTGGACTGGCTGCAGGTAGTGTTAGCAACGGTTCCGGACCATCGCTTTCGGTCCGGATCCCATTCAGGACCAAACTGTTGCCCAAATGGCGGTCAGGGTCATCAATATACCTGAACCGTTGGAATTGGGCCGGTTTTACCACCAAAATCCCACCATTTCAACCTCACAACTTCAGCTCCAATCAACTATCTGAGTTCTGATTGTATTGTGATATGATCAATATGTAGGTTGTACAATTTCAGCCCCTGTTTCACCTCCCGCTGCCCGCGTTGCGATCTGACCAATGTTTGTTGAGTCGCTATCGAACATTGGTGAATTTTGTGTGCAATATGGTGTTCTTTCACAGCAATTGAGCGAATAATGGTCAGATTGCAAATCTGGTAGCGGGAGGTACAAGAGCTGCTACATTCGCACAATCTATGTATTGATCTTGACATGATACAATCAGAACTCAAAAACTGAATTGCAGTGAATGTTGTAGGAACATCAAAATGACGTCATGGTCCGGTTCCAACACAGCCAAATACCCACGGTATTATATCCAGTCGGGCTTACAACCTGGCGCTAGGTAGTCGGTCCGGTTTCTTCGCGCATTGTAACCCGGACAAGGGTCTCCTGTTTGGTTCCAACCCGGACCACAGCTGTGTAACCCAGAATGGTTGCTAACAGTAGCTGCAGGCAGTGCGTGGGAGCAATTCAAGGTGCGACTGAATATGAGAATCCAGTGAATTCTGAAATATTCTCCAAAGCCGTGATCAAGCGAGTTTGGAGCGGCACTTGGAGGCCATGATAGTGGGAACTTGGAGGCCGGAATCGAGAGAGTTTGGAGATAGAGTAGGAGGCCGTGATCCACGGAGTTAGGAGATATGCAATTGGAGGCCGTAACCGAGCAACTTTGGAGATGGACTTTGGAGGCCATGATCATGCCAACTTGCAGGCTGTAATCGAGCGAGTCTGGAGATACACCTGGAGGCCATGATTGAGCGGGTTCAGAGATACACTTAGAGGCCATGATTGAGCGTGTTTGGACAAACACTCGGTGTCCATGATCGAGCAAACTTGGAGGCTGTCAACTTCTGGGTTGGGAGGTACACTTGAAGACGGTAATTGTGCGAGTTTGGAGATGCCCTTGAAGGCCATGATGGAGCGAGTGTGGGGAAACACTCGGAGCCCATGATCGAGTGACATTGGATGAGTTCTTGGTGGCGGTCGATGGATGGCACCCTGGGTGCTCAGACTCTATTCATTAGTGAGGTAATTCGCAACTGTGGGAATGTGGCAAGGTGACATGACCTTTGTGCTCTCATCGAAAGCTGGCAGATGGCGGTCAATCATGTCAGGAGGCACGCCACAAGCTGAAGCTACATTAAGGGGTCAACTTGTAATCATGCGAATGAAGGGAAGACGGACATTCTTGGGTGGATGCTGTACTTGGTGTCAACTCATGATTGTTGAGCTGATTGGAAGTACGGATATCACTATGCCAAGGAGTATAATGTAACTTGCCTCTTGGGTAGTTAGCCCCATTAGTCATCGATCGACCTGATGTCGATGCAACATGTCTCGTTATGTGATACAATAGACACACTTTTGAATACCCCCGCGCACACTCGACTACCCCAGCACACGCCATTGCACAACAGGTTATGAGCCGTTGCGTGTGAAAGGGAACCGACGATAAACACTTCCACTTTCGTTTGTCGAGTGGAGGTCATCGTCACGGAGAAACGTCTCCACAAGCTCAGCGATTACCCCGCATCCCGCCATGTTCCTGACAGCGGCTGCTGGACATCTCCCGTAGAATCAGAGAGACTACTATAACTGACGATGGCGATATAAGAGTAGGATCGTGCGAGATGAGTTTGACGACAATCACAATCACCAAGTGCAATGGCAACAACTATGCACAATTGGCAACCGAGATAGCCCTACTTCTCGAGCAGAAGCAAGTGCATGGTATCATCAAAGGATACGATGACAAGCCGGAAGAGCCAGCAGCAAACGCAACCGCTACACAGAAGGCCGCTTTCAAAGACTGGATGAATCGCCATGGTGTTGCCAGATCAACTATCCTGCTTGGCATGGAACCGAGGATACAAGCGGAATATAAGGTCGTCGACGATGCGAAGACGGTTTGGGAAAAGCTAGCATCAGCCTACAAGTCAAAGCTGAAGCTCAACATCATCGAGATTAGGGAAGACCTTTGGAGCATCAAGCTACAGGATGGCAGAGATGTCGACAATTATGCATTGCAGATTGATCGGAATGTCAAGAATTACAATCTCTGCGCAGGGCCAACGACCACTGACACTGATGCCGATGCGAATGCAAAGACAATCGCCAAGATGAGTGAGCAGGAACACATCTCCTACCTCCTTCGCGGGATCCCAAGCAACGACGAGTGGAAAGTCTTCCCGGGGCTCATGATGGACAAAAATGCCACGATGACCGCCACGCCCAATGAGATCGTCACCAAGCTCGTCGAAAAGGATGCTGCAATCAAGAGAGAGAATGGGCTCGCTCCACAAGCTCTGCTCTTTGCAAAGAAGGGTGGCAAAGGTGGTAGTGGTGGTTATGGTGGTAGAGGTGGTAAAGGCGGCAAAAGTCCAAAGATGGATAAGAGAGATGATAAGAGAGATAATAAGGGAGACAACGATAGGAAAGAGAAGGATTTCCAGAAGTGCTTTCATTGCCTGTGGCGAGGGTACACCACCGAAAACTGCTTGAGCAAGCAGCGCGGCGATCCTCCCAAGGCTGCCGATACTGCAGCAAAAGCATCAACTGAAGCATCGGCTACTTCGACTCTCACCACATCGATCGAGAACTATTAGATGGTGGCCAGGTCAACTGCTTCATCCAGTGATTGGTTCATCGATTGCGGATGCACGACTCACACCTGCTGCCATCGATCAATGTTCATTACCTACACCGAATATCCTCTGAATATGAAGAAGGTGAATGGATACAATGGGGTCCCATCGTTTGCATCCGGATATGGAAGTGTTAGGTTGATTTGTCAGCTGCCAGATGGAAAGACAGAAATGATCATACTCCAAGAAGTGGTGCATTTGCCGGGGTCGATCAATCTCATCTCACAGTCTCAGATCATGGACAAGGACGTCAAAGTCGAACTGGTGAATGACTACGGTCTCAACCTCTACAATCGCCATAGCAAGTTAATTGCCACTGCACCTCAGGTCGATGGCCTCTTCGTTCTGGAATGAGTTCTGGATTGCGAATCGACGGAATACACCGACATCAACGACAGCTGCCTGCTGGCACTTAAGACGACAGGGGATGCATCTCGGCATGATGCAGAGAAGTGGATGTTATGGCACCACCGCTTGGCACACGTCAGTCTCAAAGCTTTGGAGATCTTGCCGAAGGTCGTTGCTGATGCTCCGAAGATGACCGGGAAGTGCAATTGCGAGAGCTGCATCAAGTGCAAATTAACTCGAAAACCCTTTCCTCCGAATACAACTTCCCAAGCCACACAGCCTCTGCAGCTTGTACACTCGGACATATGCGGTCCCCTGGAAACAGCCATCGGGGGAGGTCAATATATACCGCTTTTCATCGACCATGCTACGAGGCATATGGATGAGTATATATTGAAGTACAAGTTGGATGCCCTTGAGAAATTGAAAGAATGGAAGGCTCTTAGAGAAGAGGAGTCAGGCAAGCAAGTGAAGCGATTTCGTACAGATGGAGGCGGTGAGTATACCTCCAAGAAATTCGCACAATATCTAAAATCGGAAGGGATCTTAAAGGAAACGACTACGCCCTACACTCCTCAGTCTAATGGAGTTGTCAAATGGGCGAACCGCACAATCATGGAGCGCGTACGATGCATGCTGGACGATGCCGGACTTTCGAAGAAGTACCGGTCATTTGCAGTCTCATTGGCAATCAATCTCAAGAACCGCACTCCGACACGATCGGTAGTCGGCAAGACTCCGTACGAGGCCTGACATGGATCCGGATGGAAGCCATCTTTGCAGCATCGCTGTGTGTCTGGATGCTTGGCTTTCGTGCACGCTCCGAAAGGGAAATGAAAGAAGCTGGATTACAGAGCCACACCCAGCATATTCGTTGGGTACAGCATACCGACTAAGCAGTACTTCGTATACGATCCATTGGCCAGGACGCTTCACCGCTCCCGAGTTGTGGTATTCAGAGAAGGAATGCGGAATACAACACCCAATGCTGCAGACAAAGCGATCTTGAACGAGCAGCTCTACAGAGATGTCATCGAGGAACCCAAACCCACAGAGAAGCAACCAACTGAACGTCAAACGGAGGAGCCGTTGGACGACGATTCACCTCCGGATCCTCCGAAGCCAAAAATGATGTCACGAGAATTGGCTGGCCTTAAGTCGTCACTTGGAGATGGATGGAAGCCGCCGGCCGAAGGAAGTCACCCAAACCGCGCTGGAAAGTTGGAAGAGTCTGCACAATTGGCTCTCGAAGATGAGGAATTCGAGGATATGATTCCCATCTACGCTGCAGCTGCGATCTCCGACGATTATGAGGATGGCATCGACGATCCAATATCTCACAAAGCAGCCACCGAGTCTCCGCTCGCTGAGAAATGAGATATGGCGATGAAAGAAGAGTTAGATGCAATTGGTCCTCATCAAGTCTTTGGAGATTTCGTGGAGCTTCCGGAAGGGAGAAAGGCTTTGCCAAGTCATTGGGTATACAAGATCAAGCGCGATGGAGCAGGCAATGTGCAGCGGTTCAAGGCTAGGCTAGTCTGTGGAGGAAATCACCAAATCGAAGGCATTGACTACCAGGCTACATATGCACCGACTGCTCGCTTGGGCCACGTTAAGTTGGCACTCATGATCACTGCCAAGTACGATCTTGAGATCCATCAAATGGACGTATGCACGGCTTTCTTGGGAGTTGACTTGGAGGAAGAGATCTATATGCACCCACCACAGGGATATTTTTGTTTGGTCCAAACTGGGAGCCGATATTACAATCCAAGGTCAAAGACTTCGCGGAAGATGGTACTCTGCTTGAGAAAGTCTCTTTATGGCCTGAAGCAGTCCTCGCACGTTTGGTACGGCACTTTTACGGTCTTCGTGATCTCGATTGGATTCGTGGCATCATGTGTCGACGGAGGACTGTTCGTGCTTGAGGATCAAGGCACAGTTGTCGCCGCAGTCGTTCTGTACGTCGAGGATCTCCTCATCATTGCTAACGAGGGCATGATTGGGAAGATCAAGGATCAGATGAAGGAGAGGTTCCGGATGCATGATGTCGGGAGTGTTTCCTTCTCTCTCGGCATGAACATCGAACGCAATCGGGAACATCACATGATCGACATCCATCAGCACAGCTACACTCGGACGCTCTTTGCGAAGTTCAGAATGGAAGAGTCCAGACCAGTTGCCACGCCAATGGCGATGAAGCTTCACCAGAGGAAGCCCGACGAAGAAGCCTGCGATCTGACAATATACAAATCGACGACCAGATGCTGTATGTACACGATGGCTGCCACTCGGCCCGATATCGCATATGCCATCCGAGTTCTCAGCCAGCACAATCCCGACCCAAGCAATGAGCATATGGTAGCTCTCTAGCGCGTGTTTCAGAACCTCAACGGCATGAAGGACTGGCGACTGCGCTTCGGAGGAGCACTTGGAGGAGCACTGGGAGGAGCACCCGGAGGAGCACTCGGAGGAGCACTCGGAGGAGCACTCGGAGGGGCACTCGGAGGAGCACTCGGAGGAGCACTCGGAGGAGCACTCGGAGGAGCACTCAGAGGAGCACTTGGACACAGAGCACTGGGAGGAGACGGAGAAGGCGCACTTAGATGTTATGTTGATTCGGACTATGCTGGATGTCCGTATGACTATAAATCGACAAGTGGACTAGTCATCATCTTCCGAGGAGCAGTCGACTGGAGATCGAGAAAACAGAAGTCAACTGCCCAGTCTACGACCGATGCCGAATACTATGCTTTCGGAGTAGGCTGCATGAGACTCACACAGATGTCGTGTCTCTTGAAAGAGCTCAGCATCCCGACTATCCCTCACGTGTTCTCCTATTCACAGTTACTGATCACAAGCATCCAGAACAGAATCTACTGCAGAACTGCAGTTGCACACATTGCAACCAAGTACTATCTTTCTGCAGATATGGCTAGAGATGGAGAGATCGACTTGAGCTACATACCGACTGCTGAGATGCTCGCCGACTGCTTCACAAAGCCACTGCCGAAGCCCGCCTTCTTGAAACAGTGTGCTGCGATGGGAATGATCTGGATGGGAATTGGGAATGGCCTCAGAAATGGCCTTGGGATACTCGGAAATGGCATCGGAACTGGAAACGGCATCTGGAATGCCGTCGGAATGCAAATTGATTCATTGGGCACCTTTGTTTCGAGGAGATCCAGGTTGTTTGATTGGCTCCTCTTCCCTTTTGTTTACTGTTTTTGTTTGAAACGGACGTGATAGCCGTCCTGGAGGAGTGTTGAGCTGAATGGAAGTACGGATATCACTATGCCAAGGACTATGTTGTAACTTACCTCTTTTGTAGTTAGCGCCATTGGTCATCCATCGACCTTATGTCGATGCGACATGTCTTGTTACACGATACAATAGACACACCTTCACGTACGCCCGCACACACTTGACTACTCGAGCACACGCTACCGTACAACAATGATCATGGCATGGAGAGATGGAGAGGGAGGACTAAACTTTGTGTTCTGTGATGATTGTAGAGTTGTGGATGAGAAAGAGGGAGATGGTGGATGAAGATGAGAACGATGTGGAGGATAGAAGCGGATTTGAGAAATCAGGGTTAAGACTTGCCTGATAGGGTTGAGAAAACATCCTATCATTCTTATTACATGCCAGATCAGGACATGTTCATGCCGCATCAGGGGTGGTAAATTGACTTGTATACAAAATTCTCTTAAGTCCCGGTTTCTCATGAGGTTTTGCCCCATCCCCTTGTTTCTCTCTCTTTCTCATCCTCAACTCAACCATCACCAAAGAACACAAAGTTAAGTCATCCCTGACTATCTCGCCATGACATGATCTATAGTTAGCACCGAGTAATGCATACACCAAGTACAGTATACTCTGAGTACTCCATAAGCTGCAAACTGCATCATCCCAAAATCGACTGTCTCCCGCTCTGAGCCACTCTCATATCTCTTGGTAGACCATGCTTGTGCTCAATTCTCTATATTCCTACAATTATGAGTTAACCAATGAATAGAGTGGCAGCTACATTTGCGCCACCCTCCCAAACTACCGCCTCCAGAGTGACCGCCTCCAAGAACTCCGTCCAATCTCGCTCGATCAAGGCCTCAAAGTGTATCTCAGAACTCGCTTCATGATGGCCTCGAAGCGCATCTCGAAACGTGCTTGATCATGGGTTCAGAGTACATTGTCAAACTTGCTCAATCACCACAGCGAAGTGTATCTCCAACCTTGCACGATTAGAGTGTTAGGGGTTCTCCCTTAATAGCGGTATTGGTACTAGTCTACTCCGAGATCTACATAATGGGTTCTATAACCCCGTATAGTACATAACAGCGATGTCAAAATGGAGGAGTCAGCTGCCATGAGTATGATCCTTAGTGGGTGACTACATGCCTCGGGTCGATTTGACAGCGAGCCTGATCACTGGCGGATCGATTGAAAGTTCACACACTACGGTAGAACTGATTTGATGATGCAATAACCTTGGCCAGTCGATAAGCCCTCAAGGCTTATATTGATGCCAGTTATTTCTTACCACATTCATTCAAACTGAACTAAGGGGACTGGACGCGGCAGTCGCAGAAATGTGACTGACGTGTCAGGCAGAGGTCAGCCAAAATGCTATTAAGTGGGAACTCGAGCAAATCCCTTGTGGAGCGGAACAACTTGGGCACTCCCCGGTCAAAGAGAACAGTCTCGGCCGAAGCATAGTGTGTCAGACTGACGAAGACGTTGGGCAAAGTCAATAGGCCCCGATAAGATCCCGACTCTCTGGCAGAGAACAAACGAGTGCAGTTAATCACTATTAGTTTAATAATACTGGTGCGGTACATCAAGTCAAATGTCGACAGAGCAATGGTGGGTCAACACGTAAGCCTCTCAAGCAGATAAGCCAAACAGCCTATATGGTGAAGGTTGTGTCTTAATTTATTAAGCAATCTGTTTAAAACCCTCCAAATGACCACGTCAGGCAACAGAGAGGTTTTGACTATCCGAAATGAACGAGTTGCAAGATATCTAAGTTGAAGTTACTGTTTGATTAAATCTTATCGTATGATGATGGCCTGACTTGTCAGGGGAGTAACTCCTTAAAACCAATCAAACGATTACACGATAACCTTTGGGATGTCTGGTCCTTCATCTAAGAGCCTGGCTCATAATATAAGAGTACTCTCTCATATGACAGATGAGATCATGGCTAAGGTTTGGACATTAACTTCGGTAGTCCAAGGAAGGCTATAAAATAACCACAAGAGCTCCAGCATTTGGAAGGGTAGCCCCACAGTTACAAATGATACCTCTCTGCGAAAGACGAAGCTGAAATATTATTAAGTTTCAAGTTCGTATTATACTATTATTATCATTCCAAAGTATATTAGTATTATCTATTAGGATTGTACGCTGTTGCCCTGCCCCATGAAGAAACGAGAGTTTAACAACGATTACAATATCATTACATACGCATCATTCCTATTCATTCAAAGGTTCAGGAAGGGAGATAATATATTTGCGGCACAGTGTATTGGGTGGTTGACAATTATTATCCAATATACTGAAAAACTAAAGTATTATTTTGAATACCAAGTATTCTCTTCAGATTACTTCAGGAACTGTATAGTTACTGTGTTACTACATCAAGACAATAGCGGAGCTATAGTTCCAGATTCAAAGATTCCCACCTTGAATCTGAATTGTGATTCACATATTGAGAATCAGTCATCCAAAGAACGACTGCGATTCAATTCCCGAATCAATAAGCGTAATACATTGAATACAACTAGATCCGGAAGAATATTCAAGAATAAACCAAAATACACGGAACCAACTATGTAGGAGCTTGAGCAACGATTCGGTAAACAAAGCAAGAAGCAAAGAATGCTTACTAAGGATCACCTTCGAGCTGAGTATAAAGATATGTGAAATAATTATTGAGGGAGATTACGCAGAAACTTAATATTGTCAATAGTATCTGAACGCTAGATCGATCAAGGAAATAGCCTGAGAGATTTTGTGAAGATAGGTGTCAATTTAGATTGCACTATCATCAGGTAAAATATTACCGCTACGATATTGATTAATCATTGAGATTATTTATCGGAACATATTTTACGATATCAATTAATCACCGAGATCAATTATAAGAACTACATTACGATAATACTTAATCACCAAGATTAATTATACGAGTTATATGTATTCCCAATATTGTATCACACCCCGATATGATTTAGTTGCTATTCACCTAATAGCTTCTGATTCAACGATACATATATGCCCTTTGTGTGTTCATTATGTTAATTGTTTACCAATACATTTTGTTTGGAGATAGGCATAAGCAATCATGATAAGACTACAGCTTTGTACCTAAGAATGTACTGAAGAATCCATTGATACTTACTTTAAGTATCGTTGCTTAGTTGATAACAACCCCGTAACATCGGATAATCTAACGGCAATGGAACGCAGATAACCCACAATGAACCCATCGGCAACCTTTATTGACACAAATGCTAGTGATGATATCGTGTCCGCCTCCCACAATTGAGCGCCTACAGAGCGTCAACGGTTTTTGTGAATGGTCAGAAAGCTACATAGCCATGAAATGCATTGTGCTGTTCCTAAATCGAGTTTTACGCAGTCAGTCTTGGCAATCTGACCTTGTATACAACTGCACAAATACACATGCAATGTCTTACAGATCTGATTTTTTTAATTGTAGCAGTGGAGTCAATATTGAAGAACCTGCAGTCAGCTTTGCTGTATCGTTACTTTGGGTGGTCGTTCGAGTCGGATTACCCAGATTTCTAATTCCTACTGCCATGACAGATTCAAAATCTTTGAACACCTCATTGCTCGAGGTTATGATCTCTTCCAAAAATGACCGTCTCAAGATTCGTGATATGAGCAACCATACTGTACAAATAATCTTCGATGCTTGGTGGGCTTCAGTGACTGATGACTCGAAGCAGCTGATTGGTTGGAATAATTCTTGACAGGTGCCTTGGTGGTGATTCTATTCACACTGCGGAATTGAGGAGACTAGCAGGCCTGGCATCATATGTATCATTTGTCATCAAGTTCTTCGCCATCCATCAGAACATAGGACTAGCTCCAGGGTGAAACACTTGCTGGCAAAAGCTCACATCGCAAAGTCAAATGATTTAACAGAGTCAGAGGTCACTGAATTGACTAGTTCGACGGTCGATGAAACAGCGTTGGCCATCCTGAAGAAGCAAGGAAGTTGAGGAATCACAATAGTAAGTTTGCAGAGGAAGATCAGATTTTACATCCGCGTTGATCCATATTGACCGAAATCACAGACAAAACGTTCTAAACTGGCAGCTAATGACTTTCAAACTTCAGAATTTCACCAAGACACATGGAATCGCAACCTCATATCAGGATCTGTTTCGGCTCATATTCCATGGAACGCTATATTGAATCTAGACCTACGACAGTCATATAAGGAGTTACATGATGACCTAGTGCTGCCATCTGGTAGAACCCTCAGCAAACATTTGCCAGAGGGAATATGCACTGATCGTGGATGCAATTGAGGACAAATTGCCGTCACGAAATGAAGTATGTTTAGCTTTGGACGGATAGACCTCAACTACCAATCTTGGCATAACATCAGTCATTGCAGACTATATGGATCGAAATTGCACATTGCGTGAAGTTCAACTTCCTATTGGTGAGGTTTATCGCTTGTTCTTTTCGCATTTTGAAAGCTAATTATGGATGACAGGTGAAAGGCCAACATACTGGAGCAAGGCTGGCTGTACATTCAGAGGAGGTGCTTGATCGTTTTGAGGTTACCGACAGCCATTTGGTTGGAATTACGATTGATAATGCATCCTCAAATTACTCGATGACATGCGAGCTGCAATCAACACTTGAGCCATCTGGAATCGAGTGGCCTGCATTGAGGAACCACATACCATGCATGGCACACATCATACAGCTGGCTTTAGGTGCATTGATGAGCAGTCTGGGTGTAAAATGCCACAACAGGTCTTGGGAAGCCCATGTGCGCGATCAGCAATTTGGAGAGAATGAAAGCATAGACATTGGGAAGAGTCAAAGGCATCGAAAAGAGGGCAACGCTAGAATCAATAAGCTGTCTGCCATGAAACCAGGTTTAGCAAAGATAATTGAGAAAGTACATATTTCAAGATATTTTGAACTTGCTGAAACTGACCTTCATGTAGCGCAGAATGCTTGCTGTATTGATTATGCTAACACCTGGTCATCGAAACAAGTTCATTGACTGTTACAGAGCCAGAGTCCGCATCGCAGTACTTCCGATTATGGATCTGAAGACAGTTTGGAACTCGACGTTGGAGTTACTTGAGAGCGCCTTCCGATCATGTGAATTCACTCATTGGTGGCTTAAAACGCCATAATACAGCGATTACTGGCCACTGTTCACAACACAAGATGAATGGACCATTGGGAAATATGTCATTGAAGTGTTGAGGCCATTCCAGCATTGGACCATGTGGATGTCGAAGAGGCGTACAGTCACATTGCATCACATTATCACTGCTGTGTACAATGACATGTTCGAACATATGGATGGCGCGATGCGAGCTTTGGCCAAGGAAAAGACTCGATGTAAAGAATACTTGTTCTTTGCCGTGAAGTCAGCTCGACAGATGCTGTCCAAATATTACCCTGAAGTGACTCCAACGATGGGTATGCTTCTCATTTCCGCGCATGTTCTCGATTCTTTCTGGATGTTGCTATCCTTTGGAAAGTGGGACAAGGGAATGGATATTAATCCTGAGGAAGAGACATCCTCTACTACCCAATACGAAGAGGCCTTTCTGAATTATGTGGAGAATGAATACTGTGCCAAACATCGACGTGTGCCGGTTAATACACACGAAAGCTTACCGAGAAGCAATCTCATCCCCTTTGTAAGAGCTTCAGGATCCTGTCAATCATGCTTTGATTCGTATGATTTGTGCAGTAATGATGAAGAATACTAAACGACTAACAATGTAGCTGAGGCAACACCCGGACAAAGCAATCGCGCAGCATGCTCATTGACCACCGCCAGGCTTTCTCTGATTTCGTCGCCTGACGCACCAAAGACCTGGGGGCAAATTAATCCTAATCTCCATGATTACCACTCCGACCCAATGGAGATTAGCAGTACATTTAGGTTACCAGACATAACCTACTGGTGGCGTCAACATGAGGAAACCCAATCAAACTACACTGATCTCTCTAATGCGGTGCACGACATATTTCCTATCATACCACATGGTGTCGGAGTCGAGGCCAATTTTACCCTACGCCAAGATGTCATCAGCTGGAGGCAGTCAAATACCACAGGCGAGACACTTCGTGAAAAAGTCGTTGCAAGGCAGTTTGCTCGAGCCAATCACAGGATTTAGGCAAGCACTGACCCAGAATTGGATACAATAAACACAGAAAACGACTCGGAAATGAAGAAAGCAGTGGAGGAATGGAAATTGCACAGAATGGCCCAATTTCACGACTTTTTGGAGATGTGGTAGGGTAGCCAAAACCTACGTGCTACCTGGTGTTAGCAACGGTTCCGGGTAACCCGGCGGCAGTCCTGGATTGGACCAGATGAATGGTTCGGTTCAGTTCTACAACCGGCCAAAAAGCTGAACCGCTCTGTCTTGGCGGGGTAGTTACCAGGACTGGACACAAACCCGCAGTTTGTTGGCTGGGTTGCACCTAGACCGCGGCTCCGTATAACAGTTCCAGCAACTTGGGCTCCAATTAGATATGTGAGTTCTGATCGTATCGTGACATGATCAACACGTTGATTGTGCACTATCAGATGTACTTTCACCTCCAGCATTCAGATTAGCAATCCGACCGAGATTCGTTGGGTGGCTATGAAATTAGGCCACATTCCATGCGAAATCCGCTGGCATTCGATAGGTACTCCCTGAATATCGGTCAGCTCGTACATTTGACAGCGCAAGGTGAAAGAGCAGCTAAAACAGCACGCTCTACGTGGTTCTCATATCATGATACGATCATAACTCAACAACTTGATCGGAGCCGAAGTTGTGAGATCAAAATCCCGGGTCTCTAGAGGTAAAAGCAGCCCAATTGCAACAGTCCGGGTTTTCATGTGGTAAGACCCATTGCAAAGGTTCGGTTCGGCTTCCAACTCTTACCCGGAACCATTCTAGCAGGTTGGTACCGTTGGGAACACTAGTGCTGCTGAGAAGGGATCTCGCACGCAAAACAAGCAGATTACTGCCGTGGGATACATTTCGGACATGAAAGAGATTGTTAAAGCATCCTCTTCACTCTTTCAAGATGATGGTGTGGCTGCAATTAAATGGTCAGAAAGATCTCCATTGCCACCACCTTTGTCTGCAAAGGACCTCCTTGGAGGACTCACTCAAATATTAAATGTCTGCCAAATCCGAAGAATCAACTGTCATTCACTCAAAAGTGATGAGGATAGAGCACCTGAAAGCATTTCGGACACTGAAGATTGGCTTACCTGGAGTGGGGACTTAGAAAATCCAAATGACAGCAAAGACGATTGTGGGGCGGACATTGAATCTAATTGACAGCAGGACAATAGCATTGATGATCCAGAATGCCCAGAGCAGCGGGATGTGAGTGCAGTGCCCTATGTTCCCGGATTGTTTCAGCCTACCGGGAAGTCAAAGAGACAGGCTGAAAAGCTGTTGATGACGGTCAATGCAATTGAAACGAGGAAGAACAAGGCAGTGAAGAAAATGTCTGACAGAATGCGTCAATGTTTCACAAGCTTCTTTATGTATCTTGACTGAGAGTGTCAGTTAGTGTTATATTATGGGCGAATGGTGAGCAGTAGCTTGCCAATATCGGTTGATAAACCGATGTATAGCGGGCGCAATGAGGCTTTTGGTGATATACATAGATTTTAGTCGTGTGAGAGCGAACAGTGCAAGAATGTTACTGTGCTCGGCTTTGCCACAAGGCCAAGTCCCAATGTCTCAGAAAGACTACTAATAAGTTCGAATCATGATGAAAACTATTATCGATGGCAGCAGATGGTGAATGGACAATACATCAAAATGAGCGTCAACGGAGTGCCATTGATTAGAGGTTTTGTAAGTACAGTAATGAAACAGTTATTTGGTCGCTGTAATGCATAACTGATATATTGGCAGCTATTATTGGCAAAAGAGACAGCGACGTGCTCCCTGCCGTATCCTGAGAATGTGTGTCAACGGAGCGTCGATGATTCTCAGTGTTGCATCTTGGGTAATTTATGTTCCAATTGGTTGCAGGCATCCATTTGTCAGATATCAACAGTCTTTACTGGGAAAAACTACAGCGACATGCTCCCTGCCTGATCCTGAAATTGAGTGTGAATGGATTGTCAACAATTTTCGGCTTCGCATCTTGGGTACTTTATGTTCCGATTAGTTGCAGAGATCCATTCATCAGGTAATGAAATCCTTTACTGGGGAAAACTACAGCAACATGCTCCCTGCTGCATCCTGAGAATGAGTGTCAACGGAGCGTCAACGATTTTTAGCTTTGCATCTTGGGTAATTTATGTTCCGATTGGTTGCAGAGATCCATTTATCAGATAATGGCAGGTTGTACTGGGAAAAACTACAGCGACATGCTCCCTGCCGCATCCTGAGAATGTGTGTCAACGGAGTGTCGATGATTTTTAGCTTCGCATCTTGGGTAATTTATGTTCCGATTGGTTGCAGACACCCATATATCAGATATTGGCAGCCTTTACTGGGAAAAACTACACCAACATGCTCCCTGCTGCATCCTGAGAATGTGTGTCAATGGAGCGTGGATGATTTTTAGCTTCTCATCTTGGGTGATTTATGTTCCGATTGGTTGCAGAGATCCATGTATCAGATAATGGCAGCGTTTACTGTTAAAAACTACAGCAACATGGTCCCTGCCGCAGCCTGAGAATTTGTGTCAATGGAGCGTCGATGATTTTTAGCTTTGCATCTTGGGTAATTTATGTTCCAATTGATTGCAGACATCCATATATCAGATATTGGTAGCCTATACTGGCAAAAACAACAGCGACAAGCTCCCTGCCTCATCCTGCAATTGAGGGTCAATGGAGCGTCAACAGTTTTAGTTGTTGCATATTTGGTAATCAAGGCATCGCGCGGATATTCGCGTTCATAACGGAATTATTGACCGCTCGTGTAGGCAAAAATACATTATATCTAAGGTAAAACACCAATTCCAAATTAATCGATATTGCAAGCTGCCAAGCATGCAAAAACATATTATTGGTTGTTGAAAATGTGATTTTGATAAAATACAATTACCAAACTCCAAAGACAAAAGCCTTATATGAATCTATGGATGGACCCGCTGGGCGACCTGCTGACAACCCACCTAATTCGGACGGGTTAGGAGTTTACCACCGAACTGTACCCGAGTTGAAGGTTTCGGGTTAATTGACAATGCGGACCACCATTTTGGCCATGGTTCGGTTTGGACCCGGACCAGGACCCAAAGTCATGGTCCGGAACCATTGCTCACACTAGAGTATTAAGATGCTGTCACTTTGAACTAATACATATAGCCAATATTCACGTAGGTGAAATAGTCAAGTAATGTTGAAGTGTTTCAATAGATAGAAATTTTGATAATATTTCAAGGTGTTCCTCGCTTGTAATGTCTGACTGTGGATCGCTGCTGGTGCTTGGTTCTTCTCATTGTTAGGGACAATGTGATTTCTTATATAGTTGGTTCCTCAGGTCAAGATTGCCTTCGGATTACCACCATGACACATTGATTGCTATGCTAGCATATTTCCGAGTTAAACTTAAGTTACTCATCGATAATGCCATGAATTCGCTCAAGGTTATCGTGTTCATGCATGAGTGGTTTTCTTGTATTACACCCCCACATGGGTCATCCTCATGTCATGATATCATGCGCACTTTTATAACAACTGATAACTTCAACTTGGACATCTCGCATTTGTTTGTTCAGTAGTTGGAATATCTCACAACTCATAGTCATATCAGTGCTTATCGCGTCATGTTTGAATAACAGAAGGATATTAAATGCCTCACCTTCAAATTGGCTATTTGGCAATGCGTCAGAGATTTTGATCGGCAACCAACCGTTACTCTGCGAATGTGGACTATGACACATCAACGGCGTATTTATAATCAGTATGATCTTGCAATGCATACTCACTCAAATCAATGAGCTGGGTTGCATCTGGCCTCTTATCTTCAGCCAATGTCATTAATCCCTCAGACACAGCATGCTTAGGTCTCAACCTTCCATAGACCAGGGAGTACCGCAAGATGTTCCCACCCCTAAGTATGCGGGCTTGGAGATCCCTCTTACTTGCATTTTGCTTATTGTCTGCTGCACACGTAATTCTGTGTAATCGCAACTTGACTATGTGTTGTCCCGCTAGATAAGATATAGTAAGTGTGGTCGATAATTATGTGCACTGCTGAAGGTTTTTCACTTCCCAGTAAAGGCGTCATAATTGCATCATCATACATGAATCTGCTAATACCAGTGTTCTCGTATTAATTGATCGACATGCGGCTCATGTGTAATCACGCTCAGGATCACTTGACTGACAAACATGATGATGTCCTGCTGGTTGGTGTTTTGCATGTAAGTCACGATAGTTCATCACATGTACCAGCTGCAAGCCATTCATGTATCATTACCGCTGCTAAGAGAGAACCTTTAACACAAGGAGGGTAGGAACAGGGTGAGAGAATATGAAGGGATACCCGGCTACAATGAATGACCCAAATTGCATGAATCTATGAACACTTGGCAAGAATGCATGGGGAACCGCACACATTGCACGGATCTATGAAAGCAGCCCATGAGTGCGTGAGGAATCACACAAACTGTGTGGATCTCTGAAAGCTCGGCAAGAGTGTGTGAGACCAAGAGTTGGGAATGACAGAGTGTGTATTTCGTATAATGCGATCATGCATCAGCACAATGTAAAATGGTTTGGAAGTTATATCAGAACAACTCAGCAACTGTGAACAGCCACACCGATCCTTCGAGATCCTTCCAGATGCTCCCAGATAGGCTGAATGCAAAGTGATGTGCTCCCAGGTGCTCTGAGACTACTTCCTGGGTGCTCCTCAATGCTCCGGAAGTTGTGGATCAGAACACAAGACTATCCTGAACAGTGTATCCAGTTGTCTTCAAAATGCTACAAAACAAACTATTAGAATGTGCAAATTGCGGAGCTCAGGGGAGTATTGGCTGCATCTCCAAGACAATTGCAGTGCATCTCGAACCTGGAGCCATACTCTCCAGCAGTGATTATTATAATGTTTATGTCAAATAGTACCATTCAATTGACTATCTTCCTACTGCACACCTTGATTCAGGCATTGTAACTCAATATACAGTCGAGGAGGTATCTAAATCCACCTGATTATTCACACGCCATAAGCTATCAATTCTATCTATTACACCATGCTCCCACACCAAATGGGCTGGTCCAACAATTGTTCCGACAGGTACAGTATGCATCTTATCAGTCTGTTTGACAACCAGGATGAACCCGTCAACATAATCAGCCCAACCATGTAGATCTTTGTACTTTGTTGCAATTACCACCGGATATTCCTGAGCTTGAGGACGTAATATCCATTGATCAGTCGTCTTGGACCTCTTAGAATAGGTTGATATCATTTTTCTGGTGGGCAGGCACTCCTGAAATTGGAGGATCTGATTCGGAGGAGTCTAGATAAAGTATAATACTGAAAACAAAGGATTATGGCTTTGAAAGGAGTAATCGAGGTCGCTCTCCGTATATTGGATACAGATGTTATGAGATTGGGGCATCATCCCTTCGTTGGCATTGGTATATTCTACCTTGCAGTCAAGCCCCAGACGTTCAACAGTTGTAGGGCAGTGTAATGGTTGACGATAGTACAACAGCCCATTCTGACGTTTAATAAATACACAGTCTATGAGTGCTTTCTGATCATATCCAAGCACCAGTCCACAAACTTCGTGTCCCCAGTCCTCGTCAATTTGTGTATGGAAGAGCCGTCCAAAGTTGGGAATTCTGAAATCTTCTGATGCATCTCTGAGTGTGGTTAATTTGATGCTTGTGCACACTGCGCAGACTTGGGTTTCCCTTGAATGATGTACCTGTTGTGATACCAGGCGGAAAAATGGCTCTTCCTGACAATGCTGGAGGTGTGAAACATGGGCTCAGTGAGTATTTTGCCATTTATCGGTAGCAGATGATATTTGAACATTTTCACACAGTCAATATGGTATCAGCCTTGCAGGGCAAGATGATACAGTGTCTGCTCCATGCAGTCGAGACCGGTACACCAATCATTGTGCTTGAGCATCAGTCGAACGTTGTTGACTTTGTTTGTACATTGATAGGCCTCTTGCACATTGCTGAGATATAGCCATTCAGCAATATCGGTGGTGAAATTGTCGCCAGAACCCATTCGCAGAATTGACTGGGATGTATGGGTCACAAGATGCACTCTTGAATGTCCGAGATGTATTACATGCTGATTGATGGTTGTCTGGATCTCCAGAACACATAGAGCCATCCACCAAGCTTCAAACTTGATTAAGCATATGGACAATTCCTTGTTGAACCATTTCTTCTCATTCGAAGTGATACCATGAATCTCTCTCTTCAGCTCATTTGTAATGCGGTCCATATCAGCGATACTCCAGGTGGTGGCTTCAGTCTCACCATCAGATGGATGGACCTGAAATTTGACATGCTTGTCAGCAGTCATATTTGCCGCTCCATAGTCCTTGTCTTCTGCAGCAGTTTGCATTGGAGCAAGTTTTTTGGAGAATGTGCTTCTCGGACCGGTTGCTGTAGTCCCAACTTCTCACAATAGTTGGCCCCCATCATGTTGCAAAATTCCTTGAAAAGGTTGCATTTAACAGGTGTCACTTGATGGATTTTGTGCTCCTATCACTCTTTTGCCCTCTGCCGATCAGCATCTGACCATTTGGTTGCCGCTTGTTGCGCTCTGTCCAGGCACACCTGAAATTGCCTTCATTTTGTTGTTGTACCCTTTTCAGCCCCATACAACTAAACCTCCATAGCAGCACGGATTTCATGAATCTCTTGTTCTTGCAACTGATGGGATGCTCTTGTGAACTGTTCATCCACTTTGGCCTTCTCAGACTTCGAAATTTTCTGCTCTCGAAAAGCGCCCTTCTTCTTGTAAAATCTCTTCAGTGCATCATCTAGCACTGGGAGTGATAGACATCAGCAAAAACTAAATTTCCTTCATTAAATTTATTCAGTTTATTGTACCCACAAACTTAATGAAATGAAATCTAGGTTTCCCTGAAATATGGCATTACTTTGATGTTCCAGAGTGTTCTTTGAGTTGTCCCAATGCTGTTTTCAAGCGTCACAACCAGTGTACCGACTTTTGCGAAACTGACAACGAGAACTTGATGAACAGTTCACACTTCCTTTGGCAATATCACAAATTATCTCTCGGCAGACGCCTACCTCACCCAATTTGATTTGTCCTCGTGATGATGGTATCACTCACCACATAGCTGTAATGAAGCATTCAGTTGTTATTTTCAAAGGCCCTCATCGCAATATTTGACCAATGATAGTTACTATGCAGAAGTGGTTTGCAATATTTGATTTGTTGATACCCCATCGTCAGCACCTTGCAGTTCAACATTTGCGGGAGGGTTATGCATTATCGCGATTATGATCTCATGCGTTTGAGATCAGACTTCAGTGAACAATCAGTTCCATTACATTTACTACTATTATGATATATTGACGAAACCTAGAATAAAATAGCAAACAAAGGAAATCCTAAATCGGAGCACTGACACCATTCCTATCCTTCAACGGAGATCGCAACCTGTTCAGTTGTACTTCCATCGACTCATCCCGTATTCTCAACACTGCATCAGCAAAGAACTATTCCGTCCAGGCGGAATGGCTGCGTTAGAGTGGACTTGCTCCGTGCGAACGGTCAGAGACACACCGGTCGCGGATTACTCCGCGCCCGGCATCAATGCCATGCGTCACGTGGCATATCGCCCTCCGATCGCAGTTTCACTGTTACTTCTCGCCCCATCAGTCTCCTCGTTCAAAAAACCCTCTGGCGTTGTGGCCAACTGTGACCATACATCGGAATGGGTTCATTGGGTATGCGCTTGCATCGGGATTGCAATGTGATGGGTGACGCTGCAAAAATCTCTCCTCGCGCACCTTCTACCTGCGCGCAAAATGCAATTCAATCTTTCCTAATGATACACATCATTCCAACTCACCAGATCTATGGGGCTATGGACAATCCATCACTCGTTCCTTCGGTCTCCTGGGTGATTGCTTGAAGCTATCTCTGGAATTATGTGCGTGCTGACGATGATGTTTCCCACACTGAAATTTTGCAAAGCAATGGCTGGCAGTGCTGTTCTCACTTGTACAAATTGCGAGACGGGATCCAAGTTACCCAAGATTTCAGGTATTGTGGAGAGCGCCAGGGCTAACCAGTACTCAACGAAAGCTCCATCGTGGTTTAGGAGCTTGAGTGTGAATAGTCGTTGCAGTTGTCACGAAGGATGCCCATTCAGCGTGCCATAACACCTCCCGAGGCATTGCTTTACCTACACCCAGTCATTCCGTCGGTCCCCTCCGTGCCAGCTCTGACATCCTGTGCATTGACACATCTTAGCTATGTGTTCACCTTCTAAACCCTCAACTTGAACCTTAATACCATGGTAAATACAGAGCTCCATTGCATGTGGTTGTTCATCCAACATATACGTCTTGTTACGACTCTTATACCTGATATACTCCCGTGTGCTGAGGTTCATTGCCACCCGGTGCGTTGCGTCCTGCATATTGTCGAGTAATGCTCTGAAGTCTTTGATCATAGCGTTAGGATGCTTTCCATCATGGCAGTTTTGGGTTCCAATGAATGAGGGCTTCGCCTATGACTGGGAGCTCCGGGGGGCAGCCAGATCAGCACCGGAAGAGAGGACTTTGCAGGTGGCAGCGCTGTCCTCCTGACACTGAGCGGGGGCTTGGGGAATGAGCTCTCTCATTTCGAAGCAGAGAATGTGACGCTGAAAGGTGATTACTTGTGGCAGGTAGTTGCGATTGTGATTGGAGGCGTTCCAACCGTCCATAACGTTCGTTTCATGTGCTTTTTCATGTCTCTCGCCAGAATACTGTTGCAAGGCTCCATAGTGATGAATCTGTTCGACCCAATGAGACATCAAGTGGATCTTCAGAACGTTGAAGTCGGCATCTAACTCCTTGGAAACATCTATCTCATTGCTGATATAATCCTGCCAGGTGTTCATTTTGCGCCACTTCCTTGACTGTGTCCAAGTTTCAGCATTTGTTTCCTCGTCGACATTTCGCTTCTTCACGAGGTCCGTGCTCAGGGCATTGGCTTTCGCCTTTGCCACTTTACCGGCTCGCTCTAGAAAGTAAACCTCTTTGAAGTTGGGAAAACGACGCAAGGTGTCCTCCAGGTAGCTCAATGTTGCATCATGGTGAGATATATATCGAGCATACATATTGAATTTTAACAATGCCCGTGTGCACTCAATTGCGCAATTGAATATTGGATGCTGAGCGGGGCGTCCGTCTTGTAGAGACTGGGTTACAACTCCAAGCAGGTACCGGCTCATTTCCTTCATCTCCTTCCTATTCCATTGAGAAACTTCCTCATATGACTGATTTTTGGAGTGAGGTAGCGGTAAGCAAGCACGGATAACGAGATTGTATTGTACTTGTCGAGCTGTTCCTGCGTTTTCATGAAGTGGAAAATTCACTTCTGGAGGTGGTCAAGCATGCCGATCTGCATTGTATGGAGGAGGTGAGGCTTCGGGAGGTCGCTCACAATATTTCGAATATGTCGAAACCAGGTGAATTCCCAGTGAACGTGGTGCGACGAGATCTCGGCATCGGCTGCCTCAGTGTTGGCTTCGCCGAGCGTTCTATAACGCTTGTGATCCCACTGGGGGTGTTGCCTGTCAGCAGGGAAATGATCTCCAGGTTCGTTCTATGGACACTCGCGCCGAACACAAAGATGCCGCTCGAGATGTTGTAGGTCGCTATACCCTGGGCAATCTGCAAGCCATGCTGCTAAACTGGATTGCAATGTCTGAAGTTGCCATCTGCATAGCGAACGTTGTAATACCCCCCCTCAGCGCTGGGATACAGTGTAAAAGTGAGAGGTTGGAGCACCCGGCAGAGTATTTCATTCAGCACCTCTCGGGTTGTTTGCCGCTCCTCATCCAGCTGCTCCAGAGGAATATTGCGGTTCTTCATTGGAATTGGCAGGAGATCGACCATTACGACGCTGTGCGTTGAGGGCATATGTGGGATCTTCGAAGATAGATTGCCAATCGTCATAGATACAGGCCTCTCTGTCTTGTCGCCAGCACAATTCGAGAGCTATGTTCCGTCGGACATGATTATCAAGGGAACCAGTGTATCTCCCCCTCCAAGCGTTGACTTAGCGTCGATGAGCATGTGATTATCCTCGAGTATTTCTCCTTAGCTGTGTCTCCAACTCCCAGTCCGGAGTGTGTATTTTGGTAGAGAGGCCTTTCGGTGGCGTATCACTGGTAAAGCAACGCTGAGGGGAGTAAATGAGATGCTTGGCGTAGGCTGGCTGCTGCATCAACCATCTCATGCATTTGATGATGTCTCGACTCCAGTATTTGATAGGGCGTTGGTGATTGTCATTCCAGCTCATATCCTCCAGAGTGTATAGTTCCCACTCCCTGAGAGCCGCATCATCTGGCATGCTAGCCACGAGCTTCTGGATGTAATCTCCGTTTTTGCAGCTTAGGAATCCCTCAGCAGTGATTTCTTCCTTCAGCACGTAGTCATAGTACATCTTCATGACCTTGATCTTGATCCCACACTGGATCTATTTGTACTCTTGACTCGTCACAGACAGGTTGTAGGGATTGTATTGTAAGTTTGTCTCAAGGCAACCCTGAGCGTCGTGTTCCTGTGGCTCAGCAATGGAATCACTCAGCGCAGCGCCGGGGCCGGGGTATGTTTCTGTCCACAGCAGAGTAGGGGGCGGTGGTTCAGACTCCAAGTCTGCAATGTATTCAAAGTGCTCGAGGTAGGGAAATGCATTCAGGTCCTTGACTGAATCTTTGTTAGTGTTGGATTCACGATGCTGAGTCGGTTCAATGTGTCAGGATGTGCTGCAAATAGTCCGATGCTTCTGGCGTGCAACTGGAAGGTGTTCAGGATGGTGTCATTGGATATGTTTAGGTCGCAAGTGGTCTGAGGTGAAAATCTTTCGGCATGAACAATCGGGGCAACCGAAATCCGTATTCTCTGGCATTGTCGATGACACGAGAGTAGTGTTAGCAACGGTTCCGGGTTACCCGGCTTCGGTCTGGGTTGGGACCGAACCGAACGCCCCGGTCCGGGTCAGGAACCGCCAAGTAACCAGACCCGCTTTGTCTTGGCGGGTTGTTACCCGGACCGGACATAGAACCGTGGGTGTTTGGCTGGGTTGGAACCGGCCCGCGGTTCCATTTATGCGGTTCCTACAACTTTGGCTCCAATTAAGTATATGATTTCTGATCGTATCAAGGCATGATCAGCACGTAGATTGTGCAGTTTTAGGGGCTCTTTCACCTCCCGCTATCGGATTTGCGATCGCACGGATATTCATTGTGTAGCTATGAAATAAAGGCGAATTTTAAGCGAAATTCGCGGGATTTCGATAGCGACTCGACGAATATTGGTCCGATCGCAAATCTGAATGCGGCAAGTGAAAGAGGGGCTAAAACTGCACAATTTACATACTGATCATGCCACGATATGATCCGAACTCAAATACTTAATTGGAGCCAAAATTGTGAGTCCAAAATGCCGGGTTTTTGGTGGTAAAACCGCCCCAATTGCAACGGTCCGGGTTTTCGTGTGGTAAAACCCGTTGCAACGTTTCGGTTCCGGTCCCAACCCTAACCCGGAACCGTTCTAGCGGGTTGGAACCGTTGCTAACACTACACGAGAGGAGTGGAGTATACACTGTAGAAACGGACGAAAGTTGGTGCTGGGCCTGAGGAGCCAGGTGGGTTTAAGCTCACGATACTTTCAGCTAACTTGACAGATTTATTGAGCTTCAACACCATCACAACGAGGTTCCTTACTCGCCAGCAGTTGCAAAAATGCTGCATGTGCGATCTCCCATAATACTATGAACAAAATAAATCCAATACAAAACCCATAGAGAAAATAAACCCTGAGCGATTCAAAACCCTTGCAATGTGTGAAATAATCAATGCCTGAGATGAATCGATTAGAACAAATGAAACGAACGAGACATGAACCCGACCCTGACCCAAATGCAACAACCATCGCCTCCTCTCCATGGCAAGGACTGGTTCACTCTTCGCCTACCGCACCATCAGGGTGCGCCCCAAAGAGACGGACATTGGGGAGAGGGACATTGGGGAGACTGTTGCCAGCTTCCGATTTGCCGAGCAGCTGCTGATCCACATCCACATCCGAGGTGTTTCCGGCTTCCTCAGCTTCTCGCAGAGTTGGCACCACTGGGCGAGGTTTTAAAGGCATCACCAGCCCCAAAATTTCCAGCTGACTGAGCTGATGAGTCTCGGGGGATCGTGGTCGTGGGTGAGGCTCCGGGGTCTGTGGCCATGGGGCAGGCGCCGGAGGTTGTTGCCGTGGGGTATGCTCGCGCATCTCCTGGCCTTGCTGAGGTAGCATGATTGGCTGATCATCTACCATTGTATCTCCATCGCCAGCCAATATATTTACCATCTACCCCTGGGCAATCGTCCCAGATCCTTTGCCATCATCCTCATCCTCATCCTGCTCCTCATCCTCATCCTCCTCCTTCTCATCCTTCTCCTCTTCATCTTCCTCCTCTTCATATTCCTCCGCTTCATCGTCATGGTCCCTTTCCATATGGAGGTCGCTGTCCAAATCAACGGTGCATGGTGTGTCCACATCATCCTCCACGCGCATATCCACATCAGAATCATGTTCTGAGTCATATTCGCCATCCAACACCTCGGTAGAGTCGGTATCATCATCTGGGGAAATTGACATGGCGGGTGATGCTTCTGGCTCTGAATATAACCGCTTTAGTTAGCCGGCCATGTCCGAGTCTGCCTCATACATTGCCTTCTGCAACTGCAGAGCACCGGCACGAGAGATGTCATCTCCCCCTGGTATTTGTTCAACAATACCTTTCCCTTTCCTGATTCCCTTCCCCTTCCCCTTCCCTTCCTCCATTGCCTTCCCCTTCCCCTTCCCTTTCCCCTTCCAGTCCTCAGTCGCCGTTCCTTTCCCCTTTTTATCCTTTGATCCCTTCCCTTTCCTGGTCCCATTCTCACCGCCCTGCGTATCCTCCTCACCCTCGCCATCTTCATTTTGATTGCCATCGCCATAACAGCTCCTTCCACCGCTTGGCGCTCCGGGATCCGCCCAGTGTGCATCATCATCATCCCCATGAATTGTCCATTCCCAATTCAGTGGTCTAAAGACCAGGAAGTCGCCCGGCCTGCACTGCTGGCAGCTTGGCAGCTCAATCTTTGCCCTGAGATCATCGCTACCGTACAAGAGAGAAACACTGGCTGGTGCGTTTAACCTTCACCGAGCTAGTTGTCTGCGGATTGGAGTGATCAACCTGAACCCCGAAGCCACGGGGGTTGTCCCACCTCCCATTGTTCAGTTGGTCGCGGATTTCGTCCAACATTTGCCCCATATATGAGCGGAAAACTGCCCACCACTCACGAAAAGGCGAACTCTTACTCCTGAGGTGCGACCACATCAGCTGGAATTGTGAAATGTGGTGAGTCGTGACTGGATCAAGAAAGATTAAATCATAAAAGAGGTCCCATGCCCTCTCATCCTTGACGCTGCATACGTCGTATATCTGTATGGGTCCACCGATGTGTTCCGAGATGAATCCCTATATATAGTCCTGATGAAACGACAGGCATCGATTTAGGACTGAAGTTGGTATCTCTGCCCTCGCCTTCGCCTTCTCTTTGTGGGTGCCCTTTGGTGCCATCACTGTGAGTTGCAGATGAATCTACATCCGAAGCGTTGTCAGCATGACACAGTTGCATGTAGCGGAAGTAAACCCAGATGGGAGGTACAAAGTTGTGTTCGTTATCAGGTGTGTTCTGGAACAAGAGGCGTCGTATTATGCAAGTCACGTGATGTCGAGATAGTTCAGGATGATGGCGGGGTGTTTAATACAGGCGGCAAAGACAATGGAGGTGTAGGTGGGAAGAAGGGTTATATATACTCAAGTTCCTACGATTTCTTGGTTCAACTTGTGAGCTATGACAATTTTGATTCATATCCTGTGTTTTGTTGGTTAACGAACACACAACGGCCCAGCCTTCAACTTGGACAACCACCAGGCACCTCATTGATGAGAAGCCTGGAGACGAGATTTAGTACTCGCGGTGAGGAACGTTTATGACGCTGGACATTGCATTTGCTTCTCACACTACTTTCACTGCTCAGACGTTGTGCATCTTGGAGCACACTGAGTTGCTAACAGGTTGTCCTGACTCTGCAACCATCCAACACGGCTACCAACACACCTAGGGGTGGCAAAAGCATACGCAACCGATGTCATAGGATTGATAATACGTCATTTTCGCTTTGCAATGCTTTTACCTTGGCCAAAGGGGGATTTTCGATGGGAAGCTGAAGATATACACAATCATTGGTTCGAAGTATTGTGCCAAGAACGAGTGCAATTCTATGATAACCGTGCGAAGAAGGTATAAACACCATTCAAGTGGTGCAAATAGACCTTCAGACGTTGCTGTAACAGTGAATATCAATGCTGAGTTCAATCTGAGTTCAATCTGATGGCTGTAAACCCCATAATTGAATGCGTTTCAGGGGATCTTGTCCCCAAGTATTTTCACGGTTTAGAGTCTAGCATGGTCTACACTGTGCCTCCGTTTTTAGTCGAATCCCTCCCTGGTCGCTTAAATAGGTGTCTACCTTCCCTGCCATTGCATATGGATGCAGAAGAAATTGTTCCTGCTTTCTTAACGTCGAACATCTATATCAGACTGTGCCTTCCCGAACCCCTCAACCTGACACGACTCTGGTCATACAAAATGTTCAAAGTATTGCCCATGGTCAGAATCAACCAATGCCTGGGCTGTTGTGGAATTCTCCACCTCCCCCTGCTAAGAGACGCATTTCTGTACCGGCTGGCAAGAGGGATTCCTCTCAGCGAGGGAGTTCCGTAGCTTCTACAATCCAATGTCAGAGCTCCACACCGTCATCTTCGCGGAACAATTTTTGCGTTGCGGTTATCACTCAATGCGTGATTTCCACCCTGTCCGCTACACAGCGACTGTCAATAAATACTCCAACTGCCCCGCCGGGTACAGGCAGTCATAGCACACCAGCACCCAGAGGAACCTCACAGGTAGACCCAATGTGTCGCATTGTATCGAGCCCCGCATCCGGCATTGCTAGCACTCCCACCCCACTCAGCAGTCTTGAAAACCTTCCTACTCCCATCCCTAATCCAGAAGCCTGCGCGATCATTACAAATCCACTGTGAACGCGAGCTACAGAAAGGAATCAGAGACAGAGGGAGTGGCAATTGCAACGGCAGGTGGTGTCTGCACCTTGATCAGTGGTCTCCAGCAGTCGCAGCATCCATTGATTTGGTCACTCACACATGACGCATCATGTATTTGCAATGGGCAGACTCCAGGAGCTCTACATGACCAACAGACGGCCGTTTATGAGTGCAAGCGACTTGGAGATGGTGAGTTATGCAATGCGATGCGTTGCGAAAGCATCAGCTGAAGGCCCCCACTAGCAGATAATAGAGAAGTACTGGTACACCGCTATGCAGCAAAACAACATTTCGTCCATAGCATTTGAGGCGCGCACAAAGGAGATCTTGAAAGAGCTATGCTGAAGCAACGGCCCGCTTTGGATACTACACGCTCAAAGCGGTACCCAGTTGGAGTACAAGTCGATACAGTTATGTCCCAGTTCATTCAATCAGCCAGGAACAACATAGGAGAGCTTTATGATCTCCACCGCTTTGAATCCAATGCAGAGTGCGTGGGATCCATCGATTCCATTCTGGCCGACAATAAGTATCTTTTTCCTGCAGCAGAGCATGTGGAAGGTGGTGTATGCGGTCCAAATCCAACGCAGCGAGAGTCGAAAGCTGCTAACAAATGGCCAGGGTCCAGTTTACTTCCTGCCAGAAGCAATCCCGGGGGTGATCTACACCAAAATTCATCATCTGGCGAATAACCACAGGGAGTACGCGGATGGATTTTATAATTCCATGATTGACGACAAGCACGGTCATTTACCCTCGCCACTGATCAGGTAGACCTGCACTGCATTGCCCCATGCTCTCGTGGAGTGGCTAAAGAACCAAGGTGTTCATGCGAAAGCATCGAAGTCAGAGCTGAAAGCGGACAGACCTGATCGCTCAAACTACCTCAACTACAAGAATGACGGTGGTAAGAATGCATCCTGCAGCACTGTAATGGGTCGGTAGTTGTCAACCTCGCCCGGCGTTGCAGACACATATACATTCTTGAAAGAATACCTGGAACACACTACCTGAGAGCTACCAACAGAGTGTGTATAGAAACACTCTTGCGACAGTCAAGCGTCAGATCCAACAGGCGGAGAACCCAGTGTCTGCCATGGTCATCAGCATAGAAGCAGCGGGTGTTGACAATGCACTTTCTCTTGACTATGTGAGATCAGAAGTAGCATTTGAGGAGCCTGAGATCGGAATTGCCGACCCAAATATCCCGATAGACAACAATTGCATGGATGTCAAACTGCATTTTGTGATGCCAGGGGGCAGCGGGCATTAAGAAGTTCAACCTGACCAAAGCGACATGCGCGATGCCATCCCCACCGCCAGCCGGCGACTATGGCCCACGACTGACCTCAAGAGGTTTGACCTGGGAACCTGTGATGTTGATGGGTATGAGGTCGACGATGGCAATGATGTGGATGCGGATGGGGACGAAGAAGCAGCGCTTGCCGATGATAGATCAACGCAGAATGTGCAGGACTGAGGGCATAGTACTAGAGAGTGTGAAGATTCATCAGCGACAACTATAGTTTCCGTCAGAAACACCCGTGTGTTCCGGACAGCTCTTACAGCTCTGACGGAACCTTGTACCCTCTGCCGGAGAATTCAACGCTTCCTGTCGCCCAGGCGACGGGCCGCGACTTGCGATGCCTACATACCTCTCCCAGAGTTCACTGGACTGATGTGGTGGCCTTCAGGTGCACCTGGGAGCACCTGGGAGCATGTTGAATCACTGTAGAGCAGTCTGGTAAAACAACTTCTTTGGGAATGCTGCTGGTGCGCCTGGAAATTGTAGCTACTACATATCGTTCAACGATTTTCAAAACATATGCATTCACTTTGTACTCGTATGTATGTATCTATGTATCTATATAGCTACCTATCCACACAGGGTATATCTGGACTGGCAGCACACGGTGGTTTAGAGCAATATGAGGTGCGCCTGAAGATGACGATCGAGTGAACCCAGTGATACACTCCGAGGCCGTGATCAAGCAAGTTTGGAGATGCAATTTGAGACCGAGATTGAGTGAACTCAGAGATGCACTGGGAGGCCCTAATCAAGCACGTTTGGAGATGCACTTGGAGGACGTGATCGAGCGAGGTGGTTAATGCACTGGGAGACCGAGATTGAGTGAACTTAGAGATGCACTTTGAGGCTGTGATCGAGCGAGTTTGGAGATGCACTTGGAGACCATGATTGAGTGAACTCAGAGATGCCCTGGCAGGCCATGATCGAGTGAGTTTGGACATGCACTTGGAGGCAAAGATTGAGTGAACTCAGAGATGCACTCCGAGCTGTGATAGAGCGAGTTTGCGGATGCACTTGCAACAGGCTGTGATCGAGGGAGATTAGAGGAGTACTTGGAGGTGGTCAATCTAGAGGCGGTTGATGGGAGGCGCGCCAGGTGCTGAAACTCTATTCATCGGCTAGTTCACTCGAACCCATGAGAATCTGATAAGGTGACTTTACCTTTAAAGCTCTTATGCAATCGTGAGAATGAAGGGATGACAGACAATCTTAGGTGTATGCTGTACTCGGTGTATGCTGCACTCGGCATACACCGCACTCGGCTTATGCCGCACTCGGTGTTAACTCATGATGATGGCATGTAGAGATAGCAAGGGATGACTTAACTTTGTGTTCTTCCAATGATGGTAGGGTTGTGGACGAGGAAAAGAGAGATGGGGAATGAAGATGAGAACGATATGGAGCTTATGAGGGGACCTGAGAAATCAGGGGTATGACTTGCCTGATTGGGTTTAGAAGATCTCGTATTGGTGTCAATACCTGCCGGATCGGGACTTGTACCTGCCGCATCAGGGATGGTACATTGACTCGCACACGAAATTGTCTTAAGTCCCAGTTTCTGATGAAGATTTCCCCCATCTCCTCTGATCTCTCTCTTACTTGCGCTCAACTCTACCATCACCTAAGAACATGAAGTTAAGTGATCCCTCTCTATCTCTCCATGCCATGATCATGACTCAACACTGAGTACAGCATACATCAAGTACAGCATCATCCCAAGATGGACAGTCTCCTGCTCCCAGCCAGTTTCCCATCTCTCGGCGGATGCTGTTGTACTCAACTCTCTACATTCCCACAATTTCAAGTTAATCAATGAATAGAGTCTCAGCTGCTGTTGCGCCTCCCGCCAAATCGACCTCTTCCAAGTGCTCCTCCAATCTCGCTCGATCTCAGCCTGCAAGTGCATCTTCAAACTCGCTCAATCACAGCCTCCCAGTGCATCTCTGAGTTCACTCAATCTTGGTCTCCAAGTGCATCTCTGAGTTCACTCGAACCTGGCCTCCAAGTCCATCTCTGAGTTCACTCAATCTTGGCCTCCAAGTGCATCTCAGTGTTCACTCGATCTTGGCCCCGATGTGCATCTGTCAACTCGCTTGATCATCGCCTCCAAGTACATTTGCAACGAGGGATGGTGGGTGTACGGATATACAGGGGTGACGGAGGTGGACTGAGCAAAGGGGATTACATATTCGGGAGACCCTGGGGTAGATAGACATCATCTCATTTTCATCTCATCTTATCATACAACTATAATACACACTGTATCTTTGCCAACTTTGATCTGACTCGCTCTTTCCGAGATGTCGTGGATTCTCACGGCCGGGTAGTATCATATCTTCTCACTTTCATCCAAGGCTCCTCGAGCGAGAACCTCCGATCATGCTTGACTACGATCTGTGGCCCGATTGCCCATATGTAAATATATAGTGATTCTTAAATGATGCATGCCATATTATAAGGTAGCGAATCTTGTGGCGGTAACAATGACGAATATGATAGATGCAATGCCTTGTGCTTATGGAACCCCGCATGTGGCTTCCGGACCAAAATACATTTTGCTGATGTACCCAATGAACCGATTCCAACGTATGGTCACAGTTAGCCACAATGCAACAGTGTTCCTTTACTAGAGGCTACCGACAGTGCGAGAAGAAACGGCGAAACTGCGATCCGAGGGCGATACGCAATGCCATGCGTCGTATTGGTGCCCGGTGCAGAGTAGTATGCCACTGGGGTGTCTCTGACGGCTCTGACGGAGCGCGTACACTCTCACGGAGCCATTCTGCCTGGACGGAAATGATTTTTGCTGATGTTGGACATGGTGACGATACGGATGCGGATGAGGGAGAAGACGCATCCCAAGCCAATGATGATTCAACACAGAATGTGGAGGACTGAGGGGACAGTACTAGAGAGTGTGAAGATTGGACATGGCGATGATACAGATGCGGATGAGGAAGAAGAATCATCGGAAGCCGATGATTACTGTTAGTAACGTGTCCGGGTAACCTACCAGCAGTCCATGTTTGGACTGTAGAACAAGGTCGGTTCGGTTCCAGACTTGTCCAAAAACCAAACTGGCTGACTCTTGGCAGGCCAAACCCAGACCTGTACCCGTCAACCTGTGGGTTTCGCTGAGTTCGGCTAGACCCATCGGTTCCAATCTCCGGTTCTGCGTTTCGGGTTTCACATTCATGGTCCCATTCAGATATGCTACTGTTGATCGTAAAATATTAACATTGGTAGGTCAAGTTTGATTCTTGACGTATTACCCTCTTTGATGTGCAAAACAAGCATACTCACGCGCCCGACCACATCCTGAAACTGAGCATCAACAGAGCGTCACCAGAGCGTCAACAATATTTGGTCTTGCATCTTCGGTAATATGAGTGGTGCTTGATCACAAGCATCTATGAAGACCGATATGGCAACCATTATAGGCAGATATGTACTGGATATTCTAGTCACGTCCTCCGGGACAGTTACAACTTATTTCATTTACAGAGCTACCACTAAGTATTCTTGAGCCTTTTAGTGTATAATAACAGTCAAAACGATGAATATAGACAATAACCGGCACATCGCGCTGTGATTAACCATGATGGAAGGCCAACAATCGTTGACACTCTGGTGACGCTCATTTTGAAGATGGGGCAGGAAGCGTTTCACTTTCACTATTGCCTATAAAGGCAGCCAATAATCAGTTTATGACAATGTGCAACCTGTCGCCCCCCAGATTACCCATGATACCTGACCAACAATCGTTGACGCTCCGTTGACGCTCATTTTCATGATGGGGCAGGGAGGGTATTGCAATCTGTTTTGCCTATAAAGGCAGCCTATGATTTATTTATGACTGACTACAACCTATCGGAGGTGTGATTTCCCAGGACGCATGACCAAAAATTGTTGACACTCCGTTGACGCTCATTTTGCCATGGCTGTATCCACAATATGCAATCATTTAATTTGGCACAGTCCATCATTCACATTGTTTTGGCTGCCTTTCTGGCATTTTTATTTACTTTCTTCTTGATCACTACGTTGTTCTTTAATAATACATGGATACATATGATAATAATCTCCAAAATCACGCGTCTTTCGCTCAATGCTCATCATCAGTTGCAGGATTGCTCAAACTGCAGCTCTTGTGTTCAAAATGAATGTTAGCTGCATTACCACACCACAGAGAGTGTACTAACCTTCATCAGTCAGCATATCTGGATCGAAATCAGTATCGTGCTCGGTATCCTCATCATCGAATAATTCCGCACAGGGAAAGGCTGTATACGAATCCGTATATCTGGCTGCCACATTGACGATTTGAGAAGCTTGAACTCTGGAAGTGTCACCGGTTGGGGCGTGTGGTGTACCGCGCAGTGGTGGCGTCGGCTCTGGAGTCGGCTCTCTGCATCGGTTGGGTGGAGGTGAACCTGTTCCTTTGCGTCGCCAGCGTGTCGGAGGATTCTTTGCGGTGCCATGTTGGCAAAGAAGGCAGCCGGATGTTTGGGTTTGACGAAGCATTGCGGGGTGTCTTTGTAACGCAGCCTTCACCTTTTTATGCCCAGGAAACTCAACACCCCGCTTCTTCTGTTCTCAGACCTCGGCGTGTGGTTTTTTAATGAGGTATTTCGTTTCCTCCATTGCGTCTCGCGAAAAGCCTTCTTTGGCCATTTTGGCCATATTCAACGCCAGGCGCATGTCAGACTGTTCCAGCTGTACCAGACCTCCTTGCCTTGCCATAGTTGCAGACATGTTGAAAACCTACAAGAGATTAGTTGCTGCTTCTAACAATAAAATTCGGCTGTTACCTCTGCCATATATGCTTCCGTAGCCTCCTCTAGGGTGATTAAAGCTTGCTTTGTCCACTCAAGGGGATGCTTATGAGGAGATTCATCTGCGAAAATCCCAAAGCTGACTACATGATGATGTTCAATTTGGCGGACTGTGTGGACAAATGCCTTTGTCGACCATGGAGGTTTCCCGTTACGTGCAGCAAGAAATTCGTTACTCAGCTCTCTACAGATACCCGCTGTACATTATACCGTGAATCCACTGCCCTTTATCTCGATATGGATATAATCACATCTAACTGCAGGCTGCGTCACGTGTTTGCTGCTTCCAGTCTTGCGGACGGTTTTCAAATGCGCATCCTGGGTCATATGTTTGGTGGCTGCATTGGTAGCGTCGCGGTGAACTAACTTGTGTCTGCACTCTGGTTGTGTGCCAAGAATATCCGTATTTGATGTTGCGCCCTCCAATTGGCTGGTATTGGATCCACTCTCACCTGGTGGAGGTGGTTGTGTATCCATGATGTGCTGATGTGGACTAGGAGAGGAAGATGATAACAAGAGGAAGTGGGAAGCCCTGAGGACTATGTAGTCAGCTTCTTGTCAGAATGGAATAAGTAGCAGCCAACATGATCGTTATGCTCAAGATGAATCCTACTGAGTATGGATGCAAATTGCAGGGGTTTCCCACCATCCCGCAATTCGCAAAAAGTCGGTCTGATGTCGTTTGTTCGTTAACAGGGATGAACTGCGGTGCACGACCGCGGGAATCGCCTAATCGTTAGATAATAATAGAATGTTGTTCGAGGGAAAGGACATCTGCTGATGTTCGTATCAAATGATCCCCGGGATATTACATGAAAATGATGCTAACAATCATGTCATGTTGTACAGTTAGCATTACTATTCCTGATTTATTGACAGTCAAGAGGGAGATTTTGCTTTGTTCAAGATGAGTAAATTTACCAACCTTGACATAACAGACTCAGTTGGCCTCCATATTGTCCATGACTTGCAACATCCAACATCTCGCCCAACAACAAAGTCCACCTAAACTACAATGGTCAATGCTCCGAAAAAGTACTTTTCGCCACTTCCGGCAGGCAGATACGGCAAATGGACAAAGCGGTCAACCCAAAGACGTCATCATGCGAATGAAGGCAAGAGTGGCTTGGGAGCAGAGAGAGTCCGAGCACTTGGGGCATTGCGCAGCTTGAGATCCAGAAAGAAGCTTGCAGCAGAGAAACGACGAGAAACACACTTCTCAAACAATGAAGCGAAAGAGAAATGGATTGAGGATTATGTTGAGAGAGAGACCGCTGGGGCAAGAAAGCGAGTTGAAGATGCAGAGGCAGCGGTTCAGCAAGAGCAGTACGATATGACGCATGATGAAATCGCGGGACTGACGTCCCGAGAGCCTGGAAAGACTTTTCAGGGGATGCTAGTTGCTATCGCAGACAGTCTGAGTGATCTTGCAAGATCCGAAGATGGAGAGGATGGGGAAGATGAGGATGATGAAGAGACTGAGCAGGGTAAGCTTTGCGAAGATGACGAACCCGGCTGGGTCATGGGCACAATCACTAAAACGGTACTGCAGTGCATGGAGAGGTTTCTGCAGAAGCAGATGAAGCTCGACGAATTGACACAACCGGGATGGGAGGATGCAGCCGACTACTTCCGTGAACGAGATGAGAAGTACGTCACATTTGAATTCAGGGTTCCGGCAGTCGTTCAGTCTCAAACAAATGATGACGCTCCGGCACCTCCACCAACAACATTCAGAGAGCATATAGAGAGTCTTGACATTGTCCCCGGAATATTGCAAAGGCCGCCAGGGACATCTTGACCTGGAAGTAGTCATATCAGACTAGGTTTGGTGAAGCCGCAGGCAAAATCGAGCATACCTAGTGGTGAGCCAGCTGCAGAGCCAGATTCGTCAACGTTGCTGAAAGCATAGCCAGTTGAACCAGTAAGCTCTGTTGAACCAGTAAGCTGTTACACCTGCATATAGCCTCCAGCTAATTACAATATAGATATCAGATTCCGATGAAGAGATGGTGATGGCTCCTGCGTCTGTGCAGGAATAGATATGCTAACTGTAATTTTTGACGTCTGAATGCTATGAAAAGCAAGTTGTTCACCAATTTCGCTACGTGTCAGAATTTTCTTGATTTCAGTGAACAAATTGTGAGACATGATAATTCAGCTGTGCATGTGCAAGGGTCGAACCCACCATGTGAAAGTTCCAGTATGCAAATCGCACTGTACGACGGCCAAAACGTACGGTGTCCTTCTGCAAGTGACTGTTCAGTGACACTGCAAAAGCAAGATTACTGACGAAATGTGCTAACAAAATTTCAGTGAGTCATGTCATACGTGTAATAGAAAGACCGGTCAGTGCACATGACGAATCAATCTGAACGACAGCCGTCATGCAAAATTCATCCATGTATCCAACTGCATAACTCTCCGCACAGACCTGGTGCACATGGTTGAGATATTTGAAATTGCTTGTGGTACGTCATGGAAATCGAGGAGAAGGAGCTGGATAAGGAATGGTGAGCAAGTCGAGCTAGATTTACAAAAAACTAGTGAAATGATCCACATGCTGTCAATTGCCGGCCGAAAGCGCAGGAATGTGATAGGGTCACGTCACTTCTCACTCAGATAGCATAGATAGCAGTTGATCAGAAATTGAGAGGTAACAAAACTCCTGGATGCAAATGATAATACATACAAACGCAATCCTGGAGGTCAATAATGAGTATATGATTTGTTGCATACAATCTTTGAGTGTACAAAGGCTGTTTCGATGTGATTAATGTGAGCGTCAACAGAGTGTGAACAGTTTTGACTCTTACACATTCAGCAATCAATAGGCTGCATTGTCAGATCCTTCCAAAGCGGATGTATAGGTCGACGTTATTGCAAACAAGGGAAATGAGACTCTAATTGCGACGTCCTAATGATGAGTGTCAACGGAGCATCAACGATTTTTGGCATTGCATCATCAAACATCCAGTAGGCTGTGCGGTTACAGTAGGTCTTAATCGAACTATCGGCCGCGTTTCTGTGGAACAATGGTGGTGGCAACATTTCTGCTATGTCCTAAAATGAGCGTCAACAGAGCGTCAACGACATTTGTCCTTGCATCTTGGAAAATGCATGAGTTGTGCAGCGACGTTACCCCATAATCATGCTATCGGCCGCCTTTCTAGGCAAAACCTTTTGCAACAACATCTCTACTATGTCCCAAAAATGAGCGTCAACGCAGCATCAACAACTGTTGCCCTTGTATCATGGAAAATCCTAGGGCTGTGCGGCGACATTGAGCCATAATCAGATTATCGGCTGCCTTTCTAGGCAAAAACAGTTGCTACGACATCGCGACTATGTCCTAAAAATGAGCGTCAACGGAGTGTCAACGACTTTTGGCCTTGTATCATGGAAAATCCTAACGCTGTGTGGCAACATTAAGCCATAATCTGATTATCGGCCGCCTTTCTAGGCAAAAATGGTTGATACAACATCGCAACTATGTCCCAAAAATTAGCGTCAAAGGAGCGTCAACGACTTTTGGCGATGGATCTTGGAAAATCCGAGGGCAGTGCGGCAACATTAATACATATTCGAACTATCGGCCGCCTTTCTATTCAAAAATGCATTTGACAACATTGTCACTACGCCGTAAAAATGAGCATCAACGGAGCGTCAACGATTTGAGGCCTTCCATCTTGGAAAATCAAGGGTCTATGGGACCACAATGATCAATAATCGTACTATTAGCTGCCTTTCTAAGCAAATATGCTTACCGCAAGATTGTAACAAGGTCCCAAAGTGAGCATCAACAAAGCGTCAAAGATTTGTGCGCTTGCATCTTGGATAGTCTAACCGGAATGGAACGCAGATAACCACAATGAACCTATCGGCAGCCTCTATTGGCCAAAATGCAAGTGACGATATCGCGTCCACCTCCTACAATTCAGCGCCCACCGTATGTCAAGGCTCCGAACGCTACACAGCAATCAACTGCATTATGGCGTTGCTAAATGGAGTTTTACGTGGTCAGTCATTGCAATCTGTCCTTGTATTCAAGTTCACAAATATCCATGCAATGTCTTACTGATCTGATTATTTTCCACGTAGCTGTAGAGTTAATATTAAATAACCCAGAGTTTGCTTGACTATATCGTTATTTTCGGCAGTCTCTCCGGTCAGAATACCCAACATCCTGAGTTCTACCGCCTTGTCGGATACAGAATCTTTGAACACCTCATTGCTCGAGGTTAAGATCTCTTCCAAAAATGAACGTGACTTTATTCGTAATTTGAGCGACCTTACATTGCAAATCATCTTCACTGCTTGGTGGGCTTCAATGGATGAAGGCTCTAAGCGGCCAGTAACTTGTAATACTTCTAGCCATGCGCCGTCATGGCGATTCTCGTGGCACTGCGGAATTGAGGAGACTGGTAGTCCTGACATCATTCGTATCGTTTGTCATCAACTTCTTCGCCATCCATCAGAACATGGGACTAGCTCAATGGGGAAACACTAGCTGGTACAAGCTCACCTCGCAAAGTTAAATGAATTAACAGAGTCAGAGGTGACTGAAAAGACCAGTTTGATGGTGGATGATACAGCTTTGGCCATTCTGAGGAGGCAAGGATGTCAAGGAATCACAATAGTACGTTTGCGGAGGAAAATCAGATTTGATATCTAGTTAAATCCATACTGATCGAAATGACAGACAAAACATCCCAAACTGGCAGCTAAGGACTTTGAAACTTCTGAATTTCACCAAGACAGGTGGAATCGCTACCTCATGTTAGGATTAGTTTCGGCACTCATTCCATGGAATGCTATATCAAATCTTGAGCTACGACGGTTATATAAGGCATTACGCGACGACCGAGTCCTACCATCTGCTACGACCCTCAGTAACATTTGCCGGAGGGAATATGCCCTGACTGTGGATGCAATTAAGAAGCAATTGCCGTTACGAAATAAAGTTAGTTTTGCATTGGACAGATGGACTTCAACGAACAAACTAGCCAAACCTTTGTTCATTGCTTACTATATTGATCGAAATTGGGCATTGCGTGAGATTGAACTCACATTCGATGAGTTTTATCGCCTGTTCTGAGCCGGTTTTGAACGGTAATTAAGAATGATAGTTCAAGGGCCAACCTACTGGAGCACGGCTAGCTGTAAATTTGAGGGACCTTCTGAATCGTTTTGAGCTTACCGACGGCAGTTTGCTTGGTATTACGACTGATAATGCTCCCTCAAACTACTCGATGACTCGCGAGCTGCAATCAACACTTGAGGCCTCTGGAATTGAGTGGCAGCCATTGAGGAACCACATAGCATGCATGGCGCACGTCATACAGGTGTCTTTAGGTGCATTCATGAGCAGACTGGGTGTGAAAGGCCGCACCAAGTCTTGCGAAGCCCATGAGCACGATCAGAAATTTGGACAGAATGAAAGGATGGACATTGGGAAGAGTCAGAGACTTCGAAAAGAGGACAATGCTATAATCAACAAGGTGTCGGCCATGAGCGCAGGTTTAGCAAAGATAATTGAGAACGTATGTATTTCATGATATTATGAAAG
>Ga0307512_10000876_pt1 | contig 44380 bp, 41 predicted proteins | sample 14_EM_MG_FD_200267 | JGI IMG/M metagenome (GOLD analysis project Ga0307512, IMG submission 200267) | Populus trichocarpa ectomycorrhiza microbial communities from riparian zone in the Pacific Northwest, United States - 14_EM | ecosystem: Host-associated > Plants > Roots > Unclassified | place... | reverse complement strand
AACCTCCACATCAACAACCTCCACATCAACAACCTCCACATCAACAACCTCCACATCAACAACCTCCACATCAACAACCTCCACATCAACAACCTCCACATCAACAACCTCCAGATCAACACCCTCTAACTACTCCTCCAATTTTGCTCAATCACTGTCCCCAAGTGCATTTCAGAGTTCACTCAGTCTGGGCCTCCAAGTGCATCTCTGAACTCACTTGATCACAGCCTCCATGTTAACATGACCATGGCCTCAAGTTGTATCTCCACATCTGTAAGTCCACTCAATCATGGCCTCCAAGTTTACATCATTATGACCTCCAAGTGCATTTCCAAACTTACTCCAACATGACCTCAAAGTCCATCTATAACATCACATGATCAACTTCTCCAGGTGCTGTTCTGATTGCCCTCACATACCATCTGCAGCCAGATTGACGATTTGTATATTAGTACTTAGACATTGGTAGATCACGGATGCCATATTATAATTAAACGAATTTTCTTAAAATTGTAACAAAGACACATATAATAGATAAAATCGCTTGTTGTTTTGCTACACTAAGAACCACTGTTGTGTGAATACCACAGTAAGTTTAAAGTCTTCTGCAGAGCTGTTTGCAGAGGTCTCAGCTGCTGTTGAACTCTCCCTCAGCTCAGTGCAGAGGTCTCCACTGCTCCAATATTTGACTATCCTATCAGAAAAATATCATAGCATCTTGAATGCACCTCAATCACTACAGGTGTGTTCAGAAGCATCTGAAAGTGCATTGCATGGCTACAGGGGGGCCTGGGAACATCAGGAATGACTTAGGAGTACTGCTGAGATTAACAACAGTATCTGGCAGAGTTGCACGTATCTTCCAAACCTATTAACACTTTCCTGCTGAATTACTAGACATTCGTCCCCGCCACTACAGCAGAGGGTGCTATGTTGATGTCGCAGATCTCAGTTTTCTTGGATATCTGATCCACCAAGATGTGTTTTGCATAGAGTTGAACCACATATCAACGATTATCAACTTCCCAAACGTAGTATGAGTTCAGGATGTGTGATTCCTTTTCGGATTTACAATCATTAACCGGTACTTTATCTGGAAATCGGTAGAGCTAACAACTCTAAAATTGCACCTGGTGACTAAAGGAGAAACTTCGAGGACATCAAAATGGCTATAGTAGAAATGGAGTTGAGATCCTAAACTTACGTTTCCAAAGTTGGTAACAGCCTTCTCCACAACACCCATTTTGACACATTTCAATGTAGCAATGCTAGTTGTTCTACAGATACATGTAAGTGACATTGCAATTGATGGCATTGTCAATCAGTGTGATGATTGCAGGATTCTCAGGCGAGTCAAATTCTACACTTAACAAAGCTCATCTGACATACAGATTAAGATTCCATATGATCGGTCAATTTGAACTATAGTGGAGATTCTAATATAAGGGTGGCACTAGCTCACAGGAGTGAATCTGGGGATTCTCAAACAAAGCAACCACATGTACCTCGACTACATCCAATGGTCAAAGGTGCTCTCCCAGTGGCAGGCTAGAGGGGCAGATATTCTCTTGTTGTACAACTTTATTATTCGACATCTGGAAGTCAAGCAGAATCCAGCCGATGAACCATCAAGAAGACCACACAATGAGATTGGTAATGAGAGTCTGGCTGTATGGCCCCTCACCACATCAGCACTGACCTCCATTAACAAGTCGTATGGTGACATTCTACTCGAGATCAAGATAGCACAAGGGAATGTCCTTTTAGCTACACAATCACCGCCAACTTTGGTGGATATCCCAATCATTGATGCGAGTCACTCGAAATCAATAGACTGTACTCTGACCTATCAGAGGAGAATATATATGCCTGCAGTACTCCACAGTTGTGTCAACATCATTCCCACCACTATCCAGAATCCAGTTACTTCATGGCCCTGAAGACTGCACCCCTCTCCAACCATGGGGTTTTATTTGGCCTGTTGTGGAATCCTAGATACAGAAGTATATTGCAAGCTGAAAGTTATGCCACTGAATCAAGGCACCACATCATGTACACTATAGACTTAATATGCTACTGTTACCACCTTCATGTCCTTTGAAGGGACCTACCATGGATTTCAGTACAGACTTGCTAGAATCAACCATATTGGAACACACCAGGATCTTAGTACTTAATAACTGTTCAACCAAAATTGCCACTCACCTCCCCTGTAGAATGCACTGTGACTCCCCTAAACTTGGTGGAATATTTGTCAAACACATGATCTGTGAATAGAGTGTAATACACTCTATTACCTTCAATTACGGTAAAGAGCTCAGCAGTCAATTATGCAATTGATGTTTCATATCAACTGTCAACTCTCAACTGCTTTCTACCTGGAAACCGATTGACAGACTGAGCACCAGAACCAAGAATGAACACATTTCTCTGTGACATTTGCAACTATTAGAAGGATAACTCAGTCAAACTATTCCCACAGCCAGACTTTGCATACAGTAGCTCAGTTCTGTACCCCTTAATGATAACACCATGCTGAGGAATCCCCAACTACCATCCTATGATGCAATTCACGTCATCCAAGGCTCCCAGCTTCAGATCACTGGTGCAGACAGACTAAGCAGTGGCAGAGATGGAAGAGACTCACCAAATTCTGTGGAAACATATATTCAATGCCTAAGCTTGGGAAACAAAGTACACTACTGGGAAAGAGGTGACAATTAATGTTTCAAATGAAGTATGAATTTTGATGAGTAACTTGCGAATATCCAGTCCATCAAAGAAGCTCAATAACACACACACTGCACCATTCAAGCTAAGCAACATCATGAATGAGAATGCGAACAAACTAACATCGCTAAGTACAGAGTGATATCACAATGTCTTCCACATATCACATCTTGATCAGTTAACAGTAATTGTCATTGGTTATCTATCCACTGGACCACACTCGATAACAGTTGATGAAACAGAGTAATTGGAAGTCAACCTCACATTCAGCACTAGGTAGTACTATTGGAGACTGCTTTACCTGTTCCAATGAGCCAGCTGCAATCATATATATACAAGCTGGGATCTGGCAAAGATACTTTGAAGTTGTCAAGATGTAGTTAATGAAATTCACCGAGATCAGCCCAGTAGGTGATGTATATATACGCACAGAATGCAGGTGTGGAGATACAGAGGATATGGAAGCCAGTTGAATAATTCATTGATACTCTTGTTTCACGATTCTATTGACTTTTGATTGGATTTCAGCGTAGTATAAATATTGTCGGTATGGGCTATATCACCTCGAAATCTCAGCTGATTCAAAGCAGAGTTTCAAGTACCCCAGAACCACTGAAAAGCCACCATACCACGCGAATAGGTTGCAGAACTTACAGACTTGTGTAATGGTAAATGTTGGTGAATGTGTACCATGTATGTACTGCCAGATACAGTCCAGAAGGTTTGCACTCAAAGAATAGAATAATGTACCAGCTAGGTCCAAGCTAATTGAGGGAATGTGCCACATCACTGAGATTGGGTAGCTATGAATCACCTCACCTTCACCAACATAATACCACTTATGTCTGTATTGAATGATTTACCACTGACTACTTCACCTATACTTACTCTCTGTGGTATGCAACTGCAGCACATCAGCAAAAAACATTTCCGTCTGGGCGGGATGGCTGCGTGAAACTGGACGTGCTCCGTCAGAGCCGTCAGAGACACCCCGGTGGCGGAGTCCTCTGTGCACGGCATCAATACCACGCGTCGCGTTGCATATCGCCTTCTGATCGCGGTTTCTCAGGTTCCTCTCCCTCTGTTGGTCTCTTGTGTTAAACAAACACTCTGGCATTGTGGCCAACTGTGACCATACGTCACAATGGGTTCATTGAGTACACACTTGCATCGGGATTGCAATGCAATGGGTGACGCTGTTAAAATCTCTCCTCATGTTCGTTCTACATCAGCAAAATGTAAATCAGTCCGGAAGCCACACCCAAACCTCCCAGACACTCCGGTAGCCCTGACCAGTGCTTCTAAGTACTTCCAGATGCTCCCAGCCCCCCCTGGAGCTTTGCAAAGTGCTCTCAGACTTTGCAGGAGCATCAGATGGTAGTCGAGCATAATCGGAGGAGCACCTGGAGATGCCCATTGAGAGAACCTAGAGATGCACCACTTGGAGGCCATTGTGGTGAAACGATGGAGCTAGAAGGCAGAGAGCCCACCATCAACATTCCGCCACACCTCTCGCGACATACAAATGGAACTGGTGAGGGAGAGCGGTTCTAGATTGAGGAGCATAGGAAGAAACTGAGAAGATATGATACTACCCAGCCGTGAGGATCAACGCAATTGTATGGATCCACAAAATCTCGGACAGAGCGAGTGAGACCAAAAGTTGGGAAACATGGAGTGTGTATTTTCGTTGTATGACAAGATGAGATGAAAATGAGATGCTGTCTATCTACCCCAGAGTCTCCCGAATATATACTCCGCGTCGCTCATTCCACCTCCCGTACCCCTGTATCTCCATACACCCACCATTGCTCATTCCACCTCCGTTACCCCTGTATCTCCATTCACCCACCGTCGCTCCTTAACAATATACTGGGAGGCTGTGATCGAGCTAGTTGTGGAGATGCACTTGGAGGCCAAGATCGAGTGAAGTGAGAGATGCGCTTGGAGGCCATGATTGATCGAGTTTGGACATGCACTGGCAGGCTGGGATGGAGTGAACTCAGAGATGCACTTGGAGGCCGTGATCGATCGAGTTTGGAGATGCACTGGGAGGCCGTGCTTGAGCGAGTTTGGAGATGCACTTGGAGGCCGTGATCGAGCGAGTTTGGACTTGCACTTGGAGGCCGTGATCGAGTGTGTTTCGACATGCACTTGGAGGCCAAGATCGAGTGTGTTTCGACATGCACTTGGAGGCCAAGATCGAGTGAACTCAGAGATGCACTCCCAGGCTGTGACCAAGCGAGTTTGGAGATGCACTTGCAGGCTATGATCAAGCGAGATTGGAGGAGTACTTGGAGGCGGTCGATTTGGAGGGAGGCGCGACGGCAGCTGAGTCTCTATTCATTGGTTAACTTGTGTTTGTGGGAATGTAGAGAGTTGAGTACAACATCGGCCGAGAGATGAGACACTGGCTGGGAGCGGGAGACTGTCAATCGTGGAATGATGCTGTACTTGGTGTATGCTGTACTCGGTGTTAACTAATGATTAGGGCATGGAGAGGGAGAGAGGGATGACTTAACTTTGTGTTCTTAGGTGATGGTAGAGTAGAATACAAGAAAGAGAGAGATCAGAGGAGATGGGGGAAATTATCATGAGAAACTGGGACTTAGAGAATTTCGTGTGAGAGTCAATTGACCATCCCCGATACAGCAGGTACGAGTCCCAATCCGGCGGGTAATATCACCGATATGGGGTCCTCCAAACCAAATCAGGCTGGTCATTCACCTGATTTGTCATAGCCGCTCGTATCCTCGATATTGTTCTCATCTTCATCCCCCATCTCTCTCTTTCTCATCCACAACTCTACCATCATCGCAAGAACACAAAGTCAAGTCATCCCTCTCTATCTCTCCATGCCATCATCATGAGTTCACACTGAGCGCAGCTTACAACAAGTACAGCATACACCGAGTACAGCATACACCGATTACAGCATACACCGATTACAGCATACACCGAGTACAGCATACACCGAGTACAGCATACACCGAGTACAGCATACACCTAGGATTGCCTGTCATCCCTTCATTCTCACGATTTCGAGTTGACCCCTGAATTTGCTTCAGCTTCCGGCTTACCTCCCTACTGATCGACTGCCACCAGCTTGTTCTCCACAAGAGCTTCCAAGGTAAGGTCACCTCGTCACATTCCCATGGTTTCGAGTTAACTATCCGATGAATAGAGTCTCAGCACCTGGCGCGCCTCCCATCGATCGCCTCCAGAGCGACTACCCCCAAGTACTCTTCCAATCTCGCTTGATCATAGCCTGCTACAAGTGCATCTCCCAACTTGCTCGATCACGGCCTCGGAGTGTATCTCTGACTTCACCCAATCCTGGTCTCCAATTGCATCTCCCAACTCGCTCGATCACAGCCTCAAAGTGCATTTCTGAGTTCACTCGACTTTAGCCTCCAGGTGCATCTCCAAACACGCTCGATCACTACCTCCCAGTGCATCCCTGAGGCCACTCAATCCCGATCTCCAATTGCATCTCTGAACTCGCTCGACCACAGCCTTGGAGTCTATATCTGAGTTCACTCCATTGTCATTTTCAGGCCCACCTCAAACTGCCCTCAAGCACTGCCTGCAGCCAGTCCAGATTTACCGTGTGTAGATGGGTAGCGATATAGATACATATATACATAGATGAGAATACAGACTGAATACATGACTGTGATTGGAGGTGCTCCCAGACATTTTGCTGGCGCTCCCAGGTTCTCGCAGGCTTGTCATCAGCGCTTACAGGCTTGTTGCCGGCGCTCCGAGTTAGTCTGAAGGGCAGCAGGAATGCCCTCCTAGGGTCTGATACTCTCCTGAAATTGACGCATCTAAGTTTACACTCCACATCCTCTCAGATACTCCTGGGGGCTTCCAGTGACTAAAATCCATTTTGCTGATGCTATGCAAAGCAACCTGTTGCCTGGGCGATGGGAAGCGTGAAATTCTCTGTCAGAGAGTACGAGGGTCTGTCAGAGCCGTCAGAGCCATCCGGAACACCCGCCTGTTTCTGACGGAAACTAGAGTTGTTGCTGATGCACTAAGAATACATCACAACAACCAAGCATAGACATAGATGTCTTTACATTAGATTCAAGTTAATCAGGTTACTCTACTAAGTTAACTAATATCATTTGGAATCTTAGAACCGAAAATTGTTTTAAGACAACACTGTTGTAGTTTAGGAACCTGATAGGTCTGTACTTAGTAAATCAAAATATGACTGCAGCTTAATAATCTGGAATTATTGCTACTACCTAGAAATGCAACTAACAATTATCAGAATTTTATCAATATATCTTTGGGTAACTCTATTTTTCAGCAGAGACTGTAAATATTATTCTCACCTTAATTTGACAATAAAATTTGTTTCAAAGCACTAATATCTATTAAATGAATTATTCTATATTGCTTGAGATTTAATATATAATTAGTATCTTAAATCAGTCTTAGTACTTTAGTTACTTCTATCAATTAAGTATAGTACAATTGCAAATTAGTTCTATTATAAGACAATTTCAAATACTAGTTAACATTGAGATGGAACTTAGAGAAAGTGGTATTGATAGTAAGAATATAAACAGATAGATATTTATTGGACAGCAGTACTTAGTAGATTGTATTAGTTACTGGTGTTTAAGTGCGTCTGTAATAATGTGCTCCAATCCATTCTACTTCTTTACTTGATATTCCTAAACTTTTTTGTTAACCACTTCAGTGTATTAATCTGAACCGCATACCAATCCCAGTGTATAGCAAAGTTCATATCTTATCAGGAGCATCACTGCCACCAGATCTTGTATAGTATCATCACTAAGGTTGATGCTTTCTAATAGCACAGACACGTAGTATTGTGGTGCATCCGAGTCTACATTCTACAGCACTGGTTAGACTTAGACTGTAATTGAAAAAGCCAAGCACGTTGAACAGTCCTGGTAACTAGTCTCAGTGCTAAGCACAAATGGAGCATACCTTTTAAGCGAGTGATACGGTATATCATGATACTGTAGCTGTTTATCTGGCGGCTGTGATCGGAACTGCTCCATCGCATAGTCTCTTCGCACTCTACATCTGGAGTATCTCACAGCACTCGTCACACACAACCCTTACAAGTGATGTGCAGTCAATATAAATGTGCTCAACGCCGAATAAGTCAGTGCATTTTATATTACTTTACCCTTATCGTTTAGAGGACATCAGTAATTCGTGATTACCTACTTGGTTGTCAAAAATATCTGGCGGGTGGCTTTCTTGGCAACGCCCTATGAACTCATTTCTTACGAAAGAGATTCCCCCCACCGTCCGCTCTACATTGCCTAAATCTAGTAGGTATAGAGGATATATGCGCATTAGCCTTTTCTACAGGAATTCCCTTATACTATTCGACCCATGCTGTCTTGGCAGCCTATTTGCAAGATTTGACGTGATGGCACGCTGTCACGACAGATGAAAATCCGCCAGATATTTTTGACTGCCTAAGTACTCAGTAAGTTTCCTGAACTTATATTAATGTATTCATTCTCCCATAAAATCCGCCCGTCTAACACTGGCACATACCAGAGCAAATACGTGGAATGGAAGCCGAGTATTCATTTGAAAATTCAAATGCTTGATACAGTGGGTATTTACCAACAATCTGAGGAACCTATCTCTACTTGTCCCGGCATGAATATACCATTAAAATGAAGTAGTTACCTCGTACAGATTAATTACAGCCATGAAAGTGAATAGCATCCTCGTTCATCAGATCTTAGCGGAGCAGTGACAATTGGTTCTGCTCTTCCGGTTTCAATGCGTTGTAGAGATTTTGAAAGTCTGCAATGTTTTTCGACGAAACCTCTTTGAAGAACGAAGCCAGGATAGTCTAGGTATGAGTATCAGTACACTAGCTGGGTTCATCAAGCCAGGGGAACACACGTAAGTCTCATCATCAACTTCTCTCGACGTCCGACCTGATGCGCCGAGCGCCAAAAATTCTAGGTACTGTTAGTATATTCCAGGCACTTTTTAGAACGGATGGTTCCTACCTTCCCTCGACATTCCCGGAACATTGAAACAATCATGAACATCCTCCCAGTCATCGCCATCGCCATCGCTATCAAACTGTTCACTCTGCTGGTTATAGTATCTCGATGTCTCACCAACAGTTGGTCCAAGTTCCTGGATCAATACCTTAACAATTTTCAGAGGTACCGGTATCATTGTATATTGATCAGGAGTATTCTTTGCCCTTGATCTTGTCATGATCCTGCTGCTGGTAGGAATTATAAGATCACCGGGTACAATTATCTGGGCCAATCGTGGATCTTGCAAGTTGTAGAGGTGACATAGAGCCATGACATTCTGTCGAATCTCATCATAGCCCGAAAAGTAACTAGTGTTAGCCAGCCAGGAGGTCAAGACGACCTCCAGCCCATTGCGATCACCAAGTATCAGACCTGCCAGGAAATTGACGACGTCGTTAGCTTGCTTGAGAACCAGACGAGCAAAAACTAAGATTAAACTCTGAATGAATGATGGGAGTGTAGCCGTGACAAGCCGTGCAGCGACTGCGCGGAGAAGATCTGGAAGGAGCTGGCCAATCTGATCGCTAGCCTTATCTACGATTTCTGCTGCCAATCCGCCAACTTCCATGGCAGCACCCTCGCTAAACTCTGGGCGTAAAAGTCGATCAATGATGAACAGAGAGATCTCCAATCCTGATTTCCCGGATGTGTCATGCCACCGGAGAAATTGGCTGCAATCCAGGCGAACAATTTCCTTCATTGCGCCACATCCGGATTGCACAAGATCATTCTCATTGGATCCTAGCAAGATCTTCGATATTCTAGGCATGACAGTTGCAACCAAGCCCTGCGGAAGCGGAGAGGTTCCGTTTTGAAGGATAGTGTCCAAAATTTCCGTAGCAAGTCCGATGAGCGGATGCTCTTTATCAGAAGGATCGAGATCCATCATATGTGTCAAGATAGGCAGGAGCTTATTCATGAGAGGAAAATATATTTCCGGGGAGCCTTCTGCAACATCGTCGAATGTATCACGAATTAGTCCGAGTAGATGGTGGTTGGTAACGCCATTCCTAGCGATAGAGAAAAGCAGCTCGGGTATCTGAAGTGTATTATCTAGAATAGTGGCATAATTGATTGTTGTCGCCGACCTAACCGTTTCAACCAGTTCGGTAAGTACATCTTGGCTGTCCTCGGGATCGTCGTCGCTTTTCTGTGTCAAGAATGTCCGAATCGATGCAATAATACTGGCCTGAAATGGCAGCAGTTGACCAACAGGAACAGAGTCACGGTATTTTTGAAAGACCCTCAAGGCAGTGATCTGGACGATGATTGATGGATCCCCCCTAGATGCACGAATGCTCTGCTCCATCAGCTGTGTAACCTTGTCCTCAATAGTCGAATACATCGCCTTCGTCAATGTTGCTGCGACGGAGTAACCTCTTGCTCGCAAGAATTGATTCTCTTCATCAGAGCTACCAATTGCGTCCACAACGAATCCAAGCAAACTGGTTGCGGCACCTTCATCGATTTTTCGGCCCATCTCAGCATACTCATTCAGGAGTTGGTCCCAAAGGTGCAAAGCGGACTCTTTAAGTTCACAATTCTCCCCTGATGCGAAGATCCGTTGAGTGTGATCAAACAATGACTCAACGGTGCGTGCTGGAAAACATTCACCAAGTTTCAAGGTTAGATCTCCCGAAGCAGTCCTGGGCGTGTAGTTTGCAGATATTGCGGTTTCCTCAGACAAAAAGACGTTGAGGTCAATCTCCCACATGGTCTTGTCTTCTCCGGTAATCTGACTTAACGCAATTGCAGTGAATACCATTTGCGAGAACGGGCTCGACCCGCCTATACCAAAACCGGCGTGTTCGATATGATCTTTTACGGTCCTATTACCTAGACAGGACTGGATAAAATCGAGCTGTTCGAGACAATACAAATCCAGACTGTAAGGAAGCCCATCTATATCGACCAGGCGTCCTTCGGCCTCGTCTTGAACGAATTCTTCGACGTACATATCTTTCACACGGTTCATATCCGTCCATGTCGCACCGAAAAATTTCTCGATGTGAAAGTCGAACAATTTGGTGAAGTGCAATCTAGTTTGCATAATGGTCTACACGGTTTAGCAATCGGGCAGCGTGTAGAGTGCCTTAATAACACATACTCTGATGACCTGGATCTTTAATGTCACCAAGCCTTTGGAGGTTTCTTCCATTATTGGTGGTAGCTGCGCCTCGAGAACGCTCGCCATAAACGGGGCCCATAAATTTAAGGCCTCTTGCGCAAACGTGTTGATATCTTCTGCATGATTCCCTCTCATCATCCCCAGTGTGTCCACACACGATTTGAAAGTGCATACAGACAAGGAGCGTACAGAGAATGCTCTCTACATAGGTCCATTAGCCAACCCAACTCTTGATTCAAAGCACAAACGACGCTTACCCCTTCATCTGCGGCAACGTCGTAGAGCAATTCAACAATTTGCTTAGCCATACCAAAAAACTGCTCCTCACCGAGCCCCTCATCGAGAACATCTAAATACCAGTAGTCAATGAAATCTACCCCCTCAGAATGAAATCAGAATTTTGCGCTAACCATTGAGCACATGCAGAGCTCCGTTTGTCTGTGTATCAGTTCCCTCGGTGATGAACTTTAACAAGTTCCCGAGGAGCGCCGGCCACTCGTCTGGATAGTCTTTTTGTTCACTCTATTAGCTTCAGCAAGCTTTTCATATGTCAACTGTCAAGACGAACCAGAAGTTGCAATCTTTCCTACAATAGCTGCCGAAATCGATCTTACTTTCCTCTGGTCATCTGTTGCAAGAGCTAACAGTTGGGGGCGTAAGTGGGTTTTCAGCTCCGGGCTGGCGAGGTGTCCCCGAAAATCTTCGTATGAATCGCTCCAACATCGCAGGACGTATCTTTTCAAGGTTGTAAGCGCAGCTTGTCGCGATGGTAATGGCAGTTCTAGTGCAGACGCAATATTGGCCAGCGCAATTGGAAATCCTATGGACCCATTAGCCAATGGAGCTGACGGACATCACTGCAGGCACCTACTACTATTAGAGTAGAGCGTTTCAAGCTGAGCCTCTGCCGCTCGTCTAGGGACTTCCTCCGGTTGTTGCGTCTGTTGGAATAGATTGAGTAATCTGGCATGGAAATTCGTCAGTTGCCTGTATAGAGAGGTTTAGGCTAGCATGACCTACTCTTGCTCCATCGTTTGCATTGAACGAGTGAACGAGTGAACTGTGATGGTCTACGTCGTTGGTGGTAAGCGTCAGCGGGGAGTGAATGTTTAATCATGAGTGCTACTCTGCCAAGCCGAACCTTAAAAAAACCCCAGCACCTGGCACTGACAGCAGAACTCCCTTCCATGACTCTCTGGATCAAGTTTCTCCGTTCCACATATGCTGTCGCCTTCAATTCACAATCCAAGTTCCCAATATGGATAATACCCCCACTACTTATACTCGATGCCCTATTCTCTATAGCCGTGGTTTTCAAGGTTCCCTGTGCGCCGTTCACCGAATTCTCCTCAGCTCCAATTCATTGCTAATGATCAAACGAACAACTACAGATACAGAGATTGATTGGAAGGCTTACATGGAGCAAGTAATACAATATATCGGGGGAGAACGAGATTATGCAGCAATAAAGGGGGGCACTGGTCCTCTGGTGTATCCTGCTGGTCACGTCTATATATATTCATTCCTGTACCACCTCACTGTGAACGGAACGAACATACTTCATGCGCAATGGATCTTTGTGGGCCTCTATTTAGCAACGCTCTATGTGGTATTGATGTGCTATCGTGAAGCTCGGGTAATTACATCTCAATCTATGGTTAACACTGCACCTTCTCTAATTGGATGGAAGGCACCGCCATATATTCTTCCGCTGCTACTATTCTCCAAGCGTCTGCACAGCATCTATATGCTCCGCCTCTTTAACGACCCATTTTCAATTTTTTTTCTGTTTGTTGCAGTGTTCTTATGGCAGAAGCGGATGTGGACTCTTGGTTCTATATCATATTCGATGTCAATCAGCGTAAAAATGAATACCTTGTTCGTTCTACCAGCAGTTGGTGCTATACTGCTACAGGCTGTGGGAAGGGATAAGGCTGTACAGCAAGCTATGATCATGGTACAGGTTCAGGTAATTACACTGTACATGAGCTCTCACTCGCACTAATCCGTAAGTGACAGTTTCTCGTTGCGACTCCATTTGTGTTGGAATATCCCAAGAGCTATGCCGCAGGTGCTTTTGAATTCACGCGGCAATTTTTACACAAATGGACTGTAAATTGGAGATTTGTCAGCGAAGAGACCTTCCTTTCCCGAAAATTCTCCATAGGATTAGCCGTAATTCATGGACTTCTACTTCTTTTGTTCCTTGCAGTCAAATGGAAACGGTACGTCTTTTTAGATGTATCAACAGCTTATGACTGACAACTCCTACAGGCCATCACGCCGCAGCTTTCCCGGATTCATCACCCTAATTCTGTTCCCTCCTGCCGACCACGAAATACATCAAATATCCGCCTGTATCACCCCACGTTATGTTCTCTGTAGCATTTTATCCGCCAACACAATCGGTATGCTCTGCGCCAGAAGCTTGCATTATCAGTTCTACTCATGGCTTGCTTGGGGAACTCCATACGTCCTATGGCAAAGTGGACTTGGGCCAATGTGGGTTATCCTAGTCTGGACAGCACAGGAATGGGCTTGGAATGTTTTTCCGAGCACCAGCTCCAGCTCCAGCATAGTTGTGGGAGTACTAGCATTAAGTGTAATTGGGTTATTGTGGGATGCGAAGAACGAAGAGGAGCTAGCGAAAGAGCCCAGAGTTAACAGTGAGAAACAATTGTAATTATATAATTGCCCTCAGTACTAAAATCCAAATATTCAGTCCCTGTGGCGCCATTAATGTAGTAGCAGTGATTTCATTATGGGTCTGAATTTACTTATCCCATGTTCGACTCCTCCGCACTCTCGTAGTCTGCGTCAAACAGCTCGTACACAAATTCCTTCGGCCTGTTCTGTCAGCGTATTCCATACCTCTTAGCTGCATACGTACCAGTAGTCCATCTTTCTCCAAGCTTTCTCATTCCGCACCACGTTCACAATCTGCCCCTCTATCTTATTACCACGGTCCTCAAATGCTGTCCTATCAACCAAAACATAGCCTCCACGGCGTAACCATGCTTTTCCACGGAATATTTGCGCAAGCTCAGCAAGCACAATCTCGCCAGAAGGGAAAACACAGGTGAAGAGATATTTGCCTTGCGCTTGCGAGATCCGGCCAATCATTAATGAGCCAAGAAGAGGTGATTCCGGGGGCGCGCTGGTGAGGTCATCGAGAGTCGACACAATGCTTCTAGGGGGTTTTCGAGGCATGTTTGTTATATAGAGTACAGAAGGTTAAGTTTAACTGATAAGCGTATGTAGTGGCCCATTCGCGGTAGCTGCCAAGCCATGGACAGGGCATTTCCCCAAATGGTACCACTATTTATGAACCCGTACCACCATTTATGAACCCATGAATGGGACAGGTGAAAATAGGTATGCAAATTAAAAAATAGCTTCACATCGACATATGTCAATTTTTATATAAGCCTATTTGGTTTGCTTCACTGCAACATATTTCAATTCCCAGTCTACTGGCTATCTGGGCTGCACATCAGTGAATTGTAAAACAGTTTGGAAGTCATAACTTGTAATGGCACGGCTGCACATTACGTGTCCAGGGCCGGGTAACACCAGCTGTATATAGTCGGCTCGCCACAAGCCTTAGATCTCTAGCAATAATCTTACCTATATACTACTCTACAATATTGACATCCTCATTTCCAACCGTATCTACTGATATACCTTCCTACAAGGCCATACACGGTCGTATGCCTTTACACTATTATCGCGCTTACACTTTCAGATATGTTTGGCATACGGAATTCAACGAATTATCACATTCCGATGCGTCACGAGATGCAATCTATGCGCGAGATATTACACGGATTTGAGAGCAGTGATTGCATCAGCCAAATTTCTTGATATGTCTATTGAATTGAGATGAATGGTAACAGAGATGGTTTCGTGTGCATTCCGGAGCCCTATCGGCCCGAGACACGTCGAGACACCTACAAATGAGAAATCATACAGACTTGAGATCCAACAATTGCAGATACACACGAGGCAGGAATTGTCCACCAAATTGACAGTAATAGTAGCCGAGACAATTCTGATTTGATTCCAGAGCCCAATTGGCCAGAGACAAGTCCCGACACCTAAGAAGGAGAAATTGTCCGGAATTGACATTGACAGATTTCAGAAGCAACCATGCTTGGGAAGTACAACCAATTGAGGTTAACAGTAGCAGAGACAATTCCAAGTTGATTCCAAAGGCCAACCGGCCGGGAGACATGTCAGTGACCAAGTTGGTCGAAGTCAATTGCAATGAATGCATCATTCCAGAACTCGCAAGCTACAAATTGAGGCACCAATGTGATTTGATAGGTTACCTTCCAATTGAGTCAATTGACGATTACAGGGACGATTCCATAGCCCATACGCCACTGAGAGTCATGTCACCGGCAAAGCTGAAGCCGGCCCTTTTCCCGAGGTTCCTTTAATCCTTATCTGACAAGCACAATTGAAGCTGCGAAGCCAGATTCACCCAACACGCATGATTCACATCTACCAATGCCACTGATGGCAATTCCAATTACAATTACCTTCTGGAAGACCCAATGGATTAATCTATGGTATGGAGGATGTTACAGGTTCACCGCAGTGGCAACGGCAGTCTTACAAGGCTATATACAGTCAGCGAGTGAATGAATCAACTATGATTACTAATATGATTAGCGGTATTATTGGTCTATCGATCGGCGCAGTTCAAGTTAGTGGACCAGCAATCACAGATCGTGTGGCAGCTTCATTGGGGAAGTACAATCACCACTGAATGTTTGAAAGTGGCAAGCAGGCATGTTTCGCCGTTACCATTGTCAATTATCACAATCAGCACCTGATTGGATGACGAAATGGAATCGTTGTGAGGAGAGAGAGCCATCTGGACTAACTCTATTCAATCTCATCAAACATATGCGAACGAGCAAATACAGATATGTGCCCATACAATGGCATATGAAGAGGGTTATCAGGAATGCAGTGGAGATGATAATACTTCGTAGCCAGGATTCTGAGGAGCCTCAGGGCTGCCGGAGAAGGGACTGTCTGGGCACTGTCAGGAGACCAGCACATTAAGCATATATTTAAGTCGCATGGAGGTTCGATTGATGTGGCATATCCCAACGTGGGAATGTACGGTAGTTGGTTTTCAGACAGTCCCACATTGGTGTGACAAGTAAGTGATTCGCTGAGTGAGCAGATTCGTACAAGTGGTGGCAGCCACCATGGATGCACTGTCTTAGCTGGTGAATTTGTGTCGACTTGCCAAACATTCGACTTTTGGCTCTGCAAACCCCAAGGTGAGCGGAAGAGTTGGCTGTGGACCAGGCAGACCATCAGGTATGCCCCAGGGAATGTACCTGGATCACAGTTTGGTAGGAGATGTGTTCCGAAGGAGGTAGCTGAGTTCTCGATATTGAAATACTTGGAGCCAATGCCTTTGACGATCGACGGGCCAGTGAAGAAGTCGTTTGGATGTTCTTCCTACAGTGGGAGTTCGTATAGGGCTGCTGGGAGTGACCATGGGAAGCATCTGGAGTGGTGGGATAGGCACCAGGAACTGGACAGGCGAGCAGGGACCAGCGGCGGTAGTTGCTGCAGAAGAGTTTACCAACAATGCGGACCTTGAATTACTGCTACAGGCACTCCGAGACAAGAATGGAGTACTGGACGGCGGGGCTTGGCTTTTCTATGGGCGAACTGTTTAGAATCCAGGCTCCTGGATATTCCTCCTTACCACTCCATATATATCTATGATGAATTGAGAACTAACGTTCGCAGATGGAGCCGGTACCACGACAAAGATGGTGCCTTCAGTCAAAAGGAGGACTTATCCAGTGATATACAGAGATTTCAGGGAAGTTATTCGGCAAAGCCAAGGTGGAGACACTCCCGCCACATTGGTCAATTGCAATCAATTTGGAGCCCAGCTACAATTTGCCAGATGGGCGGTTTTATGACTTATCAAGTGGAGTGGTATTCCTGCAATTGCATGGAATAGGATCACTGGCTCAAGAGGCCGGATCATGAATTGGGACTGAAAGATCCCATGGCATATGTACAGATCAATGAGTGGGTATTTTCTTATAATGGATGATATGTCACCGGATTATGGGACTGCGATGAAAAGTCAATGGCAGATGGATATTATGGACGTCAGTAACAATGATCTTTAGACAGCTTACCGAGCTACTAGAGAAGTCACGGAATGCGGACCATACGAGCGTGATTATGTCCATAGAAGAAATGGACGGCTCGAACCAACTGGATCACGGCTGGGGATGAATCACGGCAGGAGATAGATGGTAAGAGATTGATTCCAGCTGGAGATGGGTTGCGGCCGGATATGGATTGCAACCGGATATTGATCAATAACCGGAGGTGGATGAGATGAGATGCATCACTGGAGACAGATGACAATCGGTCTCCTTCCTATATGAAGACATTGAGTTTATGTGAAGATTTACCCTCTCAAGATCACCTATGTTAATTTCAAGCTACATTTCCGGATTACAATGCCAAATGCGATCCTGAGTCACCCAGCTACAATGCCGACACCACACTTTGTCAAGCCGTACAAGATTTGTCTTTGGCGGAGCTACAATCATTAAAAGGGGGGGATGACAGTGCCCAAATCGCAACAACCCCTAAAGCGAACAATTACCCTACCGGAAATGCAGGAACGATACACCTTGAAACGCATTCACCAATAGAGAAGGCTAGCAGCGGCATGTGCACCAAGAGAAGTGATGGCAAACACACCTACAGATGAATCAAGAAGCTCCATGTCCAAGTTACAATCCTGAATGATATCCCGACTCAGTCTCAACAATCCCGAGATACCCAGCTGCTATGGATTAGTTGTCGGGGAAGCTACAACATACAAAAGTGGGATGACCGTCCCGGAATCACAACCAAATGCTACTGCAAGCAATCACCGTACCAGCAGTGTTGGGAGGAAGCACCTTGGAGTGCACCTACCGGCAGAGAATCGCAGCTGGAGATTAGTTGATGAGCATACCTTGGAAGTGCTCACTAGCAGCGTCAGCAAACGAGTGGAGAAGAGTCAACCAGTGCACCTTGAGATGGAATGACATGCGAACTCAGAAATTGATGATGCGGATACCCAGACTAGTGACAGCAAGCACACCTGGAGAACGAGCGGAAAGCATACCCGGAGGAAAGCCAGTGAGCGCAACCAGCAATTGGAGATGATAAGTGCACCAAGCACAGCCCGGATGTCAAGTGTACCTACAAGTGCACCGACTTGGAGGATGATCAGTGCGAATGCGAGAGCACCGGAGAGATGAGACAATCAAGTTGGCTTGATCTAGGCTGAATCACTGTAATTAGGTCTACCGAAGCAGTTCCGAACGAGACCGAAAATGATCTCTGACTGTACCAAATAATCTACCAGACGGTGTTGTGAGTGACAGTCACCGAATGGCATCTGAGCAAGATCATGGTTGAAGGACTCATTATTGGGATTGAATGAGATGATTATCAGGAGCCCTACCTACCGAAGGCACCGCCTGGGATGTTTACCAAACAGCTTCCCGAACTGGATGCTGCATGACTTTACTGGAGGGCAATAAGCCTGCTTTGCCGATAGTGAAGGAGTATGAATATAACTACTGATGGGCACCGTGTGAGAGCCACCGGGTGCAAGAGATGATGTCAGATATCCAGGCTGGCCTTCAAAGCTATGCACAAAGATCTGGAGAGCACAAGGCTCGGGAGAGCGCAAACGTGCCTGAATATATATGTGGTGTGAATGACCATTTCTTTAGAAGCTTACGAGATAGATACGAGATCATATATGATTAACCATCACCGACAGCAATGATGCCAAGAGCAGAAGCTACGATCCATGGGGAGAGGTCAAGCCCGCATCGTCCGTGCTGACTGCGTGCGAATGACTACAGAAGCAGAGTCCCAAGCAGCAACAATGATCACTGATGGGCTGGGCCTGCGAAGTTGTTCACAAGGAACTGGGAGAACTCGAGGGCCAGTGAACTTGAAAGTTTGGTGAGTATGACCGGTTACTGGAATGCATACAAGTTAGATAAACCATGCAATGGCAATGGCGATGATAATGAGCATTGAGCGGAAGCCGCTATCAATGCCGCCAAGTCAAGACAAGGCTCATACTGCGATTGGGGATTTCACCGGGATTACTGTGTCTGATTCCGACAATGACCTACACTTGGTACGAGTTATGAGCGAGAGGTTGGATGGTTGGATGCCCGACATGGCGGAGGTGGAGATATGCAGGACGGTGTCACTTTGGATGTTCCTTCTTTCTGTTTTCTTCTGTTCTGTTCACATTTTTACTTCATTACTTCATTGGATCTCGGCCCAGTACAAATGGCGTTGGCACGGGTTTTTACCACCTCCAGAGATAAGTCAAGTGGAGGTGGAGTTTCGCCGTGCGCCGGATCTGCCGAATGGCTACCATATAGTACCAATCGGTTTTGGGATTCATGGGTTCGTACATTTGCATACGTTGAACAGTTGTATGATTGTTTTCTTTCCTTTCCCACTCTTGTACGGGTTTATACAGCCCAGGAGGCCTGCACCGAATGAGGGGGATAATGTAATGGCATGGCTGCATGTTACGTGTCCAGGGCCGCATCAGCAACAACCCTAGTTTCCGTCAGAACCACTGGGGTGTTCCGGACGGCTCTGATGGGTCTGACAGAACCTCGTACCCTCCGATGGAGAATTACAATCTTTCTGTCACCTAGCTGATGGGTGGTGCATACTTACCTCCTTTACTTTGCGCCTGGAATGTGGTGACATATACACGCCATCTGAACAACATGTGTGTTACAATCTTCGCAGGGGCTGCAGTTATGCTGTAGCCGTGTACCCGACGCCTGGCGATGTTTCTGCTTTTCTCTGGCCGAGTGCCACATTCCACCTCTCTGCTAATGCTATATATCGGATGCTGCACTGTCCCCATATACGTTTAGCATCGAGATTTTGTCAGTTATTAGAATGCAGTGTTTGCTTCGGATACATCGTGTGCCGTTGCATTTGATTCGCCATTATGTTATTTTACAGGTCTGAAATATACTGTCCAATCCTTACACTCTCTAGTACGATACCCTCAGTCCTCCACAGTCTGGGTTGATCTATCATCGGCTTGCAATGCTCCTCCCTCCTCATCTGCATCTGCATTGTCGCCATTATCGCCCTCATATCCGTCGACATAGCTGGTTCCATGGGCAAACCTCTCGAGTTCAGTCGCGGCTCGGAGTTACAGGCTGGCGGTGGGGATGGCATTGCGTTTGTTTCTTTCGTGACCTTCATCACAATGATCCCTGGTGCCCCCTGGCATCCCAAAATGCAGTTCGTCATCCGTGCAAGTGTTGACTACTGGCATGTTTGGGTCAGTGCTTCCGGTCTCTGCCTTTTCAAGGGCCACGTCGGAGGTCAAATAGTCAAGGAGAATATCATTGTCAACCCACGCTGCTTCCACGCTGATGATCACAGCTGGCGTTGGGTTCTCTGCCTGTTGGATCTGACGCTTGACTGTAGGAAGAGTGTTTTTTTACACCATCTGTTGGTAGCTCTCCAGTAGTGTGTTCCAGGTATTCATCAAGAATGTATACGTGTCTGCAACGCCAGGCGAGATTAACACCATGCGAGCCATTGCAGCAAAGTAGGATGCGATTCTACCACCGTCATTCTTGAAGTTAAAGTAGTTCAAGCGATCAGGTATGTCCGCTTTCAGCTGTCACTTCGAAGCTTTCGGATGAACACCATAGTTCTTTTGCCACTCTCGAAAAGCATGGTGCAACGCAGTGCAGATAAACATGATCAGAGGAGAGGGTATTTCACCGTCCATGTCGTCCATCATGGTGTTATAAAATCCATCAGCAATCCTACCATGGTTATCCACCCGATGATCAAATTTGATGTAGATAAACCCTTGAATGGCTTCCCCGAGGAATTAAAGTGGACGCTGGCCATTTGTTAGCAGCTTTCGACTCTCTCGGCATTGGATTTGGACTGTATACACTACCTTCTACGCACTCTGCTACAGGAAAAAGATTCTTATTGTCTGCCAGAGAGGAATCAATGAATTCCAAATGCTCTGGGTCGGATTCAGAGCGGTGGAGATCACAAAGCTCTGTGATGTTGTCCCTTGCTGATTCAATAAAATGGGATTTAACCTTGTTGTCTGGTGCTCAAACCTGGTAAGGTTTGAGTGTACGATATCTAACGTGGGCAGTTGCTTCAGCATACCTCTTTTATGATCTCCTTTGTGCGTGCCTCAAATGCAATGGACCAAATGTTGTTTTGCTGCATAGCGGTGTTCCCGTACTTCTATATTATCTTCCATTGTGGGGCTTTAGCAAATGCTTTTGCAATGCATCATGTTGCATAACTTACCATCTCCAAGTCGCTAGCACTTATAAATGGCCGTGTGGTGCACATGTAGAGCTCAGGGAGTCTCCCGGTTGCAAATTCATGGCCCGTCATGTCTGGGTGACCAAATCGATGGATGCTACCACTGCCGGAGACGCGTCTTAGCAACGGGTCTGGGCAACCCGCCGGTTATCCGGGTTTCGACTAGCTGTTCAGTTCAGTTCGGTTCCAGACCAAACCGAAAACCTGACCCGCTTTGTCTTGGCGGGGGTTGTTACCCGGACCAGACAGAACCCTGCGGTTTTTTGGCCGGGTTCTACAGGAAGCAGAGCCTCATTTTTGCGAACTCAGCACTTTGGCTCCAATTAAGTATTTGAGTTATGATCATATCACAATTTGATATATACGTAAATGATGCTGTTTTGCATGCTCTTCTACCTCTTATCCTCCACTTTGTGATCCAATCAATATTCGTTGAGTTGCTGTGAAATGACGCCAAAAATTGAGTGTTTTTCGCTGTGACCCAACGAATATTGATTGGATCACAAACTGGAGAACAGGAGGCGGAAGAGCATGCAACACTACATCTTTAACACATATATCATATTGTGATACGATCAGAACTCAAATACTGAATTGGAGTAAAAGTTCTGAGTTGGCGAAATTGAGGAACCAGCCAAAAAACCGTGGGTTCGTTGCGGTTTGATTTTTTGGTGGGGTGAAACCTGTTGCAATGGTTCCAGTTCGGTTCCAACCTGGACCCGGAACTGAACCACGGATTTGGAACTGATGCTAACACTACCGGAGACCACAGATCGAGGTGTAGACACCACCTGCTGTTGGAAGTTGCACTGCCTCTGTCTATGCTTCCATTCTTTAACTGGTGTTCGCTGTGGAATTGTAATGATCGTGTGTGGGGGTAGGCAAGTTTTTGAGACTGCTGAGAGCAGTGGGAGTGCTAGCAATGCTGAATGCGGGGCTGGATTCATTGCGACCGAATGGGTTGGTCTGTAAGGTTCCTCCGGCTGGTGGTGGGTTTCGACTGCTTGTTCTTGGTGTGGTGGTCAGAGTATTTATTGCCCATTGCTGTGTTGCGGACGGGGTGGAAACAATGCTTTGAGTGATATCTGCAATGCGAGAAGTGTTCAGCGGAGATGAGGGGGTGGAGTTCTGACCTTGGATTGTAGAGGCTACAGAACTCCCGCCTTGAGAGGAATCCCTCTCGCCAGCTGGTACAGAGACGCATCTCTCAGCCGGGGGAAGTTAAGAAATCCCCGAAGCCCCACACATTTGTCAATTCTGACGATTTGCAAGACTTAGAACATTTTGTAGAACCGGAGTCGTCTCCGGGAGAGTGCTTTGGGCAGGCTTAGTCCGATATAGATGTTCGACATCATCAATATCGGAATAATTTTCTCTGGCTGCCTATGCAATGGCAGGCAAGGTAGACTCCAATCTGAGCGACCATGGAGGGATTCGACCAAAAAGGGAGGTGCAGTGTAGACCGCACTAGACTCTTAACTGTGACAATACTCGGGGATGAGATTCCTTGCAAAGCATTCCATTACGGGGTCAACTCCCATTTGATCAAACTCAGATTAAACTCAGCATTGATATTCACTGTTACAGCGACGTCTGAAGGGCTATTTGCACCACTTGAACGGTGTTGATGACTTCTTAGCGCGATTATGACAATTTTGCACACGTTCTTGGCACAATCCTTCGAACTATCGATTGTGTATATTATCAGCTTCCCGGTTGAAATCCCCATTTGGCAGAGCTAGAATCATTCCAAAGCAAGCAATGACTTATACTCCATCCTATGACATCACTTGCATGTACCTTTTCCACCACTAGGCATATTGGTAGCCGTGTTGGATGCAAGTTGCACAGTTGGGACAACCTGAGACCTACTCAATTTGCTCCGAGATGCACTAGGTCTGAGCGGTAACAGTGGTATGCGATGCAAAAGGAACGCCCGGCATCATTGACTTGTCTCACCGCGAGCACTACATTTCTTCTTGAGGCCTCTCATTCATGAGGTGCCTGGTTGTGGTGCAACATGAAGGCTGGGCCATTTTGTGTTTATTAATCAACAAAATGCAGGATATGAATCAAAATGAACATATCTCACAAGTTAAACCGAGAAATCGCAGGAACTCTAGTATCCAGATCGCGTCTCCCCGCCTAAACTACAATTCTTTTTTCGTCCCGTATCAAACACACCGCCAGCATCCTGAACTATATCGACATCTTGTGACTGGCACAAGACGATGTCTCTCGTTCTAAAACACAACCGATGACCTATAAAATGTTGTACGTTCCCTCTGGGCATCTTTCCACTACATTCAACTCTATCATAATGCGAACGCATCGGATGTAGATTCATTTTTAACCTGCAGCGATGGCACCTGATGGCCTCCGCCAAGGAAAGGGGTAGGCAACTGCTAGGGCCACAATGCCAAGATCGGGTATAAATCGACGCCTGTTGGTGGATTGGGAGCGTGAAATGGGATTCATCTTGGAACATATCTGTGGACTTATAAAAATATACAATTATTGCAGTGTGAAGGAAGAGAGGCCATGGGACCTCTTTTATGATATAATGTTTCTTGATCCAGTCACGACTCACCACATTTCACAATTTCAGCTGCTCTGGCCACACCGCAGGAGCAGGTGTTCGCCTGTTGGGGATGAGATAATCGACGAGGATGACGTTGATGAGAACTGGGCGGATCCCGGAGTGCCAAGTACGTGAAGGAGCCGGCCTGGCGATGACACTGACAATGATGACGGCGAGGGTGAGGAGGACAACCTGGGCCGTGAGAACAGGAACGGGAATGGGAAGGGAACAAAGGGTCGGAAGGGGAAAGGGAAGGCACCTGAGGACAGGAAGGGGAAAGGGAAGGAGAAGGGGCAAGGAAACGGTAAAGGGAAATGTATTTTTAAACAAGCCCTAGGGGGAAATGATATCTCTCCTGCCGTTGATTTGCTGTTGCAAATGGAAATGTATGAGCCAGACTCAGACACGGAGGGCTAACTGGAGTGGGTATATATACAGCCAGAAGCATTGCCCGCCATGTCAGTTTCCTCAGATGATGATACCAACTCTACTGAGGAGTCCGACGGCAAATATGACCCAGAACTGGATTGTGTTGTGGATATGCGCATGGAGGATGATGCGGAGACACCGGACCGCGTTGATTTTGATGGCGATGTGGATATGGAAAGGGACGGTGAAAATGACGAGGAGGAAGATGAACAGGGGGAAGATGAGGAGGAGGAGGATGAGGATGAGGAAGAGGATAATGGCAAAGAACCTTGGACGATTGGGCTGGGAGAGATGGTAAATACATCGGCTGAGAATGAAGATGCCATGGTAGACGATCAGCAAATCGTGCAATCTGAGCAAGGCCAGGAGATGTGCGAGAATACCCCACGGCCACAACCTCCGGCGCCTGCCCCACGGCCACAAACCCCAAGCCTCTCCTACGACCACGAACTCTCAAGATTAGTGGGCTGGAGTTTTTGCGGCTTGTGACGCCACAAAGACTTCACCCAGTGGTGCCAACTCTGCGTGAAGCTGAGGCAGCCGGAAACATCTCAGATGCGGATATGGATCAGCATCTGCTCAGAGAATCGGCAAGTGGTGACAGTCTGCCCGATGTCCTGCTCCCCGACGACCACTTCCCCGATGGCCATATCACTGTGGCGCGCCTGGATGGCTTGGTACGGGAGCACAGAATGAGTCCTCACATTGCAGACGAGGCGATGGTTGCTGCGTTTGGGTTAGGGTCAGGCTCTGGACTTTTTCATTGCCTTTGTTCTAATCTATGAATCTCAGGCATTGATTATTACACGTGTCATGAGGTTTTTGGATCGCTCAGAGTGTATTTTATTTATGGGTTTTGTATTGGTTTTATTTTATTCATAGTAGTATGGGACATCACACATGCAGCGTTTTTACAACTCCTGGCATGTAAGGAATGTCATTGTGATGGTGTTGAGGCTCAATGAATCTCTCAAGATGGCAGAAAGTATAGTGAGCTTACACACCAGGCTGCTCGGGCCCAGCACCAACTTTCATCCAGTTCTACAGTGTATACTGCACTCCTCATGTGTTGTCAACAATGCCAGAGAAGACCCCTTTCCATTGCCCCAAATTTTCATGCCAAAAGAAGTTCACCTCAGACAGCTGGCGACTTAAACATGTTAAATAACACAATCGTGCACACCTTCAAGTTGCCTGCCAGAAGAATCTGACTATTTGCAGCGCGCCCCAACATGTTAAACCTGCTTAGTGTCGTCAATTCAACGCTAACAAATATTGAGTCGAAGACATTGACGTGTTCCCTCCCTTGAACGGGTTGAAAACATCGCAGAATCAGAGACTCAACCACCGCCACCTCCTCCCATGGGCGGAAACATACCGTGGCCCCGGCATTCCATTGAGCAATCACATCACTGAGCCATGGGAGTGCGACACTCAGGGTTGCCTTTGAACAAATGTACAAAATCATCCTTACTACCTGTTTGCGACGCATGAGGAGTAGAAATATGTCCAATGTTGGATCAAGAAGATGGGTATGAAGACGTACCATGACAATGTGCTGAAGGATGAAAACACCGCTCTGCGTTTCCCAAGGTTCAAAACAGGGATGGCATACAGAAGCTTGTGGCTAGCATGCCAGATGATCAGGTTTGCAGGGAGTGTGAACTACACACTCCTGAGGATATGAGATGGAATGTCAATCACCAACGCCTTATCAAATACTGGAGTCATGAAATCATCCAGAGCATGAGACGGTCGATGCGGCAGCCAGCCAATGCCGAGCATCTCATGTACAACCCTCAGCGTTGCATTAACAGCGATATGCCACCGAAAAGCCTTTATACCAAAATGCACCCTGCGGTGTGGTAGTGGGAGACATATGTAAGGAGAGATCCTCGAGGATAACAACATGCTAATGGACATTAAGTCAACGCTCAGAGTGGGGGATACACTGGATCCCTTGATCTTCATGTCCGACAGAACACACCTCTCGAATTATGCTGGCGACCTGAAAGAGTGCCTTGTATATATGACAATTGGCAATCTATCATCGAAGATTCGCCAGATGCCCACAACGCACAGCGTCATAATGGTCGCTCTCTGCCGATTCCAATCAAGATCTCGAATATTCTGCAGAAGCAGCTTGATGAGCTGCGGCAAACAAACTGAGTGGTGATGAACGAAGTACTCCGGTGGGTACTCCAGCATCACACCTTTACACAAGATCCCAGCACCAAGAGCGGGTATTGCAATGTTCTCTGTGCAGATGGCAACTTCAGGTGTTGCAAACCAGTTGTAGCAGAATGGCTTGCAGATTGCCCTGAGTATAGCGACCTACATCGTCTCGAGCGGCTTGTCTGTCTTTGGTGGGGGTGTCCAGAGAATGAACTTGGAGATTATTTTCCTCCTGACAAGCAACACCCCCGGCAGGATCACAACCTAGATGGAACGCTCCGCGATGCCAACACCAAGGCAGCCGATGCCGAACTCTTGTGGAGCCATGTTCACTGAGTATTCAATGTGTTTCGACATATTCCCTGCATCGTGAGCGAGCTCTCGAAGCCCGACCTCCTGCATGCACTGCACATCGGCATGCTGGACCACCTCCAGAGGTGGATTTTCCACTTCATGAAGACGCGCGACCAGCTCAACATGTACAATGCAATCTGGTTATCTGTTCCTGCTTGCCACGACCTCACACCATAAAATAAGTCATATGAGTCAGTATCTCAATGGAATGGGAAGGAGATGAAGGAAATGAGCCAGTACCTGCTTGGAGTTGTAACCCAGTCTCTACGAGGTGGTAGCCCCGCTCAGCATCCCACATTCAATCACGCAATAGAGTGCACACAGGCATTGTTGGAATTCTATATGTATGCTCGATATAGATCTCACAATGATGCAACAGTGAGCTGCATGGAGGATGCCTTGCATCATTTTCACACCTTCAAAGATATTTTCTCACTTGGGTGTGCCGGCAAAAAGGTGAAAACCAAAGCCAATGCGCTCAGAACGGAACTAATGAAGAAGCGAAAGGTAGACGACGAAACAAATGCTGAAACTTGGATGCCGTCCAAGAAGTGGCGTGAACGGAACACCTGGCTGGATTATATCAGCTACGAGATTGATGTTTCCAAGGAGTTGGATGCCGACTTCAACATTCCAAAGATCCATTTGATGTCTCATTGGGTCGCACAGATTCGTCGATATGGAGCCTTGCAACAGTAATCTGCTGAGAGACATGAAAAAGCACATGACACGAACATCATGGACGGTTGGAACGCCTTCAATCACAATGTCAACCACCTGCCACAAGTAATCACATTTCAGCGTCGCATTCTCTGCTTACAAATCAGAGATCTCAATGTCCAAGCCCTCGCTCAGCGTTGGGGGAACACTGCTGCCACCTGCCAAGTCCTCCCTTACGGTGCTTATCAGGAATCCCCCCCTGAGCTTCCCGTCGTATGCAAAGCCCGAAATCCTGGGACCCCATAACTGCCGTGATGGGAAGCATCCTGACGCCATAATCAAAGACTTCGGAGCATAACTCGACAATACGCAGGACGCAATGTACAGCGTGGCAATATACAGCGGCACGCAGGAGTTTATCAAGCATCAGAGTCGTAACAAGATGTATATATCAGATGAACAACTGCACGCAATGGAGCTCTGTATTCACCATGCTATCAAGGTTCAACTTGAGGGTTTACAAGGTGAACGCATAGCTCAGATGTGTCGATGCACAGAAATCCAAAGCTGGCACAGAGGGGATCGATGGAACAACCTGGTGTGGGTATAGCCACACCTGAGGAGGTGTAATGGCGTGCTGAATGGGTGTCTCCCATGGCAACTGCAACGACGATTCGAAATGAAGTTCCCAAATGCGGATGGAGCTTTCATTGAGTACTCGTTGCCCCTGGCGCTCACCGCGATACCTGAAAACTTTGGTAACTTGGATCCTGTCTCGCAATATGTACACGTGAGAAACGCACCGGCAGCCGTCGTTTGGCAAGTGTTCAATGTGGGAAACATCGTTGGCTGCGCGCACGTAATTCCAGAGATAGCTACTAGTTGTAAGACTGGAGACGGACAGAATGAGCAATGGATCGTCCATAGCCACATCAATCTGGCGACCTGGAATGATGTGTATAATTAGTAAGGAGAGAATTGCATTTTGCACGCAGGTAGCAGTAATGCGACGAGAGATTTTTGCAGCATCACCCATCCCATTGCCATCCTGATGCCAGCACATACCCAATGAACCCATTCCAATGTATGATCACAGTTGGTCACAGGCCCAGAGTGTTCGTCTAAAATAGGAGACTGACAGAGCGAGAAGACACGGGGAAATTGCAATAGGAGGTCGATGTGTGACGAGACGCGAGGTATTGATGCCGGGCGGGGAATTCATCCTCCACGGGGGTGTCCCTGACGGCTCTGACATAGTCAGTCCTCTTTGACGGAATCATTCCGCCCGGATGGAAATATTTCTTGCTGATGAGGGTAACACCAGCTTTACATAGTGGGCTCGCCAAGAGCCTTAGATCTCTAGCGATAATCTTACCTATATACTACTCCACATTATTGACATCCACGTGTGCAACGGTATCCACTGATATTCCTTCCTACCAGGCCATACACGGGTATATGCCTTCCCATAACTGAACAAATCAAAAACTCTGAACAGCCACACTGATTCTTCTAGCTGCTTCCAGATACTCCCAGACAGGCTGAATGCAAAGCAATGTGCTCTCAGGAACTCCAAGACTACTTTGATATACTACTGCTTCTGAAGTTGTGGAAGATAATAAAGTATTATCCCAAACAGTGTATTGTTCTCTGCAGAATACTACAACATAACAGTATCAGATAAATCAAATTTGGGTGCTATTGGGAATATTGGCTGTGTGACCATGGCTATTCTAGTGTATCTTGAGCCTAGATCTATATACTCTGGAAGTGATTTTTACAATGTCTATAATAGACATTGGGAAAAAGTCATTTTGTCAAGTGTAATTTACAATGAGCTGTATAATCTGTAGTAGTCTCCTGTAATGGCCATGACAGTAGATAAGCAAATTCAGCTCTGAGCCATTATATATAATCCAGATAACAGTGTAATACATGGTAAGCTTATAGTAGTATTTCTACCATACCCCTGGACTTTGGTGTACGTACTAAGTCCTCTAAGGGTGTTAGCAAAAGTGTTTGTCCACAACATGGTGTCATCAAGTATGCTAGGTCTGTACTATATGTCGTTTGGAACAGGCTGCGTGGGCAGTAGCACTGTGTGGTCAGAATGCACAGTCAGTTATCTAAGTAGTGGCATGATCTTGTCAGAGGCGCCACATGTTATCAATCTGACCTTGTTAGAGCCCATTGCCAGCTGTCAGAATCCACACTTAGAGTGGCACTAATCATGTCAGACATGATGCAGGCTATTGCCTTGCTTCTGTCAGTGCCCACCGCCCACTACCAGCTGTCAGAGTCTGCAGATATAGTTCTCATGATCTTGTCAGAGTCTGCTCATGTTATCACCCAGGTCTTTCAGAGCCCACTGTCAACTGTCTGAATGTGTAAGTATGGTTGCTGTGATCTTGTTAGAAGATTTTTATGCTATCATTCTGATCTTGTCAGAATACTCCATCAGCTGTGCATGTCCCCAGGGTTAGTCACAGTAATCTTGTCAGAGGCACTACATGCTATGGAATTGACCTTTTCAGAACACACAGTTAATTATCAGAGTCAATACATGTATTTCACTGATTGCCAGTCTAATCATAAATGTAGATTCAATTGCAAGTGGAATGATATTTGGTTAGTTTACATCTATTGTATTCAAACAATAAGCGGTCAAATCAATTATATACTATACACATGAACCGCAATATGTCCTTATTGTAAATTACTGTCTTCTGATCCCACTGTAAAGCTGCAGTGACCTTCTGTAGTGTTAGCAACGGTTCCAGTTTTGGACCTGGCCGGTTTTATAGGTCCGCATGGCAACGGCCTTACCCCATCAAAAATCGACGATTTTTCAAGCGCACCATCTAATTAAGGCCACAAATAGTGATCAGAGAGTTTAGTGTTTGGTACGTATAATATATAGCTCTACACTTCGTATCTTTTGGCTGTCTCCGACTTTCGATATCCTCAAATCTCATCAAGTGGTAGCTCAAAAACCTTGTTTTTGGGCCGAAAATGGCAATAATTTCAAAGCAGCTTGCTGAGTTTTGAAGATATCAAACATCGGAGACTACCAAAAGATGCGCCGTCCAAAGCTGCATATTTCGTATACCAAACACAAAATTATGTGAGGAATATTCATGGACTGAATTGAGGGAACTGTTTGGCACAAACCTGGACCTAACTGGCTGGGGCTGGGTTTTCTTGGAACCGCTAGATTAGCAACTGTCTGAAAACGGAACTGTTGCTAACACTAACCTTCTGACCTTGACCATTGATTTCATTAATTCTGTCCATATGTACAGCTAGAATCATTTTTCTCAATTCTGGTGTAATACTTTCCCACTAATTTAATACATCACTATCTGTACCTACTCAATGTCAGATATGTGTGTCCAAACTGGTGATCTGCATACTCTGGTATGTATCCACTTCAAATGCCACATGGAGGAAACTGTCACCAGTCCAGTTGTCCAAGAAATACTCTGCTGCAGTTGAAGCAAGCAACAAATACTCTGGTGTCATCTTATCAATAAAGTCTGATGTACATGGCCATCTTGTGATTTTACTCTTTGAGTTCTGGAAGAAGCTTTTTGCAATCTCACCCACAGGAAATAATGCAGAAATATCCTTTTTGGAATCTAAGTTGATTGTCAAGACATTAACAGAATCTATGGAGTTCAGTCTTACTTCAGTCTTGCAGTCTGAGTGATGATACCAGTATATGGACTGAGAAAGTGGGCATGCTATTAGCTTTTGGTGGTCATCGTTTGAAATGGTTGGAATGCAATTAGCATATAGTCCATGCACAACCTCACACACCTGGTCAATGAAGTGCGCTTGTGAAGTTGTTAGGCAATCTGTAAGCATAGTTGGCAGAGCTAAAAAGCAGGGCCCAAAATATGCAAATACTTATTGTATGGCTAGCTGCTTTGAGACCTAAAATTCATTAATTGCAACAGTCTGAGATTCTTGTGCTGCTTTGTATCGTTTCTTGAACAGTGTGTTGACATAGACTGAGTAGGGTTTCTTGTGAAGAATTCTGCAATAAATTAGATCTCTGGCAATATCAATTATCTGCCACCACGATGTCACCCACCTTATACTTCTGATTGTGGCTCAAATCAATGGAGGACATATTCTGCAGTTGCATCTAGGTGTTGCCTAAGTCAGAGAGGTTGGGCAAAGTCAAAGCCAATATGGGAATGTTGCTCTTACCTGCTGAGCATTGCACATGTGGTTCCCTGGAGAAGTGTCATAGTGCAATTGCAATAACTATGTATTGTCAACTAGAGGGTTCAATATTGGATGTTGGTGAGGTTATTACCCTTCCGGGTTATAGGGAGAATAAGTGGTCTATTGTATCTCGCCATCTTCACTAAGCAATGTGGGGGTTGACATTCCTTCTTCTACTAGCCTGCCACTTGCTGTCAGCTGAACTAGGTGCAAATATCAAGAAATTGTCACAGTTGCATACAGGGATGGTCATTTCGGCACCTACTCATCTGTTGCTGGTTGCTGGGAGAAAGACAAGGTGATTGCACCTGTGAATTATCAAAATCACATACAAATATCAGGCTGGATGTGTCACTACCATTCATTGGTTGTCCAATCTGGAAGAATGACTACTGCTATGGAATTAGCAAAATTTTCAACCTGCTGATTATGGTTCATTATCATTGTCATTGCAATTCCCCATCTGCTGGTTTTCTCTGCCCTTGTTCCCACAATTGTCTCCTCTGGATTGGTGATGTTTTCTTAAATTGTTATTGGAGTGATTTCCATGGATACTGGCACCTGAGATTTAATCATTGGAGCAGCAGCTGCTGCTGCCCCGGGATCTGCTACTGGGGTTTTGATCATTGCTACCACTGCTGCCTCTGGAATATTTTGAATGCTTGTAGGTGCTGCTGCTAGATCTGGTACTGTTTGCAATTGTTGGCATAGTATATTGTGCTGGTTTGGGTCAGATGTATCCACTTTGCAGATACATGGATTTCTTGACTTGTCACGATTTAATATATTGTCCATTTCAATCTTCTGGCTGATCAAAACATGCTTGTTAGAGTTGACAATTGAACATATGATATTGGTTCTCATATTAGAGTTATGGTCCATGTGAAAGTCAAAGTTAGATTGTAACTGTATGAGGACCAGGTTCTTTGTCAGAGTTGAGATTGTAATGTATATATTGTGTTTTCTATGTCAGTGTCAAAGTAAATATAGTATTGGTGAAGTTGCTTCTGGTGTCAGAGTAGGGTAGTCGTCACAGGTAGGGTGATCGTCAGAGTTAGGGTGATTGTTAGAGTTTGGGTGATTGTTAGAGTTAGGGTGATTGTCAGAGTTTGGGTAATTGTCAGAGTTATGGTAATTGTCAGAGTTAAAGATATAACATATATGTTGGGTCTTCCAAGTCAGAGTTGAAGTAACGCCCAAATGTAGGTAACAATGCTTCCCATATCAGAGTCGGGTGGTTGTTAGAGATGTGGCAATTGTCGGGGTTAATCTTATATCATATATATTGGGTTTCGCAAGTCACAGTTAAAGTACTGCCATATTCTATCTGGACTTGCTTCCCATATCAGAGTAGGATGATCATCACCGTTAAGGAAGTTGTCAGAGTTACAGTAATTATCAGTGATAAGGTAATTGTTTGTGTCAAAGTTATATTATAAATGTTCAGTCTTCCAAGTCAAAGTTGATGTAATGCTGTATTACAGGCAGGGTTGTTTCCTGTATCAGAGTAGGGTGGTTTTCAAAGTTAGGGAAATAGCCACAGTTAAGGTAATTGTTAGAGTCAAAGTTATACCATATACATTGGGTTTCCCAACTTAAAGTTAAAGTAATGCCATATTATAGGTGGAGTTGCTTATCTTGGATGAGTAGGGTGGTTGTTAGAGTTATTGAAATTGTCAGTCAGAGTAATTATCAGAGTCAAAGTTATACTGCATACATTTGGTCTCCCATGTCATAGTCAAAGTAATACTGGTGTTTCCCATATATAGAGTCAGTTATTGATTCTATAAGTTAGAATTGATTTTATACAACTTTGTTCAATTTGATTAATATGCCAATGTTTCTGATCATATCCTTCTCCACAAACACCTGCATTTGGCTACAGTATGTGTCCCTTTTCACCAAACCACTTTTGAATCTGGCTTTGCCAATTTCACCAGACAGGTGAATGTTGATACAGCAAAGTGTGGTCTGCTTTGATATATCTGTTGAATGGGAGAATGCAGTTGCCAACGGTGTGCTCTCGCAAGTCCAGCCAGGTAATTCCACTGGTGCTCTGCAGGTGATGGCTGCTGACCTCACCTGAGAGCAAATGAAATGTAGGCCTTCTCATTTGAATGTTTAATTGGAAGTATGATAGCATCCTGAAACTGCCAATGGTTAGAGGTCAATGGGATTTCTGGTGGAACTTTTGCATGTGTGGAAGCAGGTATGTAATAACTTTCACGAAGTAAGTAATCTGGTTCAGTATTGGATGATGCATATTTCTATGGATAGTAGTTTATGCTAGTTATACTAGATATGGGTGGTTAGGCCCCCAATAATTGTAGCTGAGAAAAGTTTGGTTGGTCCCTGTAGGCTACTATCATCCCTAGGTGACCCTTCAAACTGCTTCATCCCTGCAGTGAAGGTTGTATAGTAGCCGTTGCATTCAAGACAGTTTCAATAATTCAATGTTCAGTATTGCTGTACATTACTGTGAGTCTTTCACGGAGAGTGTAGTGTGAGCATTTTGCCACAGTTCGCAAGGTACAGTGGTAGATACAGTGGAATACACCAAGTGCAATGACTTATAGCATTATCAGATCTGTGTGGTACAGCTGCTAGAGTTTCTGATCAATAGTCTCCCCGGATTTAAAGTACAGGAAGTAGTTAGTATTGGCCATACCACATTGACACTGGTACTTGTTAGAGTACGATGTACTTGTCAGAACTGCCTGTCAGAGCAATCTGTTAAAGCAACCTGTCAGAGCCATCTCGCCGGAGTGATCTGTCTGAGTAACCTTGTGAGAGTCGAGTTGTGCTCGATTGTCATATGTTACTCACTAGTGTGTGATGTATGTGATTGAAATTGAAGAATCAATGTTATGGATTGAGTGTAGTAGTTTACTGTATGTCCCAGAGATGGGATAACTAAATCGATGTTACAGACCCAGTGTTAGTTTACTTGTGTAGCCAGTAGATTGGGTGTTACTTCAGCTGATCTTGGCAACTATATGTTGGGAGTATGTGGTATATATATAGGTTGTGGAGTACTACGGTAGCATGATCACAGGCACTAGAACTGTTACTGTTGTACGATATTGATCTCCCTTCCCTACCGATCATATTCTCTATGTAATTAACCTACACTGGACACTCTTCCAAATGCCTCAAATGGGGTCCATCTGATGAAAATATATTGGTTAACAAGGCTAAGAGAGGGGTCACTACGTCATGCATCAGCTCTTCAGCCAATCCCATCAAACATGTGTCAAGTTAAATCTTCATCTGACAGCATTGAGGAATTGGTGATTGGAATTGTAAGTGTCACTCATATGTTTGAATTCAGCATGCATTAACAAAAAAGTTGAGTCTACTACCAGGTAGCATGGATATCTTGTTGTATAAAACTATTGTGCTTCAGCATGGCATATTTATATTGTTTCCTTCTTTAGGTCTTCAGGGATTCATCTTAGTTTCAATTGATATTAAGGGATTTCATTTTGGTTTCACCTCATGGTGTCTCTTGAATTGGTTTCTGCAAGTACCAAAACAATTATACATTGACACGTTGACTGCAGACTACTTGCTGGGCAATCTGCTGAAAGAGCGCTTACTAGTTGAGATTTTCCATTGTTTAATGATGAAGTCTTTTTGTCCACTGAACATGGTCATGGCAAACATTTCAAAGAGTCACTGTCAGAGCAGTTGTAAGGTCATTGTCAGATTTGTTGTCAAAGGGCTATTGTCAGAGGGCTTCTGTCAGAGTTGCTGCTGTTGGAGAGCTTCTGTCAGATGGCTTCTTTCAGAGTGGCTGCTGTCAGGGAGCTACTTCCAGAGGGTTTGTATCACAGTAGCTACCATCAGAGAGCTACTGTCAGAGGGCTTCTGTCAGAGCGGCTGCCTACTAGCAAGTGGCTGCTGTTAGAGGGCTTCTGTCAGAGTAGTGATTGTCAGAGTGGATGCTGTGATATGGCTTCTGTTGGAGTGGCTGCAGTCATCATCAAAGTCTGCCACTGAATTACCCCATTCATTGGTACTAGTCACCTAGACAGCCCAAAATCTTTCACAAAGTGAAAACTGCAAGAGATTTCAAAACTGTGCCCAATTCCAGGGTAGCAAATCTAGAAATCCAGATCCAGTTAGTCAAGAGAGCTGTTCCAGAATCCCAAATGAAGCTAATATCCCGAAAACCAACCTAGTTGTCAAAGATGTGCAGACCTAAAAGTGGATAGCAAAGAAAGATCACAAATTAAATAACATCCAGTACATCATCTTATTAACCAAGTACAGCAGATGAAAATACCTCTGGGACAATTTTGCCAGTCTCAGTCTCAGATACTTGAACTGCATAGAGATCAATATCGTCACCAGCAGCAATTGGAGAAACCCCAGGGCATATAGCATTCTTGATTATTCGATCCACATGGTATTTTCAATCAACCAATCAATTGTGGTATGGTTACTAAATCACGTTCCAAGTTGCATTTGCTGCTGACCAATTCCTCAGACATGTGGCCTTGCCAAATATTCCGGTAAGTAATGTATACGATGCTCATCCGTGATGGAATAATGGTATTTGTAATAATGATTCACCCTTTCATACCTTGTAAGACATAACAAGACAAGTACTCTCCCCTCCCTGTAGTTGATAAATGATTACTTTACAGAGGTATGCACATTGCCACTCATTGAGCTATGGATAGCCAAACAATTTAATCTTCAAAGGCAGTAGTACTATACACGAGTTAGTAAAATTATCATATGAACAGTGGATGTCTGAATTGCACATTAGATTACAATGCCAGAGTTGATGTAAGTGGCAGGAAGTTGGAATGTGGAAGGAGTACTAACCTGTTCAATGAGTTACTGGGTAAGTGGCCAATATACTCGCAGAATCACCATCTCTCCATTGTCTTTCGCTCTCTAGGTGTTTTGGAGATATTGTATAAAGCAAGCCAGCATTGGAGCTCCAAATCACAATGTAGCATCCATCTCATCATATGTCATACCTGCTACCTCCTCAGGTGGAGGGATTTGGACAGTCTGTGCTGGGACACCCTTTGCAAACTCAGAAATAACCATCCTCAGCATATTCAGGTAGAGTCTACCTGTGCCAAAAACTCTGAAAGGTAATGTTCATAATCAACTTGACCAAGCAGTTTCCTCACTGATCGAGGCAGGGCCTACAATCAATGTTACTGCGATAAGGCATATACACTGCCGACATGGGCCAAAAGGCTTCCTCTGGGCCATTGTTGTACCCTGTGCAGAGTCAACAGCTGTGATTCACCTGCTGAGCTTCTTATAGCTATAATTTATGGAACGATATGAGAACTGTTTGGCTCCAGAGGACTTCATGAATATAACTAGGTCAGTCATTACATATGTAGGAGGGATTTTGAAGATTAGCTTGGGGGTCTTGAATGAGATGTGGCTGAGTATTGCTTACCATAGCATTAGTGTGAATAAAACTGCAAAAGGTTACCTGCCAACAGATTGCTTGTTATGGTGCTTTCTGATTAATATTTCCAATGATTGTGTGGCCCTTCCTAATTTCCCCACTTCACCAATTTTTGGCAACATTTCAGTATCCCAAGTATTTGTTGTACAGTGAGCAAGTGATTCAAATTGTGAGCCTTTCTTGTAATGATTTGCAACTGGCATGAATATGACACAAGGTTTAGTCCTTGACAGATTACTTCCATTGGCAACCCACTGAGTAACAAAGTTAAAAGTGTAACTCAATTTATGTGGTGGCAGATGTAGTATCAACCAAGTTGAATAATGGGGAAAATGCAAGATCCAGTGCAAGTCTTCAATGCCATTTACTAATGTGATAACCATTTATATCTATTAGTATTGTATCTCCAGACTGAGTATGTAGGATAATATATGTATATTGTTATTATGGGAGTCCATTGCCATCATTGTACAAGTAACTTGTCTAAATATGGTGATGGGGCCCCACTCGATTTCAATCTGTGGGCCACATCCAAAATATCACGATGACATATAGTATGGCCTCCTAATTGTAACCTATCCACCTCCTCTCGATTGACCTGCAGGTAGAATGTCTCCATGGTCAAAATTACAACTGTTCTCCAAGGCACACTATGAAGAGTGACTGTATATGATACCCATCTCTAGACAGAAGTTCCTGTTAGGGGTTCTCCCTTAGCAGCAATAATGGTACTTGCAACAGTTAAATAAATACATGTGATGGAGTTACTCTTGGTCTAGTCACGTGATATGCATAACACCTATTCATGACGTTGCAAGTAGGCCAGCCTTATGTTCTTTAGTTGGAATACATAAGGGTCGGGTGTCGATTGAATAAGCAAGTTGTTGCTTACCAGATTTAATCAAGATGATGCAACAATGCTGCCAGATCGAAAGGAGTCAACTCCTGCTGAGCGCGTTGTGTTCAACAACATATCATATTTCCTGAAACTAGCGGGACATGTCTGAGGGATTATTAATCACAGAGAACGCAGTCGATAGTCAATTTGCGATTCAGTGGGACTTCTGACTGATTGCCTCAGGCGATAAGAGTTTCCAGGGTACTCCCTGGCGGAAGAGAATGGTCTCGGCCTAAGCATGACGTGATTGAGGGAATTATGACGTTGGCTGACGATACGTGGCCTGAAGCAACCCTGCTCATTGGTTTGAGTTAGTATGTATTGCAATGTCAGACTTGTACCTAATACGAGCCGACGCATCAAGTTCTATGTTGGCATAGTATCGGTTGGTCGCCAAGTAAATCTATGACACAGGCCAAATTGCCTTAAGGTTGAGGCATTGATTTGTAATAAGCACTGCCAACCCAGGATCGGCAGATGTTCCAACTACCGTACCAACGCAATGCGAGAAGTCTAAGTGCAAGTTCGAGTTGTTATATTGTCTGACTTGATATCATGCAATGGATGGCCGTATTCTTATCAGGAGCGTAATGCGTTTACACCACATTGCATGAACACCATACCCTATTGGGATGGGTGGCAAGTATCACCGGGCGCATGCGGAAATGGCATGCAGTGACTGCTATAAGTTACCAAGTGCAATAAAGTCATAGCATCGAAGTCTGGGTGTACAAACCCTCGAAGACCACTATAGAGAAATTGCATTTTTCCGGCAATGAGAAGAACAAGCTCAAACAGCAATCGACAGTCAACGATCCGAATGCTGAACACGATCTTAAAATATCAGTAAGAATTCTTGTCTATAAAACTCTATCAAAATTCCTTCTTTACTTCATTCTCGAGATCAATTGCTATATGCCTCGCAACAGGTCAACACAATCCGAATACGCTCTGCAGAAGAAAGTCTAGTCCTTTGGCGATCTGATCTTTTGTTGAGAAGAGAATTGTTTGACGCATATCTCCGCCGTCGTTATTCACTATATGGGTTTGGATGGTATCGGCTATCTGGTACATTGGTATTTATCTTCGGGGTTATCACCCTCCGAAGAATTCTCCAAAGGCCATTACTCTGCAGAAGCGGCAAAATCTATACCCAGCAAAGGACCATCAATGATTAGGAAAGAGTAAACTGGTCTGCTCTTGAAGTATGTCAAGAGGTTGAGTCTTAGGATAGGACGAGGAAAGAAAGTCTTTCTTAGATTAGGCGGCTGTACTTAATTCAATAAATGATGTATAGATTATTGGGATTAGGAACCCCCATAACAGTTTCATAATAAAGATGTGGAGTTAACTCGGTAAACCTAGTTCCTTCATCATTGCATTTTGCCACCATCCGCATAACACTACTTCATCATTAGCTTGAAGTCACTATATCAGTATGTATTCCAGTCATCCCATAAAATTAATATTGGGAGCTGGACCTCCCCATGTGGCTTTTGTGGCTTCCTTGCAATCTTTTCTCCCCATTCAGCCATGATGTTTTGGATGTTCACATTCAGCTACCATTTGCCATAACCCAATGGTGAATTCTTGATTGTTTATCCAAAGATATTATCCTGGTGTCATATTGATGCCAGTACTGTTAGAGTCTGATGATTGTTAGTGTAGCGAACAGTATATCTGAAGAGCACAGCAGGGTTTAACCTTGGCAGTATTGTAGTCATCAGCCAATGATCCACCCTTCACCAAGCATTGCTCCTTCTGTGTCATGCAGTTCACTGCATGGATTTGGCGAGATTGCAACCGTATTGGTTTGCGGAGCCGGTTGAATGTTCTGGTCTCCATGGTGATGCCTAATGATGAAATTGACTGCTCCAAGCTATCTCTCAGAAATTCATGGTTATCCATCGGCTCTGCTATCCCGGGAGTAAACATTTGCTTTATGCTCATATATTGATAGTGGCTGAGTTCTGACAACAGCCCTGACTGTAGCTCAGACCACAGCTCTGATAGATGCTCTGACAGCAGCTCTGGTAACAGCTGTGACAGTGGCTCTGACAGCAGCCGATCACTAACAACAGCTCTTACAGAATCTTAGACAGTGGTGGAGCTCAGACAGTACTTCAACAGCTGTGACAAGAACAGTGGCTCACAAGGCAACATTGGCAATATCCACCTGGTCCTTCTTCAGTGCTTGCACATGGTAGTCTTTGGCTCTATCGAGTTTCATTAGGGAAATGTTGTTCAAGTCAGCATCTATGTTATCAAATTGTTTTGCATATTGAGTCCTGGAGGCTTGGTCCTCCAGATTAACAGTATGGCTGATGTAATTTCTCTGTTGGACACAGTTGGTACTCAGTGTTATCCCTTGTTCAGAATCATGCTGAGCCATCTGCATCCCCAGTAGCTATTCATTCCTTCGCTTCTACTCCTCCTTCTCCTGTATTGTATCCGATTCGTTGCCACAGATTTCATCGTCGGCCCTGTGTAGTGAATCAACAAGCAAGGGTTGGCTATCTTCCTCGGCTTGTTTCTTGTTATTAGTTGATGTTCACCGCAGGTTGAGGGAGTTGGTGTTAATATGTTTGACTTCATTGTTGTTGTCATACACCATGCCCATCTTGTTAATGGAAATGAATGTCACCAGCAGATGACCTTCAATTTTGGCAATGGTTAGACAGTTGTTGCAGCTTGATTTGTCCAAAGTTATGTCCCTCAGTGCAACTCTGGACAATGCACTATCACTCTGAGTGGATGTTGGGCTTGCCAAACTGGAATCAACAGTGCTGAAGTATGTTGCTAGATTGTATTGCTGAGTTATCCAGAGAACCAGTTGGTCATAACACTGGGGTGCATTAGAATCTGTTGTGAAGTCTCTCAGAACAGAAGGCCTTTTCAACATTTCCATGCTATCAACCATGTTATCATTTTCTATCCCCACAACGAAGAGATCAATACGATCTTCTCTAGCTGAGTTGTATTGATTTCCAGGTGAGATGCCTCGTACAACTGAGTGTGCTGGTATGCCGGTTGCATTGAGTTTAAGCATTGTGCTGTTGAGATCTACAGGTGACAGTGGCAAGGGAACAGATTCATTCATCAGCAAAATGTGCCATGGTTCGGAAGTCATAATTCAACGTCTCCACTATTCTGAACAGCCACACGGATCCTTCCAGAAGCTCCCAGAAGCTCTCAAATGAGCTGAATGCAAAACGATGTGATTCTCAGGGGCTCCTCAACGTTTCTGAAGCAGCCAAACAGAATACAAGAATATTCTAAAGAATATGAAGTCGTCTTCAGAATGCTATAAAATCATACCTTCAAGCTGGGAAAAGTTCTGAGCTGCTGGGACTACGACACTCATCTCCAAGACCATTCCGGTGGACCTGGAGCCAGACTCTCCAGCAGTGATAGTATTTAATGTCTATGTCGAATAGCACAATTCGATAAACCATCTCACACCAACACACCTGAATGAGGCATTCTAATCTAATCAGTATACAGTCCAGCAGGTATCTAAATCGACATGATTATTTACCAGCCATATGCTAGCAAAGCCGCCCGATGCAGCATTCTCCAACACCAAATGTGCCAGTCCAAGTATTGCTCCAACGCGTACAATATGCATTTTATTCGTCTGTTTGACGACCCGGATGAACCCGTCAACACAATCAGCCCAACGATGAAGATCTTTGAACTTTGTTGGAATCACCACTGTGTATTCTTGAGCTTGAGAATGTAATACCCATCGTTGAGTCTTCTTGCACTTCTTAGAAAAGGTTGATTTTGCTTTCCCGGCTGGCAGGCACTCCTGATATTGGAGGATCTTATTTGGTGGAGTCCAGCAGCAGTATAATACAGAAACACAAGGAATTCGTCCTTAGAAGCTGTTGTCGAGGTCATTCTCTTCACTTTGCATATACTTGACCCAGATGTTATGAGCTTCAGGCATGATCCCTTGGTTGGCATTGGTATATTCTACCTTGCAATCAAGTCCATCAGCAAAAAACATCTCCGTCCGGGCGGAATGGCTCCGTCAGAGTGGATGCACTCCGTCAGAGCCGTCAGAGACACCCCGATGGAGGATTACTCCGTGCCCGGCGTCAATACCACGCGTCGCGTTGCAAATCGCCCTCCGATCGCCGTTTGGCCGTTTCTTCTCGCTCTGTTGGTCTCCTATTTTAAACAAACAGTCTGGCGTTGTGGCCAACTGTGACCATACGTCGGAATGGGTTCATTGGGTACACGCTTGCATCGGGATTGCAATGCAATGGGTGACGCTGCGAGAATCTCTCCTCACATTCCTTCTACATTAAGCTCGAGGAGCGTAGGAAGAAGGTGAGAAGATATGATACTACCCGGCCATGAGTATCCACGCAATGGCGTGGATTCACGGACAGAGCTCGTGAGACCAAAAGTTGGGAACGATAGAGTGTGTATTTTCGTTGAATGACAAGATGAGATCAGAATGAGATGCTGTCTATCTACCCCGGGGTCTCCCGAATATATACTCCACGTCGCTCATTCCACCTCCGTTTCCCCTGTATCTCCGTACACCCACCGTCGCTCATTGCACCTCCGTTACCCCTGTATCTCCATACACCCACCGTCGCTCCTTGACGATATGCTTGGAGTCCTTGATGGATCGAGTTTGGAGATGCACTTGGAGGCCGTGATCCAGCGAGTTTGGAGATGCACTTGGAGGCCGAGATGGTGTGAACTCAGAGATGCACTTGGAGGCCGTGATCGAGCGAGTTTGGAGATGCACTGGGAGGCCGAGATGAAGTGAACTCTGAGATGCACTTGGAGGCCGTGATCGATCGAGTTTGGAGATGCACTGGGAGGCTGTGACCGAGCGAGTTTGGAGATGCACTCGGTGTTAACTCATTATTATGGCATGGGGAGATAGAGAGGGATGACTTAACTTCGTGTTCTTAGGTGATGGTAGAGTTGAGCACAAGAAAGAGAGAGATCAGAGGAAATGGGGGAAAGAATCATGAGAAAGTGGGACTTAAGAGAATTTCGTGTGTGAGTCAATTGACCATCCCTGATACGGCAGGTACGAGTCCCAATTCGGCGGGTAATAACACCGATACGAGGTCTTCTAAACCCAATCAGGCAAGTGGTACCCCTGATTTCTCATAGCCGCTCCCATCCTCCATATCGTTCTCATCTTCATCCCCCATCTCTCTCTTTCTCCTCCACAACTCTACCATCATCGCAAGAACACAAAGTTAAGTCATACCTCTCTATCTCTCCATGCCATCATCATGAGTTAACACTGAGTGCAGCATACACCGAGTACAGCATACACCGAGTACAGCGTACACCTAAGATTGTCTGTCGTCCCTTCATTCTCAAGATTTCGAGTTGACCCCTGAATGTAGCTTCAGCTTCCGGTGTACCTCCCAACTGATCGACCACCACCAGCCAGGTCTCCATAAGAGCTTCAAAGGTAAAGTCACCTTGTCACATTCCCACGGTTGCGAGTTAACTACCGGATGAATTGAGTCCCGGAGTGCCATCCATTGATTGCCTCCAAGTACTCGTCCAAACTTGCTCGATCACAACCTCCAAGTGCATCTCCAAACTCGGTCGATCACGGCCTCCAAGTGTATCTCCAGACCCGATCGATCATGGCCTCCAAGTGCATCTCTGAGTTCACTCCATATCGGCCTCCCAGTGCATCACCAAAGTCGCTCGATCACGGCTTCCAAGTGCATCTCTGAGTTCACTCCATCTCGGCCTCCCAGTGCATCTCCAAACTCAATCAATCACGGCCTCCAAGTGCATCTCTGAGTTCACTCTATCTCGGCCTCCCAGTGCATCTCCAAACTCGCTCGATCACGGCCTCCAAGTGCCTCTCTGAGTTCACTCCATCTCGGCCTCCCAGTGCATCTCCAAACTCGATCGATCACGGCCTCCAAGTGCATCTCCAAACTTGCTCGATCGCTGCCTCCAAGTGTATCTCCAGACTCGCTCGATTACAGCCTGAAAGTTCCCACCATCATGGCCTCCAAGTGCATATCCCCAAACTCGCTCGATCACGGCCTCCAAGTGTATCTCCAAATAAGCTCGATTACCGCTTCCAAGTACATCTCCAAAATCGCTCGATCACGGCCTCGGAGTATATCGCTGAGTTCACTCGATCGTCATTTTCAGGCGCACCTCGAATTGCTCTCAAGCACCGCCTGCAGCCAGTCCAGATATAGCGTGTGTAGATGGGTAGCTATATAGATACATAGATACATAGATACATAGA
>Ga0307512_10000875_pt1 | contig 44398 bp, 53 predicted proteins | sample 14_EM_MG_FD_200267 | JGI IMG/M metagenome (GOLD analysis project Ga0307512, IMG submission 200267) | Populus trichocarpa ectomycorrhiza microbial communities from riparian zone in the Pacific Northwest, United States - 14_EM | ecosystem: Host-associated > Plants > Roots > Unclassified | place... | reverse complement strand
CGTTCCGTTGGGCCGCCGATGTCGAAGTTCTGCAATGAGCTGCACATCATTATGAGCATATGTTGCAATTGAATTGGGTAGTATGGAACCTACCGTTGGGTCTGCGCACCCCAGTAACGATCGGAAGGGACATGCAGCTCACCGAACGTGTCCTTCTCTACGCGAAAAGGATGGGAAGACTTTTGTGCAACGTTACCCATGAAATTTGACACCCTGGAGCACAAAAAGTAACATACCATTGTAGATGTGGTGAAGGAGAAAGCTCTCTGGTGGCACAAGGAGAGACCTCCTCGGGATCGGAAACGGGAATAAATGTGCAGGGGCTAGGATCAGGTGTTGAAATCACATGAGTAAGGACATTCGTCGCAAATGACGCGGAAAATCTCACAAAACGGGGTATTAGGGGGCTAGACATGGATCGAGAAAAATGAGTGCAAAAGAGGTGCCGGTGACAACAAGACAGAACAAGCTCGCGACGAGACGAGGTCCTCGGGTATGGTCCTTCCCCAAAGTCGTCTTTCCCCTTAAGGTAACTCGTCAAAGTCCGTAAACTAAACCCCAGCAACATGTGATTCGCATATTCATGGTACGGCAAAGCTCGTAGCCCGTAGCGGCCCTACCTTAACTTTTATTTTATTGGCTCTGTTAGCATCCACCATTTCCTCGTCCAGTCATGGCGAATGTTGCGTCCCAAATAATCCTCCACCCAACTGCTAGTGCCAGTCTCAAGATTCTGGGAACCACCTTGGGTCGTGACAAGGTTCGGAGTTTGTGCCCTTCACCCCCCCTCCCACGCAACGCCATGCACTGAGCAACAGACCGTAGGTCTATAGGGCTACGCAGTACTTTGCACGCTTCTTCGCGTGGTATCTCATTTTAAGGGGTCATAAAGTTGACGCTGTCCGCTGGAATGCTTTGAAAGGCCACCTAGCCCTCGCTCGTAAACGTACGTCACCGCTTTAGAGGTTTACCATAGCTTATACATTCTTGTTCAGTTCTGCGCCTCGGGAAGCCAATGGAACACCTGCAGTCTGCCCTCCGTGCTGCACAAATCACGGGTGACCTCAAGGAGCAGCTAACCACTATCGCGCGGCAGCTCGGCTACTTCGGCTACTTAACCTATGATACCGTTCTATGGGTGGGTACGCTCGGTGCCCACACATGATCAGCATGACAAATATGTTTTTACCCAGGCCAACGCCATCAAGTTTATCACCCTGAAGCCGGAAACGGCCCAGAGGGTTCAAAAAATTTCCAACCGCTTCTGGTTAGCCGGCATTTTGTTCAGTATCACCCACGCTGTCTTCAAGGTGGATTCGCAACACCCTTTACACGCGCATTTCGTAATATTAATTCATCCTTTGTGAGCCAGGCAGGTCGCTTGACCAAAGAGGCGCGCGAAATCAAGGGTCTCGACGAAAAGAACCTTGGTGAAGAGAACGCGCGTGCATCTCAACTCCGGGCGCTACGCACGTAAGTCCTCCGTCGCCTACTTTATGCATCCCCTTCCCACGATATTCTACAGCACGCGGGCAGCTACGCGCCACCAGTTCATCATTGACGTTCTTGACGTATGGCTTCCTGCATCGAACCTTGGTCTTGTGAACCTCAATGATGGCATTCTTGGTATATTCGGGTAACGCATACTTGTCCTGTTCTCCTCCACATGACTCTGACGTATTACTTCTTCACAGTTTGATTACTTCTGTCTTAGCGCTTCAGACTCAGTGGCGGGCAGTAAATGCGAAGTAGTTGACGACTCAGTTGCCACCTGGTCCCAGGTGGAATCGCATGTTCAGACAGTCGCGAATTTACTGTATTTTCTATGACTTTCTCATCAAAGTGAACATGGTAGAGTGGTGTCAAATCAGTAGCGTTGGACAAAATCGGCTTCGAGCTAGATGTCACTGTCCCGACAAAATGTCGTGGAAGCAGGCGTCTCACCGCCAGCATTATAAGACAACGTGACACGAACTTGGGTAGAAGGACAGACCCAACTGGTCAATCGTTGCGATTCCCGTAATGAGTCCGCTACAGTGAATCAGCGCGGCCGAGTGAGGTATGGATGAAAATACGGCCGTGCAAGTCGAATATGATTTGGTATCCCCATTTACGTTGGCTGTCGTTGGCTTTTGCGTCACGACGAAAGTGATCGTCCCGATGGAATACTTCTCGAACAACCAACCTACATGTAGACGGATGTAGGTCGAGTGGAGCAATAGGCCTCTGGGTGACACCGATGTCTCATGCGCCAAAGCTGAGCATTTGTACCTCTGTCATGTCCTCTCTTGGGCCATCTGAAGAAAAATGCGTATAGGTCCGAGTAACCCCCGCTGGTAACGCCATACTAGTTCGTGTGTAAAAACTTGATACACGTAGTACTTTCAGTCGATCCTAAGATACGTCATTGGCTCCATGTTCTATGAAAGAACTATGATGGTAGTTGTTCCTTTTGTTCATTGCGTAGTCGGAGGTATTCGTCCCGCACAAGCTGCATGCTCTCTGGTCGTGTGCTGGAAGAATATGAGCTACCAAAATGTATGGATTGAATATAATACGCACAACTGATAGACGCAGTCCTGAACGGCGTTGAACTTCCCCCTGCAGGCCCAAGCGACTGAAACGGTACGTCCGGCAGCGCACTCGGCAAATGCTATGGAGAAGGTGACTTTCAGGAATAAGACACGTCACCATGAACGTACCTTTGACTAACCCATCGCATTCCCTGAGGGCATTGGCTTTTGTAGCTTTGAAAAGTGTATCTTCCTCTCGTCGAGAGAGCGTGCTCATACTTGGTGGGGACAGGGGGATAGCGGCCCGAGACACCGGGCCTGATGAGTCTTTCGGGAAGCCGTAAGCCGTTGGCGTTCAGCACTCTCCGAGACACAATGTCCCTCATTCGCACCCACTCATGTCTTGCGCGCGCCTCTGTGATAAGGCATATACGCTCTTTGGCGACACCTGCTACGTCTGGGCCAACTGCGTCGAAGAAGCCTACTTTTACAGCGACGCTGGCAGAGGGCCCGTCACTGGACGACTTCATCTCTGGTGATATCCCAGAGCGCGTCGTACTAGGCAACAGAAATACGTACGTGGTATCACTTCCTGAAGGATAACAGCCTGATTACCTGCGCACTCTACGTAGCCCCCGCCTGCCTTCCTACCTAAAGACCTCCATCCCGTCTGGTGCTTCCTTCGGCCGTATAAAGAAGGACCTTAGAGGTCTAGGACTGCACACGGTGTGTGAGGAGGCACGGTGTCCAAATATCGGGGACTGCTGGGGCGGAAAGGAGGGCGCAACCCCTGAGGAGAGCAAGCGTGCAGCGACTGCGACTATTATGGTAACGTTTCCTATTACTTCTCAGCTCTCAGTGGTCCAATTACCGACCAGCTTATGGGTGATACCTGTACACGAGGTTGCCGCTTCTGTTCTGTCAAGACTTCGAAGAATCCACCACCCCTAGACCCACACGAACCGGAGAACACTGCCGAGGCAATCAGCCGTTGGGGTCTGGGTTACATTGTCCTCACAAGCGTCGACCGCGATGGTATGTATTCAAATTCTTCCCACTTTTATGCACAAGATTACTGAACACGCCACGCCAAAGATCTTGCTGACTCTGGAGCACACCACTTCGCGGAAACGATTAGGAAGATCAAACAGAAGTACGTAGCATGTCCTGAATGCGGATACACGGCCCTACTCATGCAAAGTCACAAGAGCTCCAGAAATTTTGGTGGAAGCATTAACAGGAGATATGGCTGGCAATCTAGACCACGTATCTGTGGTGTCGAAGTCTGGCTTGGATGTGTATGCGCACAACATCGAAACGGTTGAAGCTCTTACCCCTTTTGTACGCGACCGTCGAGCGACGTTCCGGCAGAGCCTTAAGGTACTAGAACGTGCCAAACAAGATGGGGTGCGCGTGACGAAAACGAGCATCATGCTTGGTGTCGGGGAGACAGAAGATCAAATCATGGATGCCCTCAGAGGTCCGCCCATTCTCTCTTCACACCTAATTGCGTAGTTGATTTCGGCTGGACGACCGACAGAACTTCGTAAGGTCGACGTCGACGTCGTCACATTTGGCCAATATATGCGTCCCACAAAGAGGCACATGAAAGTTGACCGATACGTGGAGCCTGCAGAATTCGATCGTTGGAAGCAAGTTGCCGAGGATATGGGCTTCTTGTATGTGGCAAGCGGGCCTCTAGTTCGCAGCAGCTACAAGGTCGGTGTCGATTCTCCCCATGCACCGTTGGATATCTAATCCTTTTTCAGGCTGGTGAATACTTCATCGAGAATGTGCTTCGCAATAAGGGGGCAGAGAAACGGTCCCAAAACCTTGTAGCTCAGCAAACGACGACAAACCCCACGATCTTTTCATAACTTACATCTTGTCCTAGAAGTAGAGTTCAGAGTATAATTGTTCCGCATTCCCCCTTGTTCTCGAGAATCAACTCCTGCATAACCACTCTACGTGGCAGCTGTTCATGATCTTATTTACGGTGTCTGACCTAAATAATACAAGGCGTTCGGTAATGAAGTGGCATACCTCTAGCATTTGTTATGCTCGCCGCGAAAGGGAACGCCAACGTCTTTAAAATTCGTCCGCTCCCTGATCTCCAGTAGGACCACGGCACGGCAGAAACCTGTGGGGCAAAGTATTGAAAAAACCACGTTGTCGCTGTGACCACTTCAGTCTGAAAACAACGGTGTAGTTAAGCCATGTAGGGTTATGACTGCCGCGTGAGACGGATGTGTATGGAAGCCAGAGGGATGGGCAATGGAATACGATAATCGTCCGGTGGCCACCCTGTCTCCCAAGTTCCCACAAAGAAGAGGGCTTGCCTTCTTTGTGCGGCTTGGCAGGGAATCGGGAATATGAATTTCGGTCAGGTGAGTTCACTTCACACATAAGGATACAGGGTACAGACCGGCCTAGAACGATGGAGATCGCCTACATGTTGTGCGAACGGCGGGCTGTTTGGTCGAAGAGGCGAAGGCTGGAATGTCAGGGGGGATCGAGTTCTGCAATTCTGGGACGCGACGAGCCGTAAAACAACTCTCGTAGAGCAAAAAATTTGGGGGGTTGTATAAATGGGGGAAATGGAAACAAACCGAAAATAAGGACAAGAGAGAGCCCCTAACCCAATTCCGAGCGGCCACACATAGTTGTGGAGGTGAATGTCGCCACCAAGTCGCCGCCGCGGGTCTCTGATTCGGAGTCAGCCAGGTCAGCCTGGTGTATTCCCCTCATCCTTGGTACCAGTGCCACAATCACCCATGTTATTTCGCATATTTTGGGTTGTTCGGACGGCTATTCTGGACACCACTAGCTTACCTTTTGGAAGACTCCAGGCACCTTGAAGAATTATCCAACCGCCTTCTCGAGGCCCTCCCCCCTTCCCCGAGGGACCCCAGTTGGGCCATGCAGCAACAAGTCCTTCGTTCTCAGGAAGACCACTGGGTATGCATCCCCGGATAGCTGCAAGACGATATGCTTCTATTTTGGGTGGGACTTGGAAATAGGTGAGTAGTTGCTCCCGGGCCAAGCAAAGCGATTTGACGCGAAGACGGGCCAATAATTAGCCAAGTGCAGGGCCTACCTATACATTGTTTGCCTTCAAGAAAAAATAATCATAGATTCCTCTGTGCTGTCACTCTGTCTTGCAGGTTGATGCAATGTAGCCTTTGAAAGGACTTCCATGACCCAGCTTGGAGTGCGAACGGCAAAGTGGGATCCTTCGAGCTAGTTCAGTCCAGTCCCTGCTGTCTGCACTCTGGCTAGGGAATGGTCTTTTTTTTTATGGCCGATATTGCCTTGGGGATTATGTGTTCGCTCTTTGGTTCATCATCGTCCACATCTTTGAGGCTGGACGTATGTCACGATATTACGTCAACGCGTAACCTTTAGGTAAAGGACTGACTCTGGATGTCTCCTGCTGTTGTCCATGACCACGACGGCCCAGCGCGGATCAACCTGGTGGGATCGTGCTGTATCTCTAATGGGCATTTTATTAAGAGAACATGCTACTGTCACCAGGACGCTTGAAACCTGAGTTCTGAAACGTCGGTTGTTAGTACATGGAGGATCCTGGCTGTTCATGGGTGACAACAGACAGGCATGACCCTGATTCTCACTACTACAAGAGAATCGTGAACCACGTGCATAGCTGCCGATTGCAACATTGTCTTTTGGGTTAATAGACTCGGCAAGGAGTGGGGAAGGTCAAGAACGAAATCTAGTTCCCAGAGACAGATCGAACGACCCTTCCACCCGAAGTCCATGTTGGCTGCGGAGGGGAGGCACGCTTTAATCAATCTAGGTTCAGCGACGAGCTCTTCAGGGATAATCAGTGGGCCATTAAAATTGCGGTGACACGGCTGGTCTAAGTTGAACGCCGCGCTGATACAAGAAAAGCTCCTTGGTGGACTGGTGAAACAGGTGAAGCCTCGTGCCGTGGCGGAGTACTCGATTTCCTATTCGCTGCTTTCTTTTGACCCGCGCGTGTATGCCGCTATTTAATGTATCTCAATATACCCGCTCCCCGCAACTCGCCGTGTCGCTTCCCTCCTTCCACTTACTCTGAAGAGTCCTTGAGACTGCTCAGTCAGTCCTGCACGCCACCATGATCGAGTGGGAGAACTGCCCGACCAACGGTGGAATGTCCCCGTTTTCTTTGGAGGCTCGGGACGAAGACTACGACACATATCTCTTCTGGCCCTCTCTCAGCAACGGGATGGGAGCCTCTAAAGAGTCGTTTGTCGCGACCTATCACACGGTGATTGTCTCGACCATTCTGTCGTACAAAACTCACCACGTCGCCTTCTAGTCTACGTCCCCCCTGCCCGACCAAGTCGACTACTATTCAGGCTGGGATACTGCACCCTCAGTATGTCCTACATATCCCCCTGCCTATTATGACGTGGGGAATTTAATCGTCTACAGTCGCCGCTCTCCTTGACGTCACCATCTGAATTTCATTTCCCCACACCGTGTGGGAACAAATCCCTCGAAAACGGCTTACCAGAAGGTCAGCCTAATGGCGTGCAAGAAAGGGGCTCACTCCCCAAGTATTGTAGGACGTTCAGGATGGGGCTCCTCCTTATAGTGCGTGGTTACTCGCTTGCCCAGCTTTTTTCTGACTCCCACTCTTGAAACAGCGGGCGGCGCGACATGTTGATCGTGCGGTTCAAAGTGTTGGGATCACACTTCGGAAGAACAAAACGTAAGGACGAGCCGTCCAAAAGGCGCATACTCGCGACCGCACTTCAGTATATTCGTACGGACTTCTGGTAAAGGACGATGTTTCCATTCGACTTGTCAGGGAACATCTCCAGCGTTAATTTTACGCCACCTTTTAATACGCGACTGCATCGTTAACTCACTGTCGTCTTTACCTACTTGTGTTTCTGGTCTCGAATACTAGTAGTACCTTAATCAAAAGTCTGGAATACTGGCTTCAGACGGTGGGAGAAACCTGGTGTGGACGGCAAACTGCGGCGAACACCGGTTCTGACTTTGAAACTTTGTTTCTCTGAACTTTGATTTGATGTGTCGAAATCATCATCCACCTAACTTGACCGTTCGACCGCACTCGTCTCTTTCACAAAACAATGGTACATCCCACCCTCTACGAGAAATTGTTGTTATATTTCTGACACCATGTAAACAGGATTCATCAAAAGCCCCCGTAAAACTTGCCCGTGTTATCAAGGTCCTCTTTGTTTGTGTTCTGGGCGGCGTATTATCTCTGACGCAGTGCGTACCACTGGTTACAGGTCCTTGGGCGCACTGGCTCTCGCGGTGGAGTCACGCAAGTTCGCGTAGAATTTCTGGATGATCCCACGCGAACTATCATCCGGAACGTGAAAGGTCCAGTGCGAGAACAAGACATTTTGGCTCTCTTAGAAAGTGAGCGCGAGGCGCGGTACGTCTATCGTCATACACTATCTCTCCGCGTTGTATAACCGCTACACAACTCAGCCGCCTACGTTAAAACATCTCGCACGATTCACTTCATGTGCCGCATCGTTATGCCATGCCCTGTTGTAGTATGACAAATGCACACTTGATGACAGTGACTAGGTCACTTTCCCAAGCCTTCTGGAAATCAATACAAGCGTCTGCATCATGCGTCGACCCATGTCAGAACATTGTGCAGTTACATTCCCTACTGAAACCAAACTACATTGATTTGGATTCTTTATCGTGAGTTGGCGCGTTCGGGCGTCATGGAAGCGGCACTACCAATGCACCATCCGGCTGTCCACTTTGCCTGAAGTCGACGAGTGATGTCCTTGTTGAGATGGGAGCGCATGGAGCTCGGGGATCGGTAGGTATACAATTACATACCCCGGAGCTAAGTGAACGCCATTACCGGATCATGCAGACCTCTGCTATAAGATTGGCACACATTGAATCCACAGACCCATAAGTGGGACATCCGTTCCCCACGTGTGCCCTCGAACTCAACCCGAATATCCTGAAGCTTTCTACAGAACATGTCCAGAAAGGGAGCGTATGTTACGCTGTTGACTAAAGAGTCATACCTTCCAGGCGCATTAACACTCGAACAGTCCTTGAAGTCCGTTCAGTCCCGATATCCATTTGTCGCTTTGGTTACCCCGGCCCTGCCCCAACGTGCCAAAGATGCTCTCACCAGACGTGGTATCCTGTTCCGAGAGATCCAGCCTCTACAACCGGACGATGGTCCTGTTGTCGCCGAATACGATGAGCGATTTGCGGATACCTGGTCGAAATTGAGGTGAGTTGGTTTGCGTAGATCGTTCCCAACGAGGAGATTCATTTGCGCCATAAGGGTATTTGAACTGGTGGAATACGACGTCCGTCCCTTCAATCCTTACTATCTTACGCGTGATGGGCTAAGCCTTTTTTTCTCCAGCGGGTTGTGATGCTGGACTCTGATATGATTGTCATGCGCAACATGGATGAATTGATGGAGCTGGATTTACCCTCGGACTGGATAGCGGCGGTACACGCCTGCGCATGCAACCCTAGAAAGTTGGCTCATTATCCAGAAGATTGGTGGGCATTCCACCGTACGTCTACCTCCAGTCTCCACCAATTGACAACTGTGAGATAGGATCCCCGCGAACTGCCCATACACGCCCATCAGTCACCCGAGTGGCCATTCCCAGCCATCATCGATCCAACCGTCCAGCCCTCGTCCCTACACCCTGCTGAACTCTGGCCTCGTCGTTCTCACGCCTTCTGCAACGCTCGCACGATCGGTCGTAGATTTCCTTCGCACCTCGCCGCTTGTCCCCACGTTTTCCTTCCCCGATCAAGACTTCCTCGCAGCTTATTTCCAAGGCAGATGGAAACCACTGCCTTGGGTCTACAACGCGTTGAAGACGCTGAGGGCCATACACAAGAACCTATGGCGCGACGACGAAGTGCGATGTCTTCACTATATCCTCCCGGACAAACCGTGGAAGGGGAGGGTCCGGGAAGGCGACGTCGTCGACGACTTGACAGAGCTAGACAGGTGGTGGTGGGAGCGCTTCGACAAGCTGATTGGTGAACTGAAGGATGATCCCGAAACGCGAGAGTTACTTTTGGCGAACGTCGGTCACTAGATTGTATGTCCGTTACCGCAGTCAGAGAATGTGCCGATCCTCGCTTCGTTGTGTTAATAGAAATTCTGTGATTTTCATGCTGCGTATTTTACACTACGCTCTCCATGCGACGTGCACTTCATCCGTTCTGAATCTGTCCGCGAGTTGAGTAATCAGGTTTTTCCGATGGATGGGGGGAAAGGACCTTTGGGTGCAGGTGCTCTTCGCTAATGGCGTTTGGAAGCCCATGCGATAGCTCAGGAGTCCGGCCTGGGCGATCATGATGCCGTTGTCAATGCAAAATCTACCCCGTGATGAACTATCAGATCTGGTACGGTGGAGCGTGACAGAGAAATAGAGACCCACCGCTCGTCCGTAGCAAACACCTTTCCTCCCCTCTCCTCAGCCATAATGCCCATCATCTCCTGAAGCCTCAAGTTACCTGTCATCGGTTTAGCCTCGGACAATAGGCAAATAGAGGGTGAAGGGCCACTCACAGCCGACACCACCGACGATCAGGACTTCTTTGCTGCCGATGTGGGCCATCGCTCGCTCTGTTATCTCTACGAGCATGGCGAAGACCGTCTCTTGGAGGGAGAAACACAAGTCGGCAGGGGTGAAGTAATCTTCGTCGGCCCCGTCTTGGGGTGGCCGTTCAGCCCGGAAGCGTTTGTCGTGCGTTAACGCTTCCGTAGCAGTCAAGATCCCGGAGAGGCTAACGTCCATGCCCTTTGTTGTGTACGGCAGTGGCACAAGCCGCTTTCCTCTGTGCGAAATGACGTTAGACAGACGGCGACGGCGATATCTTATTCTTCCGGGACGATACACACATACTTTTTGGCTTCCTGTTCGATATTATATCCCGGGCTTGGATCGTTGCTGAGGTTTATCACCCGCGCAAACCGGTCCAAACAGTTCCCCACCGCGATGTCCAGCGTCTCGCCAAATATTCTATAGCATTGACGCGAGTAAGCGATGACCTGAGTGTTCCCACCGGAGACGTAGAGCACGACCGGATTGCGGGCGCCAGTGATTTCTCTGCCCATCTCGATATCTGTTTCGCCATATGTAGGCAGGAGTACCACGTCTGGAATATGATGCGACTCACGCCCGACGCAGTGGTTCACGCCTACGAGCGGTTTGTCGAACAGCAGTGCGAGTGTCCGTGCAACTAGGGCAACTGATTGCAGCGGAGCCCCCATACCAGGCCCTGTAGTACCGCCCAAAAGTCAGGGTTCAGGTGCTCCATGCAGTCACAGATGGGGACGGGTGGGGACTGACCTTTGGTATAGCAGATGCAGTCCAGGTCGTGCATGGTGGTGCCAGATTTAGCGATGGCATCTTCGATAACCTTGAGGGCCCATTGCCGATGATGTGCAGCCGTATCGCGGGGCAAGAAACCTTCTCCGGGTGGTGTAATGTAGGTATGCCGAATGTTTGAAAGCACGGTCGACGATCCATCTATTTCGTGCCGTACGATCCCCGCACCGAGCTTGTTCGCGGAACCCTCGAGTCCGAGAGCAAGGTACGGCCTTTCTGTATCCAGCAACGCCTGAGCCGATCCTAGAGGGACAGACAAAGAAATGATGCATGCACACCTGGTTTTTTCAGAGGTGATCTACGGGTGCGCATTGGCATTAGGAAATCAACGTGATGTTCATGTAATCAGAGACGTCATGATCATGATGCCTCACATGCCTGCCTCACTTCCAAATTCGTTCAGGACTACTTTGCTGAATATTGGCCGAGTCCTTCATAACTCACGCAATCTTAATCATAATAGGTACCGTTTCCAGAAGATAAATACGAGCAGGGCATGAGTGTGAATTAGTGCGTAAGGATATAGGAATCTATACGGGCATAGGAACATGATCTACAAGCCCAGCATTTTTAATGACGCTCAAAGCATAAACGTCAATGGGTTCTCTAGGTATCCCTTGAAGGCGGTCAACCACCGCGCACCAAGCGCACCATCAACGGAACGGTGGTCACTGCTCAAGGTAACCTTCATGACATTCACAGTCTTGAAACCTCGCTCGTCTTCCGCGGAGGGAACAAGGGCAGGTTGGGTCGAACCAACGGCAAGGATGCACGACTGCGGGGGATTGACGATGGCGGTGAAATGGGAGATGTCAAACATGCCGAGGTTTGAAATCGTGAACGAGCCACCCTATAGAGATGTATTTAGTCAGGTTGAACACAAACCAATGCAGATCGAATGGCATACCTGATACTCGTGGGGAGATAGCTTGCCATCGCGAGCTTTCTTCGCAAGGGCCTTCGTTTCCGCGGATATGGTGGCCAGGCCTTTTGAGCCAACGTCTTTAACAATAGGCGTGATCAATCCAGTTGGCGTGGCCACGGCAACCGATATGTCTGCTTTCTTGAACCTAGTCGTAGCATTTCAGCTCAGAGTATCTCAAGATCCACGCTGACGCTGAGGAACTTACTGTCGGATTACATCTCCCAACCACGCAGAGTTGACCTCTGGTACGTCCTCAAGTGCTTTTGCCACCGCCTTCACAACGAAATCATTGATGCTAAGCTTCGCCCCCTTGTCGGCCAAGGACTTGTTGAAGACTTCACGTAGTTTGAGCACTTTATCCATCTGGATATCAACCGTCAAGTAGTAATGCGGCGCCTGGACTTTGGATTCTGCAAGACGACTGGCGATCGTCCGGCGCATGTTGCTCAGAGGGATGTCCACATAGTCTGCAGAAGGGTCCGCAGGTGCGGATGGGCCGACGCCTGGTGAGGCAAGTTCAGGTTTGTACTTCTCAACATCTTCGCGGATGATACGGCCATCAGGACCAGTGCCCTTGACCTGAGCCAAGGGGATTCCACGCTCCAACGCAATTTTTTTGGCAATGGGAGATGCAAAAATACGGTCGCCTTTCGGAAGCTCAGATTTCGACTCTGAGCTAGGTGGGGACGGCCCCTTTGAAGGCTCCGGGGCCTTCGGAGCCTCAGGGGTCTTTTCCTCCTTGGAAGGAGGCGCAGGAGGCGCTTCCTTGGCAGCGCTGGTGGCCATCTCCGCGGCACCAGAAAGGTCGTCGCCTTCCTCGGCGAGAATTGCGATAGTACTGCCGACGGCAACATTCTTGGACCCGTCTGGAGCCTATGACGTGGACGCGTGAACACGGAACAATCATGAGATCACCACTACGTACGACAATTTTCGCAAGAATGCCATCCTCTTGTGACTCAACGTCAATGACAGCTTTATCGGTTTCCTGCAACGACGCGTTGTTACACGTTGAGGTCTTAGGTGAGTCTTTGAACGATGCACATACAATCTCGAGAAGGACATCGCCGGAGGCAAATGATTCTCCTTCCGCCTTTTTCCAGTGAGAAATTCCGCCCTCTGTCATCGTCGGACTCATCGCAGGCATTGTCATTTTTGTGAGGGCATGTCGGCGTGCGGAACTATGAAGACCTTTGATAAAGGAAATTAAGGATCACATGGGACAGGGCAATAAGAAGGGGATAGATGTGAGAATACCTCTGTAGAGGATGCGGGCCAGGGAAGCTGAAGACATAGGTGAGGACGAGGGAAAGTGGAACAGGTAAGTAAGAGTGGGATTGGTCGGAGGCGGGTTAAGGCGGGTTATGTGACCTTTCGGAACGAACCAAACAATACCCAACTGGATCTCATCACTCTCTTTCTCCCCCAACCGACAAGTGCGGGAATATACACCAATTATTATTGACGTATAAATACACTGTTCGCATGCCTTCCGATTCCTTGGTCCCTGGTCAACCAGTTCCTCTTCCACGTGGCCCCTCACTCCAGCTTGGTGGCGGGATATACACGAGAAATGGTGAGACGAGAGCAAGCGTCTTTGGTACCCCGGTACATCAGGGCACCGTCGGTCTCTTTTCTCTCTATACCTCACCGGCTCGAATAATCGTTTCGCTTGCCTCGGCTGCTAGAGCTTGACAATTCCTCGTCTGAAACCTCGTCCGCCTGCACCGAATTCGGTTGTATTGGGTTCTATCACCCGACTGTCCCCTCAGCAGGCGGTTGTTTCTATCACGGTTGTGGATGGTATACCGCTGCCACACGGAGAAGACTTTACGGGAGTTATTCGCGTGCAAGACATTCGGGCAACAGATAAGGACAAAGTCAAGGTGGGAGATTGTTTCCGAGGTGGGGATGTTATCAAGGGTCTAGTGGTACGAACACGCTCTGTTTGTGTCTATCGCCGTGTTGCCTACTCACGAACAGATTTCCCTTGGAGATGCGCGTAGTTACTACATAACTACTGCGCGCAACGACCTTGGAGTCATATTTGCTACGAGCGAGGCAGGTTCGTGACGGGGAGTGATGTATTCGAGGATGTAAATGGCTAATACATCGGTGATGTTAGGTGGAACGATGGAGCCTGTATCATGGCAAGAGATGCGGTGCCCGAAGACGGGTAAGGTAGAGAAACGAAAGTGTGCGAAACCAGAAGGAGTGTAGGAGTAGTAGTGGCGCTAGTAAAGTAGATGAGAGATGATATGAGATGCTTTCACCGGACCGTTAACACCGAGGCTGGAGACAAACAGGAGCCAAACATGGCGTGTTCTGGAGACGTGCTCAGGGCGTTGCGGGTGACGAGTCCCTGGCGTCTCTTATCCGCGTTCACGTTCTAGTTCAGTTTCAGCTCGACCGCGTCTCCCTCCCCATCTCCCCTTTCCCTTCCCTTCCCCTCCATACTATGACCGCTGTCCTCTCTCCCTCAAACCCCTTGCGGAAGGACAACATCATGGCAACTCTCGATGGCGACCTTATCGGGTAATTCTCGTCCTCTCAACCACTTTACGCACGCCACCCTAAACGCGTCTACCTTAGTTACTCCTCACCCTCATCCGTCACGGACTGGAAAGCAAAGTACTATGAAGCCGCGGATATGCTCACAGAGACTAAAAACGAGCTCGATGACTTCCACCAATCCAGTAAAGAGCTAGAGGAGGAACTGGAGCGGGAACTCCAGAGAACAGAGAAGGCCCAGCAGGAACTGAAAGTCAAGGTGGAACGGGCAGAGAGTGAGCGCGACTCATGGAAGGCACGTCGAGTCCTTTTTTCTACTTATGATCCGTCACTCAGTCCCTATCCAGTCAAAGTTCATGTCTCTCCAAACTAACCATAACACAACAACGACTTCTCTTCAGCGTGAGCTCGACTCCCTCCGCCAGGAAAATCAGAAAATAAAGGTCCAACTCCGCGAACTCGAGATGGGCAACGACGACCTCGAGAGAAACGAACGTGCTGTTGCATCAAGTCTGTCGGATGTCGAGGCAAAGTACGCTCGGGCCCTCGAGGAAAAGATATTACTTGAGCACGAGTTACTCGACAAGGCCCATATCGAGGAAGAATGCCAGAGGATAAAAGACGAACTTCGAGGTATGCTACATGGCTTCTGATCATTCGCGGACCCCTCATATTCTTGCAGACGCAAATGCGGAAATCTCGGTTTTAAGAGATCAGTTGGCGACTACACAGGCCCGGGCATCAAGCCAGACACTCGATTCCTCTGTATCTGCACGGACGCGGTCAGAATCTTCATCTCTAGCCCCCCATACATCCAAATCCCTGGAAGATGATCTACTTCATACCCAACCTCCTCCCGATCTCGAGCTACCTGATTTCCTTCCAGAGCATGAATTACCTCCAATTCCGGATGCACCACGACCGTCCACATCATCCGCAGACTCCGAATCAGGACAATCTATTTTACTCCAGCGCGCCGGGTTCCCCTTCCCTCGCCACAAGATGACATCGCCCCAGACGCCGGTATCTCTGAGCAGGTCTACTACACTACCTTCATTATCCACAGCTTCTCGCATTCCTCCCAGGACCGCTGTCAACCGCTCCACTTCACGTACTACTGCTTCCTCAACTGCTTCAGTAGCAACCAGTACTGCTACTACTACTACGTCGAAGAGCCGAGGCGTCCAGATGGTGTCCGAAATGCGGGCGAAGGTCAAAAACCTAGAACAGAAGATTCATACACGCGTTCCTCGACTTCGAATGGGTAGCATGAGTCGCCCCAATCCTGCTCTCACAACCTCAAATTCCAAGTCGTCGAGCCTCTCCTCGGCAGGGGGCAGTCAATCAATCAGATCTCCAGAGGAACGTTCTTCTCGGCCGTCCCTCCTCAGCCGGCGCACTGCTGATAGTGATGAGAACAAACGAACACCCGCGAACACTTCCGGCTGGGTCCTTATCATGGAAGATTCGCCCTCCCCCACTAAACCAAAAGAGAGGGAACACAGAAGAGCATCGAGCCCTCCTTCAGCTGCTGGTCTTAATACCTTTGCGTCACTCGTAAACTCTGACTCTCTGGGTACGCCGGACAACCAGTCCCACAACGTACAGCCGTCTGGTTTGAGAAGGCCGCAGTCCCGACTATCAACTTCTACTGAGGGTCGTAGTAGCATCAGCACAACTGCCACCGTTAGTTCGATACCCACTCCCGTCTCACGCCCATCAACACCCACATTCATTCCGGTTCCAAGTTCTGGGCTATATGCGCACCCTTCAACAGCCGGTGCAACGGGTTTGAAGCGACCAAGTGGCCCCAGCTTAGGTGGTGGTTATTTCAAGCGATCGTCACTGGGTTCGACTACAGGGGATTCTCCCACCAGCGGGAGCTTATCTGACAGCGGGATTTCTCATCGCGCGCTATCGTCCTCGACCTCGCATCCTGCTCCAAGTCCGACCGCTTCGTCCGGCAAACCTTTCTCGCAAATTCCTCACTCTAATGTCACAGTTCGTAGTCATTCGAAACTCCCTACACCATCTACAACACCGCTATCACAGAGTCGGATCGGGAGACCTAACTTTGGTCTCAGCGGGCGTCGGAGCGCAGGTGCCGATCTCTCTGACGTGGAAGGCCGATTCTTGGATACCCGCGACAAGGGACGACCACGCTCTGGTTCAGGACGCAGCTGATCGGGTATGAATGTCGGCTTGCATGGTTGTATCTGTCGGATATCTCACTCTTCTACTGCGTCCATACTGTGTTCCATCTTCCTTCACCCCCATCCTTTTTTCTTGCTACCCTTCCCAAATGCTGTTGGTATATCCGCGGCCTTTTTTCTTCACTTTTCCTTCCTCCCAGTTAACATTACGACGCTTCCATGATTAATGCCCTCAGTTATGTTGCCTCCCCACACAACATTTATCCTTGACACGATAGAAAGGAACTTCTTGCACCTATTTCGGGGCCAGTTCTATACCACGACGTAGCTGGAGATTCGTGATTGTTATGGTTATGTTACAAGTTGTACAGAATTTATTTATGCCCTATGTCCGGAACTGCCGGCCCGCCACACCCTGCCTCTTGCTGCGACTCAGTCATGTCAGAACCCTCAGAACCCTCATCAAGTTCGACCTCGGTCCCAAAGCGTTCCTTGAACCGTCAGACAGTTCTAGAAGAAGACGAATACACTGCCGCCCTTTCCCGTATCATCGCCCGTGATTTCTTCCCGTCCCTCGTTCATCTCGATGCGACCAATTCCTACCTGGATGCCCTCGAAACCCGCGACCCCCAACTCATCGGAGCTAGCGTCCGCCACCTCGAATCTGTCAATGCCTCTGTCAGAACCACCGCACGGCCATGGCAGACCCCCTCCGAGACGCCCTACGGCATGGGTCCATCCGAGACCCCCGTGCAGCACCGCCACGAGCCACAGCCCGCCGCCAAACGTGCGCGCTACGAGACGGACATGAGTCTGGACTCCTTCCAGGCGCGGTATACGTCCGAGGACAACTCGAGCTTCACGCAGATCCTGAACGACGAGAACGCGCGGCGGCGCGAGAGGTACGGCTGGGCGTATGATGCGCAGGCTCGCGTCGAGGCGCAGAGGGCCAAGGCGCTCGAGGTGCGGGAGAGAGCGTTGATCGAGATGCCCGAGAGCGCGGGCGTGAGGGAGAAGATGAGGATCGAGGCCCCGACTGCTCCGGCGGGGCTCATCACTGCCCGGGGAGAGGACGCCCAACAGGAAACGGACGAGGCTGTGGCTGCTGCTGCTGGCGATGGTGATGGGGAACCGCCTTCTGGCAAGGGTAAGGAAGTCGCGCTTCGGGAGAAGGATAAGGTGGACGACGTGGTGGTGGATGTTATGGCACCGAAGAAAGACACTAGGCCTGCGGGTGTGGACGGTTGGGGATTCCGGGCGAGGAATTCCTTGATGTTCTCCCCGGGAGTGGACGTGTCTCCTTATGACCCCTCGAACTCGTCAGCCAAGAACGCGCCAAAGGGACCTCCAAAGACTATCAAGCATGGAAACACACGGCTACCAGAACAAGACGAAAACCTGTCCTCCTCTCAATCGATATCCGAACCACCCAGTCCCACTCAAAGTCGGGTTGACAATGCTATCGCAGGCACGCCATGTACGTTTATCGTGTTTGCTTGTACGCGTGTGCAAGACTCATCACTTTCCCCACAGACAGACCAAGATCACCCGGAGTCAATAGTTTCTCATACGTTCCCTCCCTTCCATCCCCTACACCATCCGAACTTGGACCAGCGGCTGTCAAACAGCTCATGACCTGGGGAACTCTCGCAGGAACACCTCGCATTCTCTCACAATCTGACGACCCTGCCGAGGCGTCAGCACCGACGCCTAGCACGCCCTTCCACATATCTGCGCCGACCAAGCGCGAAGTGCTCTCGCACAAGCTTTCGTCTTCTGCTTCGAAGAGCCTTCGTGCAAAAGTGAACTTGCTGGGGCCCGCCCACGCACGAAGAAAGGGCGACATGGCACCTCCGTCATGGACGCCACGTCGTGCGGAGGCGTCGGGCTCGCTGACACCTGCAGCGAGAAAGCTGCTTGACAGGTCGACCATGGGCACGGCTGCGTCGAGGAGAGCAGATGCGATGGGGAGAGCGGCGGGCTGGGATAAAAACAAAGACAAGGACCTAAACCGTGTACGATGGACACCGACACCGAGTCCTGTCACACGAAGATAACATGACTTTGGTTGCAGTCATGGACCGGCATAGCGAGCATCCCGCTTCCCTAGAGACAAAGTTGTAACATATGTGCAGATAGTTAACACGAACGATTATGACTCTACGGCAACTTTTCGACGCTTCGGATCGGGAGATGTGCTGTGTTCTGCCTTTTTGGTTGTTGCACCGTCTGGACGTGCTTTCGCGTCGGAAGCAGATTTCGATTTCTTCTTCACTATGACTCCCTTGAGAGGTGCCTTTGTTGGCTTCTTTGCAGGAGCCGACCCAGTCTTCGTTGTGGCCGCTAACGCTGGCTCGACTGCGGGTGCTGGCGGTGGGGTTTTGACAATCACCTTTGCCGCAACGGCTCTGTATCAAGGACACACCCATTGTGAGTACGAGATAAGAGCGCAACGTATTTGCTTTTACAAGGCTTACTCGCGAAAGGTCTTCAGCTCCTCACCGTCTCGCTCCTTGCGCTCGCGTTCCTCCTTTTCCTGGTGCTCCCTCATGGAATCGAGAAACATGATCTCATCTTCCTCGAGGGCGCGAAATTGGTTCGCTAGTTTATTCTTCTCTTCCCATTCCTCTTGTTTGGCTGCCTAATGTTCGTCCGGAGGGGTATGAGAGGGCATGGAATGAGGCACGGCGTTTTGCCATTGTGCGAGACTTACGCGATTGGCGGCGAGTTTCTAGCAGCATGAGATGAACATGATGATGCATAGCATGATGGGAGAGATAGGAACGCACCTCTGCCAGACTACGACCGTCAAACGCGTCTTCCTGCGGTGCAGGCGGCGGTGCTTGACCCAGCCTAAAGGTGAAAGAAAGCGATTGAGGGAGAAAGCCACTTGTGCGAGAGAGAGAAAGCCTGAGAAACCTTGCGTATGCAGCCTTCCACTGTTCATCCCTGCGAGTCCTAGCGGCTTCAATGTCCGATTGTGAAACGAAACGAGAGCCGACAACGCCGGTTGAGATGGAGGGGAGAGCTTCATCGGTCATGGTAATTGTGATGGTATATATTAGGGATCAGTAGGGATTGCGGTGGGGCGCAAACGCTTTACTTGATTCCTGCCTCATTTCATTCGACCGCCACTGGCACATTTCAGCGCACGCCACCACTCCATTACGTTCATGGCCAATGCCTCTCCAGCGCAGGCCCACTCCTCTGGTTCGAACAACATCAAATCTCAGACAGCCCGAGGTAAACAGACAAGTGCCTCAGCCAGGAGCAATATCATCACCCGGCCCCGTACGCAATTCATATCTGCCTCGCCGCTTTCCGCACACGCGCTGACTGTGTGATCGATTTCGACTGCACCGCTAACACAGCGTGGGCGAAGGACGAGCCCCCCTCGCCCATAGACTGTGACCATGAGCCCCCATCTCCGGGCGGCTCGCGTGGCCCAACCGATGCCCGTCCCTCCGACGTCGCGTCGTACGACACCCCCGTAGGACCGAGTGGCGAACATCGCTGGTTCCCGTTCACTCGACGACGCCCAATGCCCGGATCGGAACTGTTCGGCGCTGAGCCATCATCACCACCCACCGTCCGACTGGAGAAGCGGTCCAGCATTCTCCGATCGCCCTCTCTTACTGCCGCGTTTACCCGCAGGGGGGAGGACCACGGCGCAGCACTCGGCGGGAAGAATCAAGAACAGGCATCGACATCGCCGCGCGCACGAGGCCATAGCCTGCGCATAGCGATGCCCGCGACCCCCGCCATTCCGTACACGCTCTCGCAAAGTCGGACACCGGGGTGGGACTCTCCGTGGGCTATAAAGCCGTTCGAGTCTTTGTCTCGTCGGAACATTTCCGAAACGCTGCAGAATGGAGGCACACCCGACGATCAATCGCCCAACGGCGGTTATCATCCTAATGACAGCTGGTGGCCGAGAACAAGAAAGCGTGCGAGAACGTATCTATTGAATAACACCTATGTCCCTTTGGTAAAGCACGCTTCCGTTGAGTGGAAATTCCCGTGTTCCCGCTGATGGCCTGGTAGCTGTTTCGGTTCATCAATATCACGTTCACCGCAGCAGCCCTCGGGGTGGCGATTCGTATACGAAAAGTCGAAAAGCAGACCAATTCTACTGGAATCCTGGGCAGCTCACCGTTCGTCATTTCACTTTCGTTGGCGTATGTGCTCGAGTGCTGAATAGCCGTGCCTCAACGTAATGTAGTACCCTGGTCGTAATATTCACACCACTGACCCTGGTTCACGTCATGGTTGCTGTATACGTGAGCCCTGTGCCGAATCTGCTTCCGTCGTTTGTCGTTAATCCGTTTTGTCGACAGCTGGAATACTTCGGACGACCGCTCGGTCTTTGGCGAACGTCAGCCAAGTTAGCTCATACATTACTGGAGGTGTTATTCATCTGTGCCTGGTCGGCCGCCCTTTCCCTCTGCTTCGACAATTTCTTTACGTCCACCATCCCGTGCGCGGATGAATCGTCTATTTCGTGGTACAGCAAAATCCCTCGGCCTCCTAGCCCTTTGGCGGATACAGACGTGGGAGAGGCGCTATGCGACAATCAGCTAGCATTGATTATCCTTATTGGAATCGGACTGCTCATGTATTGTTTTAATTTGGTGATTAGTCTTTACCGAATATTCGAAAGGGTAAAGAACCACCACACGTCGTCACGGTGGAGTGGTTCATCTACGAGAGTATAACGTTACTATTACAAACATTTTATGTACTTTTGTGGGCTATCGCAATCGCAAGGACGGTGCAGGATACAGGACACACCCCGTTAGTATGCTGTATGGATCCAATTATGGTAATGTATTGATGCATGACGGTGGCTGTGCGGCCCGAGCCCTCTTCGGTACATGTCTGAACGTCATCTGGACCCACCTCTTGAGATGGAACCTCTGCCCGCACAGCCCTCAGTGACAGGAAAACCTCCTGCGTCTTTCAAACTCGCTCGGAGAGATTACGCTGTTGGCGTATGCTTACTCCTTCTCGTCGTCTTTCTCTGGACAGCTTCCAATTTCGTGACCGAGGTGCGTCTTGAAAGTGATCACTGGCCCGTTCGACTTACGATTCGTATGCTTGCACGCTAGGACTTGTTCGCCGGGGGATACGGAAAACCTTTCCTGTCTGTCTTATTCTATCTTCGTCGACCACCGTTGTTTGCTCACTGTCACACCGTGTAGTATCACCTATCTTACAACGAGCACGTTTTCGCTGTACCTCCTACCGTTTTTAATAAAGCGCTACATTCGAAGACATCACGGTGGCCCTGACCAAAGAGATGGTGTGGGGTAAGTGAGTAGTATTAACGATTCGCGTCGCGTCCAAACGTTGTACTAGACCTTCACATGAATATGAGCCACTTGTAAACGAAGACGAGACACAACTCGACACGGTGAGTGACTTCTCATCCCTCAACCAACATCCTTATCCTGATTCACCTCGAAGAGTCCACACCGTCCTTCATCGCATGTACTGCCAGAGTCCGCCTCTGCCGCTTTACCTCCCCTCACCATACGAGAGACGGCTCACCTCGCATCCGTGTTCTGTTTCCTCTGGTTCCTTGCCAATTGGTCGTTGACCGCGGGTCTTGGCCTAACCCACGTGGCCAGCGCTACAATCTTGTCTAGCACGAGCGGTGTGTGGCGGTCTTTTTTACTATTCCCATCGCTTGTGCTCAGGTATGCAAGTTCAGGATTCTTCACGTTAATTATTGGGCGGATATGTCGCGTTGACCGCTTCACAATCGCAAAGATCGCGGCTGTGGCTACCAGGTGAGCTGTGTACTTTCGCGCCTGGGAACGGGACATGACCTGTTTGAAGCTTAGCTGGGGTGATCCTTGTCTCCCTTTCGGACTCTGATGACACACCGGCCGCCTCTCGACCACGACCTGCTCCGACATCTGGCCGCCCTTCACTGGCAGGTATCTCCAGTGGACAGCGGACTCTTCTGGGAGACTGTCTTGCGCTGCTCTCCGCCTTGTTCTATGCCATTTACGTCATCTTGCTGAAGGTTCGGATTCGTTCGGAATCACGGATCGATATGCAGCTGTTTTTTGGTTTCGTCGGTCTGTTCAACATCCTTGCGTGTTGGCCGATCGGTGTCATTTTACATTTCACTGGTGCGGAAAGGTTTGAGGTGCCGACCACTGGCAGAGCTGTGGCCGGTTTACTGGTCAATGTGAGTTTTCATCAAGTCCCTTGATTCTATCACCTCTCTGATAAATGCGTGCGTTGGTCGGTTAGATGTTTATCACGCTGTCGAGTGACTACATCTATGTGATTGCAATGCTCAAGACGACTCCGCTGGTGGTAACCATCGGCCTTAGTTTAACCATGCCGCTGGCTGTATTGGGTGATCTAGGGATGCAACATCCAGTGAAAGGTCAAGTCGTACTCGGAGCAGCGTTGGTATTAGTAAGCTTCGTAGTCATCGGACTGGAGGACTCGAAAACACCGCCAGGTGTTGATATAGGGGTGCAAGATGAGATTTCAGATGTGACAATAGAATAGAATAGATGTTGCTTCCATACCTCTTCCCTGGATCAGTTTGATAAATTGCCCGTCGAGAGTACGTACGTTTGGCCCAACTGAGAGGAATGCAAACCTTGCGCAGTTCGTCCGGGTCGGTGATAGCAGAGCGTTTAGTGGTCAGATCCCAGCCATGGCGCCAATCTGGGTTTGTTTCTCACGCTCGTTCAAGTAACTTCCCTCTTCATCGGACCAGGAACGACAACAGATCATCATCATCATGGTGAGTACTACCTCATCTTCATTACAGTACTACAGTGTTTTTAAAAAAAAAGTGATTATTAACGCAGCCAAAAGTCCGTTCACAACGCTCTATCTCCAGGATTCACACTACATCCGTGAAACCGGTTAATCGCACATTTGCGGTCCAAGATAACGCCGTTCAGCGCGTTGACGTCGGAGCACTCAAAAATGTCTCTGTACGTGAACAAGAGACCTATCTTGACCACAATCTTAATGATTTGCATCTCAAGCCAGACGAGATACTGCATTCCGTAGACGCGGACGCATCAAGTCAACAGCATGCCAACGCGCCTAACAAGAAAGAGAGGAGAATTCTCAAGCACGAACTCTTCATCGAACGTACGTGGCGCGTCCATATTCGACCCACTTGCAAACAGTGACCCACTTCGTTTCGCCATCGCATCGCATCGCCTGCCTTACCCTTTCACATCTTCAATTTGATCTATCTTATTTTTACTCTTTTTTTTCATGTGGCGCCTCTCGTATGGCATATGGTCCAACACGCGCGCCGCGATCGGCTACCACGGTTATGTTCGCCCATGCATGCCCCATCCATCAAACACTGAAATGATGGATCCCGTGGATGTATGTATGGGTGTATGCGGGGCCCACAGGGTTGGAGGCGTCACGCGCCCCATATTCAAAATCGCATGCGCGCAGACTGAAACGCAAGGAGAAGGAGGAGCTCGTGGGCGGCCGCTTGGGAACGCTACAGGCCGCCCTTCCATCCATAGCTCCAATGCCAGCTGCCAGCGCTGGCGAGAGGTCCGCGGGAAAACTGGACGCCCCCGCGGCCACAGTTATCACCACGATCACAGCCACCGCCGCCTCGTCCGCAAAACTCGTCGCCAAGTCCAAACTCCCCGACGCGCCAGACCCGGGGATCGCGCCGCAGCCAAAAATGCGACCAGGTCAAATTGGGGAGGGGAAAGGCACACCACTCACAAAGTCGCAGCGGCGACGTGCCCTGTACGACATTATTTTGCTTCCCTGTCGTGCACCAGCAACTGAGGTGATGCTTTTTTTTTTTTTCCAAAACGTTTTTGCTGCGCAGGAAAGTCGAGCGTTTTCGCCAACCCTTGATCCGTTCGAACCCCGAGTTTGCTAGCAATCCATTTGAAACTATCCGAACTCATGCCCGGAATACACTCATCCCGCACCCGCCAACAACGTAAAGAAGAATAGCCCGCGGATGATAGTGGGACGAGCACCTGCACTCGGGACAACGTCAACCCCGCTCTGGTTTCATCCATTGTCGGTAATTTAGGTGTTTTCCTACCGTATTATCTGTACTAGCGTCGTCCGACCTCCGCTTGGGACGTCGTAACAGTGATGTTTGCAACTTCAAACCATGTTTGCATTAGAACTACGTAGGGGGTATACATTTCTATTCTACCTATCAGACATATATGCGTTTCGTAAGTTGATCGTGACCTAGTGGAGAAAACGGGTAAAATGACGGTGCTTCCAAGCAACTACGTGTCCGAAAGTTACGGTTTGGGGCGTTCGGTATGTTCAATCGTCCTCATCTGCACGGCTCATGCCTGCGCTCCATACGGTGCTGCCGCTCCCACCCCCACTAGTGTGTGAGCGCCGACTTCCAGACTTGCGGCGAGGCAGGATCTCGGTAAACCCACCGTTGCCGCCCTTAGCCATCTCTGCTCTAAGAATGCCTTCCTGCGCATCAAGCGCGGCAAGGGACTCCACTGCTTGCGCCTGGGCAAGGGTATCATGAGTGAGGTTGGCGGGGTTCCCATGCGATGCCGCAGGGGAAGACGCGGGTGCTGGTTGGGGGGATGTAGTCGAGCGACGGAAGAATGAGAAGCGGGAGGCGAGCGAAGGGCTCGTTACGCTTTCTGCCGTCGCGGTGGGTGTCTCTGGTGTCAAGTAGGCATCCTGGGACGGTGGTGGGACCGGCTCGGAAGGCTTCTCGATGCCCATGAGTTTCATTGTCGCATTGAGCCGCTCGCGTTCCCTGCGGTCTTCCTCGTCCTCTTGTGTTTCGAGTTTGCGTGCACCGCTGATGCTTCCAGGCTTGAGCGTGAGAGGGCGAAGGTTGGGGTTTACGTCGGGCTTCTTGTCCTTATCCCCGCCCACGAACGAAGAGAGGGAACGCCAGTCAAAGGACAATGAGCGGCGGTTTGAGCGGGAAGGAGGAGTGTCATTCGGAGGGGGCGGAGAGTTGAACGTGGTGAGTTTCTCGGCGCGCTGAGGAGGAGGATTGGAATCCGAGAGGGCAAACATAGTGTTTCGTCGCTTCGATTTCTGATTAGCTTCGGCGGACGTGTCCGGAGATGCAACCGTCACGGTCGGGGTTACTGGCGACTTTGATTCGTAATCGACGGCCAAGACATGCTCAAACCCTTCTTGTGCGATAATCCTGTCAATGATCTTGCACGCGTACAGAGAGAGCGCCTTGTTTGCGTCCTTGAGAGATTTGATCTCGTTTCGCAGGCTGTCCACTTCATTCGTCCGCTCCATTCCATGATCCGCCGCGGAAACCTTCCTAGATTCTGACGAGCCTTTCTTTCCTCGTTTGTCTTTCGGCGGGCCAGAGACGTCCACGGTTTGGCCTTCAAACATGTCCTTGTTTTCGGCCCTTCCTAACTCGGCAGCCAGGTCGAGCCCTGGACCAGTAATAGGCAATCCGGCGAGAGACTCTCCCCGAGGTGCAGGGGAAGTTGGAGAGCTGCTGTGGCGACTACGACCGTGACGGCTGCGCTTGCCTCGGGCCGAACCCTCTCTCTCCAGAGAACCCTCTTCATCGGAATTGAGCATGAGATCGCGGTGGTCTGCGCCAAAATCGTTATGCAGTTCATCCTCATCCGGGTGTTCGTCGACCGTGCCCAGTTGGCTGCTATGTGCACCACTTTGCATACTTTGGACATCACCCATGTCGTCCATCTGACCGTCGTCATCACCAAAGTTGGACCTGTCCCCGCTAACCTGCCTGAATAGGTCATACTGTCCGCTTAGAGTCTTTTCGCGAAGAAGGATGTTGTAGCTTTCGTTCTCCTCCTGAAGCTGGTTGTTCACCCGCTTCAGGTCGACGAGCTGTGTCTGCAGGAGGACGACTGTGCTCTGAAGTGACGCATAGGATGTAGATAGGGTGGACAGTTCTAGCCTTAGTGCTGTCATCTCTGCCGGCTCGGCGTGAGGGTCTTCTTTCTCTTGAGAAGTAACGGACGGTTCGATTGCTTCCTCTTCCTCTTCTTCCTCAGTGTCTGTTTCCGGCATGTCCGACACGGTTGGTGACGGTTGTACCGCTTGCTGTCTTCGTACTTGTGTGAGAGATTGGATGCGGGACTTGAGATGTTGCTCATTGTCGTAGAACGACTGGCGCTCTGCGTCAAAGGAAGCAGTCTTTGGAAACACGTGTTTATTTTACTACCATTGCAATTCACGTCGAGCATCGTAGACCTACCTGTTCATTATATCTTCTGTGAAGGTCGCGCTTCTCCTTTTCAAGCTCGCGAACCTGCGCTCTGAGCTTCTCTGTAACCTCAATACGCGCGGCCATTTCCTCTTCCATTCTAGACTGCTCGGTATAAAATTCATATAGTCGTGCCTCTGCCGTGTTCAAGGCCGTGGAGAAGTTGGTATTTTCTTCTGTCAGTGTTGTGATAGTCTGGTCCTTGTTCTGCAATTGGACGAGCAGCTACGAGTACTTGAGCACAATGAGTGGCAGTGAAAGGACGCGACCACACACCCGCTCTTTCTCTTCTGTCTCTCGTTTGAGAGAAGCAGATAGTACCTCTGCAGCATCCTGGCTGGTTGGTGGAGGTGTTGGGCTCTTAAAGGTCGTACGCCGGGGAGAGTTGAGTGTGGAAGAAACACGAGGATTGATTGCAGAGCGAGCTGTAGCGCCCTTGGTGATGTTGGGGGTATGCGGATGGGAGGATATAGACGAGGAACGGCGAGAAGACGGGGTACCCGCGACCTTTGGGGTAGCAGATGACATTCTACGCTACAAGGCCCAATTGCGTGCGTTTCCGTGCAAGGGGCCTGCATTCACGCGCACGGTTGTCGCTTGTGCTTACCGGTCACGTGCACATCCACCATCAAAAGCAATCATCGAATCATCGATGATGATGATGGACAGCGAGTACGACTTTGAACAGTTTCAATCAGAATCTCTTGATGAGGTAAAATTTTCCTTCAGAATCACGCCTCGGGTCGCTTACCCTACCAGTAGTTATTGAGCGCCGCACGATCCACTTGTTGGTTTTTTTTTTCTGCTCGTTTAGGAAGATTACACTCTGTCTCATGTTAATCAAACACAGCCGCCGCCCCTACCGGGATCCCCACTCCACCGCATCCCGGGCACTCTACCCTGTCTTCCCTTCATCGTGGAGATGTTGTGGAGATACAGGGACCTTCGGGCTCGGGGAAGACACATCTCCTCTATTATCTTATTGGTTCCTGCATCCTCCCTCTCCGCTTCGGTGGATGGAACAAAGTCTCCGTCGTGTTTGATACAGATGGCACCTTCGATATCCACCGCCTTCAAACGTTACTCCGGATGCGCCTGCCACACAGCTTCCCTTTTGGTGAAAACGCCACGGAGCAGATCATCACCACTGCCATTCGCAACGTCCACGTATTCCGTCCAAAGTCCTCGCCACAGCTCGCTGCTGGCTTAGCTAATCTATCATCGTACCACAGTCGTTGTCTTCCCACATCCGAGATTGCTCTTCTTGCCATTGACTCGGCCCGTAGCTTTTACTGGCTAGATCGCTTAGCTGCTGAACGGTCTCAGTTAATGAATCTTGCCACGCCACCACGCACAACCCCAAACAATCCTCTTCGAACCGTTCTCACAGCCTTGTGGAGTTTTCGTCGATCACACCATCCTGTCATTGTTATCCTTAATCGGGGTCCGAGTTCTATGTCGGCGGCTGGCAGTGTTCCGGCTTTCCAGCTATACAAACCGCTCCTTCCGTCTTTTTTTGAGACACTAGTGGAGCGGACTAGCTCATTTCCGGACGCCGGTCATACCTCAAGCCCATTCCTAACCCATCAAATCGCCTTGGACTTGGCTTGCGTCGTGCCTTCTTCCCACAATGCGGAACAAGGGATGGTGTCCCTGGTACGGCACATTGACGTTCACGTACATGTCAAGACTACTGGTGTCATTCATGCCGAGCTGCTCCACATGCAAATAAGCCCTGAACGTGTCAACGTCACCATGGCAGACGTCGACATGACATAGACAGCTAAGAGCGATAATAAGAATGGCTTAATATTTTAGCAGTAGGTGCAATTATAGTTCTATCGTAAGAATGTAAACTAACAGACCGTATCTCTAGTAGTGCTATGTATGTATTAATTCTACTGGTATGGCTAGCAATATCGGAGATACAATTATCCTTGCAAAGTTATAGCGGGTGAAGCTGTGAAGAGTGTAATAAATATACTACTGTCCAAACGAGGGGACTCCACGGTAATCAACTTATGATGTGCCGGTCCATTCTGTGCCATAGATCTTGTCCAAAAGAGTCCGATAGGCCTCCTCTGTTGCTTTCCTACGGACGTTACCCTTGGTGGCTGTCCGGGGCAATGAACCCTTCTCGACGATCAAGATCATGTCCGCTGAAGTGATCCGCTCATGCAAGTATCTTCTAGAGTGAAACTGTCGGGTACGGCGGAGGATCTCCCGTTTCAACTTGGGCTGAGGCATGTCGGAAGTCGTCTCGATGAATAACGCTGGGGATGGGCGGCCGTTCCCGACAACAACACATTCAGTTACCAGGTCGCCACAGGTTGTACGAACGTTGTCCTCGATAGCCCTGTAGACCAATTAATCACAGTTACCATAAGGGGCGAGCGGTACGTACTTGGTATCACAACGGAGGCTATTCTCACTCTTGATCCAGTCGTCGTCTCGGCCCTTGGAAAGATAACAGCTCGGTCGGATCTCTTGGAAGAGATCGCCTGTATGGAAGTGCCCATCGACGGCCCGTAAAGACCTATCCGGGCAGTCCGGTGACTCCGCGAGGATGACCAGTTCAAGGAGAGGCGCGTCAACCGAGTGTTCCTCCTGCGAGGTCCCTGCTGCGGATTGCGAGGCAATAGGAACGAATGCGTACGACATCTCGTCGAGGGGCTGAAGGAGCATTTCGGGATCCCTCGTCGACAGAAGCATGGCACCGCATTCTGTGCTACCGAAGAGATTCTTGTGGGAAATCAGATACAGTCGTATCGGAAAAGAATATTCGAAACTCACACGCAGCCTGATTCCATTGGCATGTGCCCAGTCTTCCTCTTCCCGGGGAAGTGCCAGTCCGCTGTACAGCGCTTCGTCGAGGGTTTGCAAGAGTGCCAAGAGCTTCGGGTTTTGCCGAGAGTTACGGAGATGTTGGGTGAGGAACGTCGCGAACTGGTTAAGACGATTTACGCCGCAATTCCGAATCATCAGGGATAGCTCATTCGACGAGAATGCCTGCCTTGAGGGCTGGACAGTACAGGAACCATGCTGAAGAGACCCGAGGAACACTGACAGATGGGCGTTTCATTACGATCAGATCGGATGATCACCAAGTTGGCGTACTCACTGAATGTCTGTGCAATGTGGCACATGCTCCCCCTTGAGAATGTTACTCAATTGGGCACAAAAGGTCATGAACTGATGTCACTCACATCCACACCGTGACGTCCTGATTGCGCTCAGTCCGACCGCTGGGCGTCGAAATTTGATGTGATTTGGTGACGGCGGAATCGAGCCAAGACAAGCTACAAGGTACAAGCTTTGGTATTCCAGAAGTGGAACCACTTGTGTGGAAGATGAAGACGGTATCATCCCCCCCGAGCGTGGGAAGACTTGGAAGGGGTGCCTCATGGGAATCGATGTCGTATATTGTCGTGGCAGCTCGGTGCGTTGGGACCGGGCAACCTCGGAGAAGACCTTCGAACGATGGGTCCACAACAAGCGCGCAGGCATTTGCTTTGTTAAGCAGTTCATAAACAACCTCAGGGTTCGGTAGTCGGATACTAAAGAGTTGCGGGATGTAACCAGCGCGCGAAAGCCCGTAAATGTGTAACACGTCGATGTAGTTCATGCCATTTAGCCTAGAAGTCATATAGATTAGTGGGCGTCGAGCAGTGAAGTGAGGCATAACTCGACTGACCACATGCCAATGACGGACCGCTGAGGAATACCATCGAGTGTTAGTACACGAGCCCAATGCCTTGCGAATAGCTCGACATCGAGGAAAAATTGCGCGTATGAGATGGGCTCCCAGGATGATACGTCCCCAGACTCTGAGTGGGTGCGAGGTACATAGAAGGCGGGAGAAGAGGCAAAACGGGATGCACTAGTCTGGAGCACCGAAAGGTGCGACTTGAGAGAGTGGGCGTGAGCCATAGGAATGGCGAGGTAACTAAGGGAGTCAGTGCCATCATCACACCTTTATATATTATTCTGCCACGCGTCATTTCACGGCGAACAGCTCGGGGGAGGCAAAGCGATGAAACTTGTGGTTTCTGGTGCCGTCGCCAGGGCAGGCGGCGGTTAACCTAAGTGTGGATTTTTGATCCCTTACGCGAGATTCGAGCGTCTAGCAGTCAATCGGCAAGCGGATCTCCGGGCGCTCCAGGGCTCTACCATTCGTGGCAGACGGTATTGACCATTACACTTGAAATGAGCGACCATCAACACTAGACGTCCTGGGAAGAAACCCAAAACACGCGTCGGGGTAAGCCAGCCGGAATTGATTCATTCCGCGGGAATGGGCAATTCCACAATTTTTTGCGTCGGTAAAGCGACCCAGAGCGGAAGTAGGTGTCAAGTTGGCTGGTGTGTGTACCATTGATGAGAATCCAGACATTGGACTGACTCGATAGCCCGCCAGACAACTGGAGTGGCGAGTTTCATGAAATCAGCGTGCCTCTCGGACTGGCGCCTGCCGAGCAGATCGTAAGACCGGAACACACGAACAGCCATTTCCCAGAGATACAGTATGCGATGCACACGGGATCTACGTTCCATCCTCCGAACATCTTGCCTCTCCGAGTTTTGCTCAAACACGATCAAATTGAGGATGACTCATCGATCTTTTGGCTGTGGGAACTGGTGTGAACAAGACAAGTTTTGTGGATGTATGTGGCAGAGGCCCATCGGACACAGGAACACGGGCGGAATAAACACGAGGTGACCGACCACTTGTACCGAGGCACCGCCAGCCACGTTGATTTGTGTTGCCCTTGCGCGCGCCGATGAACGGCCACAACACGAGAAATTTCTCACGCTGTGACTCTTTTTTTTCCCATTCTGCTCAACGGGATGGATGAATTTGACGACAAAGGTCCACAAAGAAAAATAAATTTAGCATGGCGTTGGTCCTCGTAAAGAGTATAGACCAGTGGCGCCAAGCGAGTTTGTGGTTTCAAACTAAGTGTAAGTGTAAGATCTCGCTTGAGGCAGGTCTGACCGAGTGCGGCAATACCCGCTCGAACGGACAGGGGCCGACTCGTGATGCGCCTCGTAACGCGGCCTTGTTGTGGTGTCCACCCGAATTACCGCTCCCGTCTAGTATCCGTCTCCCGTCCAACCTTTGTGCTGGGCTGGGCTGGCCAGCATACAGCGCGCTCCTTTCTTTCTGTCAAGTCCTTATCCCCCATAGTCTGCCTCGTGGTTGATGTAAGGCCATTTCTACCATCCCTCTCCCACGTGTTACCCTTTTTTTTTTCTTGATCATTTTCTCACCGGCGTGTTCCACAGCCCACGTACACGGTGTCTTAACACCGTCCTCTCCTGGTGTCTGACCTGGCTGTCCATGCTTTGGAGAGTCAGCCGTGGCAACAGGCAGTCTCTCCAGCAGCTCGCACTCTCTCTGGCGGATCTTTTCATTCCGCGTACTTCACTTTCATACTATCCATCCCTTCCCCTCACATGCTTGAGATCGTTTACTCTTTCCCGACGGAAGGTGCAGCCAGTGCCATGCGATTACGACGACCCAAATATGCCCCCAAACCCTTCGCGATTCATCAAGCATCGGTCAACTGCACCGCACATCCACGACCTTCCGTTGGAACACACCTCATCTATGGGATGTTTACATCCTCATTCCATTACCATTTCATACCCCGGGAACAACGGCACGCGCGTCCTCATAGACCCCGACTTGCTCCGCGCGTTCTCCGACAGTCGCAAGGTATCCAGGGTTGCTCAACGGACGATATCCACCCACCCCCGCAGAGCACTTCTCATCCTAGTTGCCGCACATCATCACGGTTGTCACTTGGGAAGGGAGGTGTACGAGGCAGTGGCTCATCGACTCGCCCAGGTCCGAGAATGGAGGCTAATAGCCGCCCTAGCTCGTCTTCAAAAACGTCAATTGGGACATCACACTACTCGCATTCTAGACTGGTATATCCGTGCGCTAGTCGAAATGTCACAGTTTGCACGCCTGGATCACGTCTTTGGGCTGTTCGAAGAAGGAGGTCTCTCCCCGAGCCGAAGGACATATCAACTTCTTTTATCTGGCCATCTCCGCAATCGACATATCGGCAAGGCCATGGACGTCATTCAACAGATGTTGAAAGCGGGGTTCACCATCGATCCTCGCACACAGGCTACTGTCGTCTCTGCTTACCGCACCTTAGGCCCAGATGTTGTTGTCCAGACACGCGCCTTGAACGCCCTAAAAGATGCAGACGCAAAAATATCTACACACATTTTGAATGCCCTGCTTCAATCTTCGGTGGATACCCGCGATATAGAGCGTGTGTTATCGCTGATCCGTCATTTCGATTTCGGGACGTTCGACGTGTCGCGACTGTCGCTTGGTGTGCGTCCGTTGCGGCGCGAAGGAGAAGCTACTCTTTCAGACCTCATCCGCGCATCAAGTTGGAGTCATACTTCCCATCGTATTCTACCCGACATCGCAACATACACCATTCTCCTACACTACTTGGCGACCCAAGGCGACCTCGTTTCTGCACATGGCTTGCTAGAACAAATGGAACGCTCCGGTCTCACTCCTGACAGCCGCTTTATTGCAGCCCTCATTCGCTTCTACTTCGCCATTGGCCGACCTAGCACCGCCGTAGATGTTGTCTCGACCGTGTGCGCAGAAGTCGAGGGCATTCAAGCCGCATTTGAATGCATACATCCCGCATTCGAACCCCATGGGCGGTCGCCCTTACCTCGCGTCTTACCTAAACCCACCATCGAGATTCTCAATGCGCTAGCCGCAGGCCTGTTACATCTACGTGGCGTCAATGGCTTGCAAGCCTGCCTGCGTTTAATGCAGATGTGCCAGGTAAATCCCGATCACCACACCAAAACACTTCTGGAATCCCACCTCATCGATGCTGAAGGATTCACCATGGCGGACATTGCTCGTGTCTTCAGAGAGTTCTCCTTGAACAACCTCTCGCTACCCAGCCTCTCTCGATCTCTGGCTTCCAGTCTTCATCGTCATTTCCGAAGTGCTAAACGATCGGGCTGGAACAATACTCCGTCGGGAAAGCGACATCCCTCCCATACCCGATCTCCGTCAATCCTGGCCCAGATATCTGCTATGGGCAAATCATTTGACCCAACTGCTGGCATTCACCCCATTCTCGCCTCTCAAACCATCCATATCCAGCCAACCACTCAATCTTTACATCGTCATGGTGTGCTCGCTGATCATCGGATATTCGCCCTCCGAATTCGACATGAAGCTGTGATACAAGGCGACATGAAAGCGGCCAAAAACGTATTCCAATTAATGCTCGATCGGGGATTGCACCCTAATGAATGCCATTACGCCGCATTAATGGAGGGTTATGCCGCAACTGGCGAATTGGCCGCAGCGGAGGCCGTTATGAAGGCTGCGGAGAGAGGGGGGACCAGGCCCAATTGTGTCATGCACACTATCCTTATCGTGGGTTATGCGCGCCAGAAGAACCCAGATCGGGCCATGCGTGTCCTCCGACGCATGGTCGCCACGGGTGTCAAACCTGATGTTCCAGCCATAGACGCCATGACGAGTGCGTTCTTTGCGGTCGGGGCTTATCGCCTCGCACGCAAGATCTTACTTAGTTTGTGGCCATCAGTTGCACCCTTGCCACACGACTTTGAACGAGTGTCTCTCAAGATGCTTGTCCTTCATCTACGGAACCTGTACCATGGGCAGATCTCATCGAACCTGTCAAATCGCGAACGCCGCAAACTTATTGGCAAGTTGGAGGAGCTATCCAGGGCTTGGTTCTCGAGGGAGAAATCGGTGGACGGACACGCGCAGGAGACCTTGATGTATGTTAAGGGTCGTGATGTATTACGACGTGAATCATCACAATCAAATTCATGATGAAATCCGATCACTCTATTGGTGTGCAAGGATGGGTGTTATGAGTACAAATGCGAGCAAGTAATCGACCGGCCCCAATTGACGGAAGCGTGCTATCACATATCACATACGGATGCACCTTACCCACTACTAATGACTTCAAAACCGTGAGTCTAGAAGAGCCAGCGCATCCCTCACGCCGGTTGCGTGGACCTCGCGAACTGACCGTGTCCGCGACCACTGAACGAGCTCTTCCTCGGACACCAAGTGCGGGGACGAACATGCTGAACGCTCCCGCTCCTTCATGTGATAATGTGAATGGGGATCGGACAGCAGAACAATGTCATTATCCACGCCCACGGCGGGGCGGCCCCTTGACGAGACAGGGGAAGAGGATCTCTCTGGTGTGATCGAGCCTGGTGGGGGGGAAATGACCACGGTGGGACCGGTACACTTCGATCTTCGCGCCACGACTTCTGCCAACAGTGTCAAGTCGGCAAAAGATACATTTGGATGCGATTTCAACTGCCGCCAAGCGTCGCTTGTTGGGATGGTCTCCGCTGGCTTACCACCCTCCTGGGACAGGTTTGAATGTGAGCTGTCCGTGTGTTTAGTGCCACGGGGTAAATCAAGAGACGGGCCGCCAGCAGCCAAGGACTCGCCGACAGCGGCACAAAACGCTTGTCCAAACACGTCATCCGCACACGCCAAACAGTTCGATGGATCGCCTGAACAGTCCGCTGAGCTTGCTGGTGTGACTTGTGAAGGGTTTCTGGAGAGGGGAACGACGGGGAACAATGATCTGAGAGGTCTGACTTCGGGGCGCCGTCGAAGAGGGACCGGGGGCTGGTATGGTGGGAGGTTGTCTAGAATTGATTGCGCGCCTATCTGGGGTGCGGGAGGTAATACGACAGGAGCCAAGGAAGTTGTCACTTCCGCAGCTTCCGTCTTGAACGAAGTGGTGGGAGTATTCAGGGCCATCTCACGGCAAACACACGAAGTGTCATCTGTGCAGAGGCCGCATTCGAAAGCCCCCATGGAATGAGTGCCGCTCAACTCTGAGGCTTTAGAGCCGGACGGGAAGTTGAATATACTATCGAGAGTGGAGATCGCTGCCGGGAATACGACATTGGCTTCAGCGGAGGACAGAGTTTGGAGAGGGAGAAGTCCATTCTCTGAGGGGTTGTTCGAACTCGGAGAAGAAACTAGAGACGGTGTGGATGGCGTCAATGCTATGGGAGTGGACGTAGGGATGTGTAACGAGGGTGAAGTCTTGGTGGTGCCGAGCTTACTCTTCTTGCTCGGTGGATCTTGATCATCGGGGCCCGTAGATGAACTGTCCTTGTCCCTCCATCTCTTATTTTCGTCGGACTTTTGTGCCAAATGATCACGCTCATAAGTGGCAATCGTCTCCTTAAGTTGGACATTCTCCGCACGGAGGTGATCGTTTTCCTCTTTGAGACGCTTTGCTGCGTTCTGGAGAGCGACGTTACGTTCGATCTCGCCTTGCTCATAGAGCTGGATGCGTGCTTGAAGCTCAGAAAGTTGCGATTGCTTGCGCTCTCTGAAAGCGCGTTGCGCGGCTCTTCCGGTTATACGAAATTAGCATGTCACGCTTCAAAAGTACCGACAAAGATTCCCATACCTGTTCTGGATGCGCCGACCGTTGGCATCCGGTAGCACCTAAACCCAAACTGTTTGAATATTAACAAGAACTGATGGGGTTGTAAAATTATTACATCGCTCTGCTGAACAGATGCTGAAGCCAGATCCTTCTTTGGTTTACGGCCAGGTTTGGGCTTCGCAGGTATGACCCATTCTTTAGAAGCTGATGACAGAATTGTAGCACATTAGCAGGAAAATTTAGTTTTGGTAAAGGAGGAGAAAATATAATAAATACCAGTGGCCCACAACGTAGAAGAAGATATGGCTGGCGATGAAGGCAGAGGAGGCATTTCTGTTGAAAGTGGGATGGGAAGGATTTGGTGGTCGTTAACTGATAAGATTGACTCGGCAAATCGAACCATGCCCTGTGTCTATTTCTCACGTTTTTTTTTTTGCTCTCACACGGTCTGGCTTATCTGTTCCATCTTCGCCTCACTTACCTCCAGCATTTTAGTATAACCTACAATCGTAGGACAAACTGATTTTGACGCAGAGGGGTGTCAGGACATGTATGTTCATGCTCAACATCTATTAACTCAACGCCCCTTTCTCACGGTTCGGGTGAGTTCTCTGAGCTCGGCTCCCAACGTGCCGAGAAGCCCACTCTTTCACCCCTGGTACTTTGGAATCACCTTTCAGTCGAAAGGAAAGTACAGTGTCACCAGGAAGGACCTATAAGCAGACACCAAGAATAGTCATTCCGTTGTCTACTCTCTAGTCGACAAGAAACCGTTTAAGCTTCGACGCAACAACATAGTTCTAGATGGAGCATAGGGCGCTCCAGTCCTGAAACAGTTAGGGGTCTCATACAAGCTACCGTCTACCGTAACATCACCTGTCACAAGAAAATGGTTAGTAGCGTCGTCCTGGATGCCCAGACTTAGTGAGCGGGTGACATTGACCCGCCGTAGCGGAGCAACGCCACCTAGAATAGGAACATTATTGACTTTGCAAATCGTCACATTCTCTATTGCCAACTCACCCGACCATCGGAAACCCTAGGACCGTCTTCGTGACATCCCATTCCACCTACGTCTGCTCCACGCATTCAACAAAGTGGCTGTTGACGTGGGACGCATTCCCAAGTCCGATTGATCCCCAGGCGCGGGATACACGTCCAGACCAGTCTTCTGCAAGACTTCCTTTGGGGTGTCTGTCCCCTGAACCGCATCGCCGTTTGGCACGCCGTGGTGTCCAAATCAGCGGCGTTAGGGTCAGCGTTTCGGCCCCTTATCATTCCCGGAGTCCGAGGTCCCGCGTTCCACTGTGGACACAGGTTGAGCGGGCGCACTGCGGGGCACTGTTACGTGCAGATCAGGACGTGGCTGCCACGAGGGAGGGTACCATGTGGAACCAGGTAGGTCGTGCTGCGATTCTGGCGGTAATCCTCATGAATATTCATGAGATGACAAGGGGGTGAAGATGAGTTAAGGGGCGTTTGCTACTGTATTGCGGTGTCAGTGCGCTGCTGTGCGCTATCGCATCAAGGGGGTTGATAGGCCTAACGTGCTAAACAAAATATGGGGCATCGGACACGTGAGTCCGTCCGCTGCGTGCAGGACATGCGCACGGAGACGGGCTGGGCTATCAACTGCGGAGAGCACAAGGCCGAGTATTGTTAATAAGCGGTGGGGACGTCTGGGACACGCATGATACGCATTGTCGTCGATGGGCGCTCGTCTTTAATGATCATTCCGCGAAAATTTTCAGTAACCGCGTGGTCGATAATAATGTCTTTGTTGGGATTAACACTGACATGTATAGGCAAGTGGGGCCCGCCGACTGTTAGACGTCTTGAAGCTCCGACTAGCAAGATCACATATGAGCGTCATTGCTATGCTGAACTGGTCCGAGTCCGTCCGAGTCAGTGAACTCGCAGGCGAGGTACAACCCTTGTTCCAGATTTCGCAGTCATACCTACTTCGAGTCAAAGATAGTGCTCGGAAGATGGAAGGTAGCGGTACTGTACTGGCGCTTTATGTTTTCCAGGTTTCCTGTGATGAGAAATTTCATAGTCCTCAGCCTCAGCCAGCGTCACCGCATTATCGCCCACAGGAAGTGAGCCTCGAAGTTTAGAATTCACTGGAATGGAATATGACCCTGTTTCAACCGGGTAGTGTCTGGGCCCTTCAAGTCAGCGTTGTTGCTTGTGACTCCAAAGGGCTGAAGATATGGACCACCAAGAACAAACATCCTAAAAACTTCACATGTCAGTGCGTGACTCCTCGGACCAGGGCACGTTCGCACTTCCACCTTTCTGTACCGCTTTTCTTCATCGTGTTTAGTCGTGCGCATGCTGGAGGTTCACCATCACTAAATGCAGAAGAACGGATGTGTTCAGTGAGCAACCGGCTATCCCTTGACAGTTCGTAAGGCCCTTGACACCTAGATCCCACAACGATAAGATCAAACATAGGTCATGTGTTGAAGCCCGTACTGTATACAGGTCTGTATACTATCAGCCACCGAGTCAGCGTCAAATGAAAAGATTTCCTCGGACATCTGGACCGCGTTGCGCACATGTCTCTGGACATTCCCCTGGGGTGCATGGCCTCTGAGGCCGAATGTGTAGAAAGAACCCAGGGATGAATGTTCGACACCAAAGATCCCAGAGTTCCTACGGCCTACCAGTGGACCTCAGCTGGCCTGATATGATGACGAACTTCTTCACGTGGTCACTACTCGCTCAGTTGCTTCGTGTGCATGGAAGCAAGATCCGGTGGTGACGGTCGTGGGACTCGTTTACTGTCTCTACGAGGATGAGCTTCACTTTGTTATGCCAGAGGCTTGAATATTTTGCAGTTGACGTCTCAAGGGATTCGGAGCTTGACGCATTGAACGCGGTGCTGTGATACTGTTTAACTGGACGTACTGAACGCTGGTACCAGTCCGGCTGTTTGGCTCGGGCCACTGGCACGAAGCCTTTACTAGCTTTACTGTCCCCACTAGACAAACCTGAGTTGCAGACGCACGTGCGCGTATGCTTCTGCTTCTCTCCGTGGCAGACGGGTATCAGCAAAGTACAGTATAAATACCAACGACGAGATTTCGTACCATGTGGCGCTTCAGCTTCATCCTTCGTCGCTTCTCCCTCGGTGGTAGAACAGCTAACAGCCATTCTGTGCACGTGTCATGGATTCAGGAGAAGACTCAAAGCAGGCCGAGGTACTGACAAGCACGATGGCCGTTGGAGATCTTGGCAAGCAAGTCATCACGACTCGAAAAGAGAAAATAAGCGCATACTTCACGATTGCTGCTGCAGCATTTGGCCTCATCAGCGATGGATGTAAGTCCCACTGTGCGGATTACCCAACATCACAGTGTGCCGGGTGCTAACGATACAAAAACCGGTAAAGATCAGAACAATCTTATGACTATGTCTAATGTATGCAGTTGCCGTTTCGGCTCGGACAATCAGATGTAATCCAGATTGCGCTAGGTGGTGTTTAAACGCTTGTACCCAAAAGACTATACGTCGTCCGTCTCTACACGGGTTTCCAATGCGCTCTTAGTCGGTAAATATACCCATTTGAGCGCCACCGTTGCTTGGGTTTTACCTCTTATCTAGGTGCAATTATTGGCCAGCTATTTGTCGGCTTGGTGTGCGACCGCATGGGACGGAAGGTTGCACTCGTCTTCACTACGCTCCTCATCGTCCTCGGTGCTACACTAGGCACCGCTGCACATGGCGCCCACGGTAGTGCTAAAGGATTGTTCTGGTTCTTAACCTTTGCCCGGGGATTAACGGGGATCGTTCGTACCTTTGACACTGTCTGGTCTTATATCCTCATTACTGTACCAGGGTGTGGGGGGCGAGTATCCCGCATCGTCCACAAGTGCCAGCGAGGCAGCAAACGAGCACATGCTGAGCAAACGTGGCCCTGGTATACTTTTTTGGTTTGGTTGATTTGCGTGTGGTGACTGATCCCATTCGTGTTGTTTCATAGTTTTCATCATGGTGACAAACTTCGTTCTTTCCGTAGGTTACGCATCTGTCTTCGTATCGGTCGTGGCGTTTATTCTTGGTAGTTTGGTGGTCCCTTGGCTTGTTCTGTCTTCCTTATCGTCCTTTCAATCGCCGGAGAGGATCATCTTGAAACGGTCTGGCGTGTCTGCTTTGGTGTTGGGATTGTCCTCCCACTCGCCGTGCTGGTTTTCCGATTGAGGATGTTGAGCTCCAAACTTTACCGTAAGGGTGCTATTAAGAGTGAGTAGAGCGAGCCCTTATGCCTCATTAGCTGTCGCTGATACGATGGTCTCTGCTTTAGAGTGTGTGCCTTACCGCCTAGTTTTCAAGCGTTATTGGAGATCACTGATCGGCACTTGTGGTGCATGGTAGGTCCCATCGTAGGGCATGTTTACGATGTTGACTCTGTTCAGGTTTTTGTATGATTTTGTGACCTTCCCCAATGGCGTGTTTTCTGGAACTATTATCTCGAGCGTCATCCACAACAACGACGTCAAGAAAACTGCGGAGTGGCAACTTCTTCTTTCCTCAATCGCGCTGCCTGGTGTCTTCATCGGAGCGCTTCTATGTAACCCTCTAGGTCGCCGGAACACAGTAAGCTCCCAGGTTCAGATTAAAGTCAACCACTACCTCAATGAGAGAACCAGATGATCCTGGGCTTCAGTGGTTATTTAATATTTGGTTGGGACTGTCTTGCGTATGGGAGGGTATGGTCTCATTTCCATCCTCAGGTTTGACCATTGGGCTGGCATACGAGAAAATCACGAAGATTATTCCTCTCTTCGTGGTATTGTGTGTCGTTTCCACTCTTGACCAAGTTTTACATCTTAACTGATGTGTCTAATTTCTCCAGTTATGGTCTAATGCAATCGTCCGGGAATCTAGTTAGTTCTTGGGCCATATGACAGTCTATCAGAAGAATTCACTATGCATGTCCAGGGCCCTGGAGATATGCTTGGCCTCGTCAGCGCAGAGTACGTTCAACACGGTTTATTCGACGTATGCTCATACAAACTGCACCTGTGCATAGGTCATATGCGACGCCCATCCGGTATGTCAAGTCTAAAGGTGCTCCTGGTAAGCACTGACTTGAAGCAGAGGGACGTGTTACGGGTTGTCAGCAGCGATCGGCAAGGCTGGCGCCGCAATCGGTACACAAGCATTCACTCCTATTCAAAACAACCTCGGAAAGAGGTGGGCATTGATGTCCTGTAACCACCGAAAGGCTAGCAGCTGAGAAACACTTGTGCCGTTCAGATGGACGTTCATCATAGCTGCGATTTGTGGTGTTACGGGTATCCTTGTGACATACTATTTCGTGCCTGATATGACTGGGGTAGACCTTGCTGAGGAGGACGCGCGGTTCATGGAGTATTTAGAAAGTAATGGTTGGGAAGGAGCAGTCGGCGAGGATGAGAACGTGACCCTGATTGAAGGAACGGGTCCAGGTCCAGTCATCAGCACCGTGACGGTGCAAGACAGCAAGTAAGTCGTTGGGTGTGTAGCCGGTCCGGCGACTGCACCTGTGACTGTATGCCATTCTCTTCTCTCTCTCGTCGTATCTTTCTCCCAACCTCTTCATGGCCTTCTCATCGTTGGATACGTAGTATTCGGTTTGCCACTACTTTGTCAAATCTATCTGCCTTTGACAAGCGCGTGGACTGTGGAACAGCCAGAGTCCTGGATGATTCCAAACCACAATGTCCTCAGAGCAAAACCGAACATGGCATAGACACGGCCGGACATGCTTCGGACTCGAGTAAAACCGAATCTTACCTGTTATCTCTTCTCGAAGGTGGAGCTACGCCGACGTTGCATGACCTGGAGCGACTAAAACCTCCACAACACTCGGACCCGCGATCAACGAAGTACGCGCACGAATACCGTACTCTTCTGGACAACATCTGCCGTTCCTTCAGCAGTGATCAACTACGGAGTTTTACCCAGGATTATGGCTTCCGGCTAGGCCTCAAGCGAAGGAAAATGGCATTCGCGGAGGCTATCGTGGAGAAGGCGTGGCAGTGGCCTTCCCTCAGAGAACTCAAACGCGCACAGAGGGATCGTACTGAAGTAGCCTCCCGGAGTATGTGCACCCTGACTTTTGCGACGATCTGTCTCACATTTTGTAGCGGTTCCACTCACCTCGAGCGAGCTTTTCGTTCTACTTGGAAAAGGTTGGTCTCCGCATCCTCCAAAACCCGTTCGCTTACGCCCGTTCTAGATGGTTCTGACTTTTCCGAATTGTCGAAGAAGTACAATATACACATTTCAGTGAAACCCAATCCCCTCGCCATATATTTAGAAGGAAGTCGTGGGTCTGTCAGGGAAGCCGAGAGATATGTCGATGGTGTCAAAAAGGCGCGTTGCCTTTTTATCGTTGTGTTTTATGATATACCCATCGGTCAGTAGGATATTGTGGAGGATACGATCGACACCCCTTTCACACAACCCGTCTCACAGGGGACCCTTCAGCGAATTTCACGCCTTTCTGGGGCCTTCGTGGAGAATGCTGGTGACCAGAAAGTAAGGGGAAGTCTGTGGATATGAGTACATTCTGATACCCTATTGAAAAAGTTACGGGTTCGAGCCAGGCATTCCACGAATATCGTGTTAGCCCAGAGACTATCATTCAGACTTCATTACCAAGTATGTGGGCCATGTCACTTTATGAGCCATTCTGACGCTCCTACTATAGAGAGAACCCTCTGAACTCCTCGTTCAACAAACACACAACCAGGGGTTGCACACGCCAACAACCGCACCCCTTGCATATGCCTTATATCCCTTTTCTATTCCTCGTTCGTTGCCCATGATGATGGGGTCAAGTACCTTCTTTCGTTGGCGTAGAGTTGGAGATTGGCTTGGGGATACCCACTCGGAAAGTCAGAGTGTTAGTGGACTTACCAATTCACAGAATGATATCTCCACGGTGGATGGGTAAGTGCATTGTCCGGGTAATTTATCGGTCTCCTCAGCGTACTCTCAGGACTGAGGTTCGCCTCCAACATCGGCTTATGACGAATACCTCTTTGCCCAGCCATGGGTCGAGGAGGCTTGTCTCTGCCTCGTAAGCGTCAATGCTGACGTGCTTTATCATCAACTGAACCAACATCAGATCAGGGCATATTCTCTTCCCTTTCCCTCCGCAATCCTCCTTGTTGGCTTCACAAGCCGTGGGATCAACCTACTCAGATACGCGTTCCTGGCTCTCGACCGAGCGATCGTCGGCTACGTTTATTCCTAGGTGAGAAACTCGAAGGTCTTTATTCGTTATGTTGATTTTCTGTAGTCTTCCACTCGATCTCGTCAAGGTACTACCATCGCAACAAAAGGTTCTCCATCGCTTGGTTTATCGTAGCCTGCCCATCCTTGGACAAAGTAGCAATGAGCCCGTAGCAACCCATTTTATACGGCTCGAGGTCCCACTCGTTGACCCGAAACAAGTGCGATCTTCCGTCGGCATTCCAGACGGAAGCGTTCTGGCAGGCGCGATGTTCTGGAGCGGCAGTTCCGCTAATATAGATATCCTAATGCCTGATCGGTGCGGTCCATCGACTGTTGTCCTTGAGGTCCCACTTATTAGTGTTTGCGCATCAGTCGAATGGACCTTCGCTTCAATGCGTCGGACATGAACTCCCTTGGTTCCAATCAGTATCCTAGTGAACTACTCACCTACCTGAACGACCTTGAAAACTTGTGCGTGTCATGGGCCTTTACATTACACGGCTGACACCTCTCTGTAGTTTGATTTCCAGTGATCTAGGAGTTGTTCAGCCAGTTCCCCCACTTCGCTTATTACACGACAACCGAGAATATGTCCTCGTGACCAACGCTAGCGTTCGACAAAGCGCGGAATCACTGTCTTTGGACGCTTCTCCGGAGATCGTAGTTACATCCGAGAGCACACTCGATCTCGAAAGCGGGCATCATTCCGCTGTTTGTGTGGTACGATCATCTTATGTTGCGCATAGTTTCAGCTTCTGACCACACTACGCACCTGAATAAAGATTTCATCAAACAGACTTGACTCCCCACGGGAGTGGGACGCTTTCCTCCAAAAATGTGATCAGATGACGGCAAGGACTAGTCCTAGAAACCCCGTGCACCCCTAGAGTTTGCCCTTGTAATCGATACGGTGTGCACCTCATGCGCCTATATATTATCTACCTACTTAGGAAAGTGCTAGAGGAATACGCTCCTAGC